>SL_3KL_010_SEDDRAFT_10001444_pt1 | contig 21550 bp, 23 predicted proteins | sample SodLakKL_010_SED_2_FD_10381 | JGI IMG/M metagenome (IMG submission 10381) | reverse complement strand
ACTTTGCTTAGAATCAGATCCAGATTGATATCTTCATTTTCATCAATTCCGAAGAGACTGTTGTGATTCGGCGATGTGATGTACCTGTCCTCATCAGGAAAATATTGCCAGGTTGCCATTTGTGCAGTATTTAATGCCAGATTTAAACTGCGGTCCATCTCTCTTAATTTATCCGATTCTTTCTGAATATAATTCTCGTAACTTTTCATCATCAGATACAAAGCGCCTGCGGTTGCGAATACGTAGAAAAAACCCTTACCAATCTGCCACTGGGTAATTAATTCAGGATCCTGCAAAAAAAATAGCAGTATTGTATCTGTGCTAAAGATCCAAAAGAGTGCAAAAACCAGGTAGATAATGGTTATCCTGAGCGGAGTGAATTTCATTTAATTACCGGTATTGATTCTAATAATTGGCGATCGCTTCACAACTATTTAGCAAATTGCTGCTTGCAATACAAGTGCTTTCAGAATTGGTAATAAAATATGAGTTCGACATAAAATCGTTGAAATTAGAGTGATGTTTTCTAAATCCCGGACGGAGCTTTAGCGAATACCCTCCTTCGCCAAGGCTATGGAGGACAGGCCCAACTACGCCAAGGCTTCGATGGGCAGGCCTGCTGCTGTCAGGCAGGTCCGGGATCTTCAGCCGTTGATATAGGCAGGAGATGCCACGCCAGGGCGTGGCATGACGAGATTTATTATTTTTTCGCAATCGATCGCTCTATTTTGACAATCTAAGACTGTTTTTCTCGAATTCTTATTCCGAACTCACATTAATAAAGAAATTTACCATTTGCCTTCTTTAACCGGATAACTTCCAAGATCTTTCACATACTGAGCTTTTCTCTTAAGCTTTTCAATTGCATCAGCAACCCGCATTTCCTGTTTATTCCCTTCAATATCCAGGTAAAATAGTGACTGCCACGGATGGCCGATTCGCGGACGTGATTCCAGTTTCGTCATATTTATGCCGTGTTCACCAATCACATTTAAGCAATTAAGCAGAGCTCCTTTTTGATCCGGTGTGGCAAAAACCAGTGATGTTTTACAGTTAAGTTGTGGGTCGCAGGCTACAGGATCTTGATTTACCACAACAAAGCGTGTGTAGTTTTTTTCCTGATTAGCAAGGTCACTTTTCAGAATTTTAAGGTTATAAATTTCTGCAGCTAATGAACTCCCGATCGCGGCCTGGGATAAATCACCATCCGTTTGCACTTTATGTGCTGCCATTGCCGTATCAAAATAGCTTTCCACATGGCACCGCAGCCCGGCTAAAAAATTACTGCACTGTGCAATCGCCTGCGGATGCGAAAGTATTCTCCGGATATTTTCAATGGACACTACTTCCGGGGCCATCAAACAGTGGTTGATGTGTAAAATCTCTTCACCGATTATGTAAAGATCTTTTTCAGCAAGCAAATCGTATGTATCGTTAATGGAGCCCGCTGTGGTATTTTCGACCGGCAGTATTGCAACATCTACATCTTCCTCTTCCACTGCTGCGGCTGCCTGATCGAACCGGGTGTAGCCAATACACTCAACGTTTTGGTACCTCTGTTCAAAATGGCGCATAGCTGCCTGGTGGCTAAATGCACCATCGGTCCCCTGGTAGGCCACTCTAATTGTATTTTCATCGGTCCGGTTGTTTTGATGATCAACCAGCGCCTGTGTTTGATAGCGTACCGAATGGTGAATAATTTCACGAAAAAGCTGCTCCATAAAATAGGGATCCATGCCTGCAGCAGCGGCTTTTTTCCGCACATCATCCATCAGCTCCTGCTCCCGCTGTGGGTCACGGATCTCTTTTGCTCCCTGCAACTTACCTGCAAGAATTTCACCGACAATTTTTTGACGGCCGGCAAGCGCATCGATTATTTTGTCGTCCAGTTCATCAATTATTTTTCGGATCTCTTCGATCGACTTAGTCATATAGTTACCGGATCGTTTCTTTTAAATTTTGAATCGTTTGCATGATTTCTTGCCGGTCTGCTTTTTTATACCGATCCGGCAAAAATGATTTTGATGTACACTCTATAACTGCTGCAAGTGTTTGCAGTTCCACTTCTTCGGGATAAGCCGGCGGTAAAAAGTCATCAAACACATCATCAAGTAGTTCAGCTGTTATTTGATCTTTACCCTCAGCAGATGCACGAAATTTGGCTCTTGTTAAAGCAGCCTCCATGTCGGCGCCGGAGTAGGTTGGGGAATTTTTTTTGCCCATAATTTTTGGCACATAATCATCCTCAATAACTGCACCGGTTTTAACCTTCATCGCTTCAAAAAGTGACTTTTTCTCCTCAGCGGTTTCCGGATGAAATAGTGCCAGGTGCTCCTCAGCCCTTCCCTGGCGCTTCAAATCAACCGGCATCAAATCGGGGCGTGCAGTCATAAGGAACCAGATAATCCTGCCGCGGTTATCGGTGTCGCTCATGGCAGTTGCAATTTGTGAAAAAACCCGGCTCGACACACCGCTGTCGCCCGATGAATGCCTGTTGCCAAGGTAAGCGTCTGCCTCGTCAATCATTACGGCAACAGGTGCCATCGCTTTCAGGAGTGATAATATTTTTTCGAGATTTCCTTCTGTAACACCCTGCCATTGGCTGCGAAAGTTTTTCAGTTTCACCATCGGTATTCCCACCTCGCCCGAAAAACAGGTAACCAAAAACGTTTTGCCGGTTCCTACAGGCCCGCATACAAGGTAGCCCATCGGTATAACATCCCTGCGGCCTGATTTTAATGCCAGCACCGCCCTTCGCAAATGATCTTTAACAGCATCATGCCCCGCAACAGCATCCAGGTTCACTTTACTTGTTACAAATTCAAGCAACCCGTAAGCTTCCGCTTCAATCAGTTCTTTTTTGATAACTGAGAGTGAATCAAAAGTAATCTTTTCATCGTTCTCCGCTGCGCCGGACAAAATGCTTTGAATCTTCATATACCCAAGACCCGCCGTCATCTGTGCCATTACCGGCTTGCTTACTTCAGAAATCTTTTCGAACGGTTTAGAACCTTTCCACTTTTTCAGGAAAAGTGCCCGTCCTTCTTCATCGGGAAATTCAATTTTTACATCTGCGGTAAACGGATTTTGTACGAGAGACTTGTTAAGGTCGTTCAGGTTTTCAGTCAGTAACAATGTGGTAAAATCAGCGGCTAAAAAAAGCGGATCATGAGCCCATTTCAAAAGATACACCAGCGAATTGCGATCTTCCGTACCGATGCTGCCGGCTTCGTTCATGGGAACAATCGTATCAGCATAGTCGATGACAAGTGCGATGCTTTTTTTCTGATTCAGACGGGAGCGGAAATACTGTTCGAGTACCGAAAAAGCTCCAACCGGATCTTTTGGCAGCTTTTTACTGATTTCGGTCCCTGCTAAGGTATCGCGTCCGGCAAGGGCCCGGTTGAAGTCAGTCTGCGATTCCTGATCTCTGAACCAGATTCCGGAAGCACGATCATAAAAAATGACAATGTCGCGTGCACCAAAAAAATCGTCACTTAAAAAACTCTTCAGTCGAACAAAGCGCGTCTCATCCTCTTCAAGTTTGACAAAATCATGAATATTCCCGTGCAGAATAAACTGATTCAGAGTTTTGCCAAGGTATTTACGGGCCAGGTCTTTTGCCCATCCGGGATAAGAGTCGATCATTTGATAACCGTTTAGGTCTCGTTCAGTAAAACGAGTTTTATGGTTTCGAGTTTGCTTTGTGTGGCCTTCGTGATAATAAATTTGTTGTTATGAATTACGAGTTCTTCATTCACTTTTGGAATACGCCCGATGTGATTGATAATGTATCCGGCAACCGTTTCAAATTTATCATCATCAGCCCTTAATTTAATTTCAGGAAACGCCAGTTCAAGCTCATCCAGTTCAACATTACCGCTTAATATAAATGTGTTTGGATTGATTTTTCGGATCAGTTCATTTTCTGTATCATATTCATCCTGTATATCACCCACCACCTCTTCAATAAGATCTTCAATAGTAACCATGCCGGCTGTTCCGCCATATTCATCAATTACAATTGCGACCGAAATATTACTTTGCCGAAATTCGGCCATTAAGTCTTTTGATTTTTTACTGGACGGAATTAGTTTTACAGGCCTTAAAATTTCCGAAATATTTTTAGGTTCGCTGAACAGATCATAGGCAAATACCACACCGATTATATCGTCAATCGTATCCTGGAATACCGGGATTTTTGAATAACCGGAAGAAATAAAAGTTCTTTGCAGCTCTTCGATGGTGGCCGACTTTTCAACAGCAACCATCTCTGTTCTGGGAACCATCGTATCTCTCACCCTCTTATTGGAGAGTTCTAAAACGTTGTGAAGTATTTGTGTATCATCCTGATCAAAGTCTTCTCCGCCGCCGGTATCGCGTAGTTCTTTAAAGATCATCTCCATATCCTGCCGGCGAAAAATTTTATCGCTGCGTTCACTGCCGGTTTTCAGCCATTTTACCAGAACACTCGATGATGAGTTGGCAACAACGATTAAAGGCCGAAGAATATAATTGATGGCCAAAAGCGGCAGTGAAACTATTTTGATTAGAAAGTCTGCCTGAATTCTGAAAATCGCTTTCGGTAATATCTCACCAAAAATCATAATCACAACCGATGCAATAATCGTCTGTATCAATAAAATCATAGCACTTCCCGGCATTACGCCAAACCAGGAAGAGTAAATGTTTTGCACCGGCTCAACTAAAAATATTGCCATCAGGGTGGCATACAGCACATTTACAATATTATTACCTACAAGTGTGGTAGTCAGAAAAGTTTCGGGGCTTTCATTGAAAAATGAAACAGCACGGGAAAAAATCGTGTCTTTCCTCGATTCGATTTCCATTTTGAGTCTGTTTGCGGAGACAAACGCAATTTCAGACCCCGAGAAAAAACCACTGAGTAAGATGGTACCGGCAATGATAAGTGTTTCAGTCATTCAGATAGTATTCAAATCCGGCTGATTATTTAAGCCGTAAACCTTCAAAAATAAGAAATTTGGTGATTTTCTATACTATTGGCCGCTGTTTATTAATATGCAATTTTTAACGCCCTTTAAACTCTGCTTTTCTTTTTTCGAGAAACGCGGATGTGCCTTCTCTAAAGTCTTCCGTTTCGCATAATGAACCGAACAGTTCCGCTTCTTTTTTGTATCCATCGTCTCCGAAAGAAGCATTTATCGCAGAAATTGCTTTTGAAACAGCAACCGGCCCTTTTTTCATAATAATACCCAGCAGATCTTTTGCTTCATCAATTGCGTTATTTTCTGATACTTTGTTGACCAGGCCTATTCTTAGTGCTTCATCAGCTTTAATCTGTTTTCCGGTTAATACAAATTCGAAAGCTTTGGCTTTGCCTACAAGATGAGTTAACCGCTGTGTACCGCCATAACCCGGAATCAGGCCAAGGCTAACTTCAGGCAATCCAAATACCGCATTAGATGTTGCTATGCGAATATGGCAGGCCATGGCTAGCTCAGCTCCTCCTCCAAGAGCATAACCGTTAACGACTGCCACAACCGGCTTGGAGCAGTTTTCAATAGATGCAAATATTTCCTGGCCCCGCATGGAGAGTTTTTCACCGGTTTCCGCGTCTAAATTTGAAAGTTCTTTTATGTCGGCACCTGCCACAAACGCTTTTTCGCCAGCCCCGGTAATGATTAAAGCTTTAACACTTTCATTGCTTTCCGTTTCTGAAATGGCTGCCGATAGCTCATTAAGTACATCGCTATTCAGTGCATTCAGTTTATCAGGGCGGTTAATTGTAAGCAGTGCAATGTTATTATCCTGCAGCTCGTAGTTGATTGTTTGGTAAGACGACATCCGGTATTTTATTTTACGTTTTGTTCTGTTTTCTTTTGCAGTGTTTCTGCTTCTTTTCGTAGTTCCGCAAGTTCAAGTTCACGATCCAGCGTTTCGAAGCCCGGCAGCAAACTTTCATCCAGTTCTTCGATGATTGAAGTGGTTTCTTCCATCTCCTCAAGCAAATGATCCAGCTTCATACCCACATCCTCAGCATTCGGCATAGTCATTGATTGTTCGTAGATGTAACGGATAGCATCTTCGATCGTTTCAAGATGCGTTTCACAAATCAGGTACTTCTCTTTAGCCACATCAAACTTTTTAAGCCGTTTGTTTAGGATATTTACACGACGGGCTTTTGTTGCTTTCAGTTTCTCCGAATCGATCGATTCAAGCTGATTTTCCTGCCTGGCAACTTCATGTTTCAGCTCTTCCTCTATTTCAGAGTTCATATAGATTTGATAGCGCCGGTTCATATCCAGAAGTTTCAGATATGTGGAAAGCAGGTTCTCCATTTTCTTCTGAATATTATCGAGCATTCCCTGTGAGGAATAAGCCAGGTTCGTAAAGTTCTTTTTAACCTCAGAGGTTATATGCTTGAGAACCAGAAATCGTTTTTGTGATCTGGCGTCAAGCTGATGGAAAACCAGTTTATCGCCGGAGTCAGCGTTTTGTTCTTTCCTTTTTTTCATCATCACATTTCGCCGGAAAGCAGATAACTGCGGAACCACACCAAGGTAAACCAGTTCGGTACCAAATGCGAGTGTAAGAATTGCATTCGATATCAACCCGGTATCGGTAAACAAGAATGCCGTAATTGTGGCAACCAGCAGGCACACAAGATTTACCGGATGCAAAAATGCCTCTCGTGTAAAATTAATTGATGATTCTTCCTGTCCCATTATTCTTCAATATTTCCGGTCGGTTTTTCTTTGTCTTTACTGCCTGAGCGGCCAACAGTTTTATCCACATTCAATTCGCCGGCTTGTTTTTCTACATCATTGTAGAGCAATCCCATTTCATGTTTAATCTGGCGCAATGTATCCCTTGCCTGCTGTTTCTTCAATTCTTTTTCCAGCTCATCATCCAGGTTGTCATCCTCTTCGGTGAAATTATCCATTGCTACTTCGAGCCTGGCTTCAATTGACGCCATCCGATTTCGAACTTTACCAAGAAACTCATCAACCGATTCCAGCAGATCATCTGCATTCATTTTCTGAACAGCATCACTCACATTTTTAACATAGCGGGATCGGCGCACTTTTTCTTTGGCATCACGAATTTTCCTGTAATGCTCCTTGTACTCCTCTTTCAGCCTTTCCCGTTCCTGTTCACTTTTTGATTGCATACCAATCTTAACCGACTGTTAATTTTTTTCCCGTTTTTTACCCACAGTTTTAGCTGATTCTTCTACACTTTCAGCTTCATCTTTAATTTCGATTTCAGGGGATGATTCGGTTGCTTTCTTGACCGGTTTCCCCATTTCAGATTTAAATTGGTTCACTAGCTCCTGTGCCCGAAGCTTTTCAGCATTTGCTTCAATTTCCATAGTCTCGGTATCAATACTGTCGAGTGCAATTTCCATTCGTGCTTCATTACGGGCTGTTTGTTCATTTAAACGATCCAGCATTTCGTTATGGGTCTGATCCATGCCACCCATTTCGAACGATTCAAATGCATCTGCTACTTTGGCTTGCCATTCGGCTCGCTCACTGGCCCTTAAAGCTTCACGGGCTTCTTTAATCTTTTTATCTTTTTCCCGGATAAAAGCCTTTTTCACCTGATGAGCTTTTTCGTAAGCCTGTTCAGCAAATTTCAGCTGTTCTTTGGATTGATCAAGGTTTTCGCGCGCTTTTTCAAGCTGAAGAGCATAACCCTGGGCAAGATCATCACGGTCGGCATTAATTGCAGATTTTATTTTTGAAGTAATTTCCTCAATGAGCTTTTCATATCGCTGAACTTCCTTTTTCAGCATTACAACATTAGCCTTCACGGTTGCAATATTTTCATTCATTTGTGGAATCTGATCATTCAGCTCTCTGATATTCTGCTCAAGAATAAGCTTCGGATTCTCTATAGAGTCTACCATCCCGCCGAATATTGATCGAATTGCTCTTATTAATCTGTCAAACATAGTTTATGAAGTTTTGGTTTTTTAATTAGCTGCCGGACACATGGTTAAATTTATCAATTTTGAGCCGATTCGCAATTTCTGTCAGCTTTCATATTTATGAACGCCGTCTTTATCAACTTTGTATGCTATATGTTTAATTGCTGGCGGCTTTTTATCTGAAATTGTTATCGCCTTCTTCATTCCGGATGTAGCCTTGTTTAATATTTCGTTATTGTTCGTATGAAGTGTGGCAAAAGTTTCATTTTCTTTTACTTCATCGCCAATTTTTTTGTGCAGCATAAATCCGGCCTTCGGATCAACATCATCTTCTTTGGCACGTCGGCCCGCTCCAAGTTCAACCGAAACCATGCCCATTGCATAAGCATCCATCGCGGTTATGTAGCCTGACTTATCGGCTTTCACCGGCTCCATGTAGGATGCCGGCGGATATTTGCTGGTATCTTTAACAACCGAAGAATCTCCGCCCTGCTCTTCAACAATATCGATCCATTTTTGCATCGCAGATCCATCTTCGATTGCCTGGTGACTTTTTTCGATCCCCTCTTCAATCGTATCTGCTTTCTTGCCAAGGTAGATCATAGTTCCTGCAAGCAGATGTGTGATTTCCATCACATCTTCGGGTCCGCCGCCATTCAGGCAGTCAATACTTTCTTTCACCTCAAGCCAGTTTCCTACTGCATTGCCAAGCGGCTGCTCCATATTTGTGAGATAAGCAATGGTCTCCTTGCCAAACTGCTCGCCGATGCCAACCAGTGTTTCTGCAAGTTTCTGTGCATCTTTCAGCTCTTTCATAAATGCGCCTGAGCCAAACTTCACATCCAGTACAAGGGCATCAATTCCCTCAGCCAGTTTTTTACTCATAATACTTCCCGCAATCAGGGGAATCGACTCAACCGTAGCCGTTACATCACGGAGAGCGTATAAACGCTTATCAGCCGGGGCGATCTCTTCGGTCTGACCAACTAAAACCAGATTTTGGCGTTTTAAAATCTCTTTATATCTGTCCAGAGTTACATCTACGGTGAAGCCCGGAACAGATTCAAGCTTGTCGAGCGTACCTCCTGTGTGTCCTAATCCCCGTCCTGAAATCATCGGAACCGGAACTCCGCAGGCAGAAACAATCGGTGCGAGTATAAGTGATAGTTTATCTCCCACACCGCCGGTTGAATGTTTATCAACTTTAATGCCGGGAGTTTCATCAAGGTTAACCACTATTCCGCTGTGCAGCATTGAATGTGTGAGCGCAGCTGCTTCCGTATCATTTAATCCATTTAAAAAACTTGCCATCAAAAATGCACTCATCTGGTAATCCGGAATTGCATCATCGGTATAAGCGCGCACTAAAAATTGAATTTCTTCTTTTGAAAGTTCTTCACCATCCCGTTTTTTACGAATGATTGAGACTACATTGAAGTTTTGGTCAGACATGGATTGAGCTATTTTTTAGTCAGTAACTTTTGTTTTATTCCTTATAATATACATTCTTTCATCACGAAAACCGCTTTAAACATCAGCTGCTTCCGCTTTTAAAGGCAACTCAAATGAAAATTTTAGCAAATCAACATCTATACAAAATAAACGAGTTTTTGCCGGAAGAAGTAATACCTGATTTTTTTGATCCTGTACGATTTCCTGAACAGGCTGTGGACTATGATGCATTGCTCATCAATACCACAACAAAGATTGATAATTCAACTTTGCCGGATGCCGGAAATCTTAAATTTATTGCCACCGGTTCAGCCGGAGATGACCATGTTGATAAAGATCACCTCGAAAAACTCGGTGTGAAATTTGTAAATGCGGCCGGATGCAATGCGAAAGCTGTAGCAGAGTATGTGATTACGGCATTACTGATTTATGCTACTAAAAATCAGATCTTGAAAGAAAATCTAAGCGTTGGGATCATCGGGTGCGGAAACACAGGCAGTGCTGTAGCCAAATTGCTGGGTGCCCTTTCAATTCCAAAAATCGAATATGATCCGCCGCGCGAAATCAGGCAAAAGGAATTCAGGTCTGCTCACTTCCAGGAATTGTTCGATTGCGATGTACTAACTTTTCACACTCCGCTGACCAAAGAAAAAAACTACCCCACATATCATCTTTTGAATGATTCCTGGTTTCAGGGAAAAAAGTTTGAATTGGTTATTAACAGCGCACGCGGCGGAGTGGTGAATGAACAAAGCCTGATTCGCAACTTTAATGAAGGTAATCTTGGCGGATACGTTCTGGATGTATGGGAAAACGAACCCTTATTCAGTGATGATGCTGCTAAAAACTCATTATTTGCTACACCTCATATCGCGGGTTATTCAATTCAATCGAAATTAAAGGCAAGTCAGATCATTGTATCTGAAATGTGTGACTTTTTTAGGATGAAACCGGTTCACTTTGCAGAACCTGAAGCAGTAATGATTGAAATTCCAGAGGAAACTCATTCACTTTCTGAAATATTGAAAGCATTGCATCCGATCGCTGAATATGATGGAGAATTCAGAAAAATTCTGGATTTTGCTGCTGAAAAGAAAAATGAGCAGTTCTATAAACTTCGCACCGGCTTTCCTTTGCGAAATGAGTTTTCATCTATCAAAATTATGGAAAAGTGGATTGAAAAATTTCCGCTTCTGAGCCAATTAGGGATACAATCTTTTTAGAAATTCCAGATACACATCAATTTATCTCAAACAATCGAAATGCATTAAGGGTCGTGACCTTTGCAATATCTTTAGTATTTAATTCTTTGAGCTCAGCAAGTTTTTCAGCAGTGTATTTAATATACGATGGCTCGTTGCGCTCGCCCCGGTGTGGCTCAGGTGTAAGGTAAGGGGCGTCTGTTTCGAGTATCATAATCTCAAGAGGCAATTCTTTCACTACTTTATCAACTCCCGCATTTTTGAAAGTTGCAACCCCGCCAATCCCAATATATAAACCTAAATCCAGGGCGCGCTTCCCTTCATCAACTGTACCCGAAAAGCAGTGCCATACTCCTTTCAGGTTACCATCCTGTTCCTCTTCAATAATATCGAGCAGATCCGATGTACTTTCCCGGTTATGAAGAATTACCGGTTTATTAACCGCCTTGGCCACATCACAATGGATACGCAGGCTCCTTTTTTGCTCCGGTATATGTTCTTTGCTCCAGTAATAATCCAGCCCTGTTTCGCCCACACCCACTATATCCGGTTGAGAGCAGTACTCCATCAGTTTCTCTTCCAAAGCTGGACGTTCTCCTTTTATATCACACGGATGAATGCCAGCCATTTTATAAAACGTAATCTCCGGGTGATTTAACTTTTCCATCTGTTCAAGAGAGTGCCAGTCGATTGCCGGCAGAAAAATATGGCGAACACCCGAATTAACGGCACGCTTAAAAACTTCATCAAGATCTTCTTCAAAATGGTTCAGGTAGAGGTGGCAATGGGTATCTGCAAGTATCAATGTATAAAAAATGAATTCTGTTGATGTTTAATCGAAAGGTACAAAGAATCATAAAACTCTATGGAAGCTTTTGTATTGAAGGCGGAATTCATTTATCAGTTTTTATTTTATTATGTACAAATTTTGTACATTAAAAATACGTTTAATAGTAAAACCTTTTTTTATGTCCACAGCACGAATTGATATAAACCAGGATATTCAACCGCTTTCAGAGTTCCGGAAACATGCGGCGGATTTTATTGAGAAGATCAAAAAACAGAAGCGATCCATTGTTTTAACACAGCACGGGAAAAGTGCAGCTGTTTTAGTGGATGTATCTGAATATCAGCGTATGGTTGATAAAATCGACCTGATGGAAGAGCTGATTGAAGCGGAACGACAGATTGCAAGAGGCGAAGTCGTTTCTCATAAAGAAGCAAAAAAACGGATTAAAGAAAACCTGAAAAAGTGGAAATAGTCTGGACCAATCAGGCATTACAAAAGCTAAATAAGTTTGTGGATTATATTGCTAAGGATGATGTTGCCACCGCTGAAAAGTGGGCACTAAAGCTTATCGAGAAAACAGATCAGCTTATTGATCAACCGGAATCCGGCCGGATTGTACCTGAGTATAATGAATCCAATTTACGTGAACTGATAGTTGGCAACTACCGACTAATTTATCGGATACGCAAAGAAGAGAATACAATCTATATCCAAACCGTGTGGCATGTTCGGCAAGATCCTCCTGAAACAAGTGCTGGATTACGTTAATATAATCACACTATTTCACCCCACCGAAATGAATTGACAACCCTTCAATCACACTCCCGCCAATTTCTGTGTTACTATAGCCGTACTCTTTAAAAATCTGCAATATTATGTCAGAATGACTTTTTGATATCGAACCGGTGAACACAACTTTTTCATCCTGCTGTGGATTTAAGGCAGAAAACTGTTCAGTAAAAAATGAAGCGATTGATTCCTGAACAAGATCTTTTAGATCAGTAGTCAAATCATCTTTAAGTATCAGTCCCGCAATTTCTCCCAGTTTTTTTGCCGGCGAGCTGCCGGAATAGATCTTTTCCATCAGTTCAGAATAATCCGAGCTGTTGAGTGCTTCTTTCACAATATCTGTAGTATCGGATCTGAATTGGTTCCTGAAATATCTTTTTAAGATCAATTTACCCATATGTGCAGCACTGCCTTCATCTCCTATCGCAAACCCTAAAGATGCAGACCGATTGGTTATTTTCCCATTTTGGTATCTGCCGCAGGCAGATCCCGTTCCTAAGGCGCAGATGATTCCATTCTGTTTACTCAGTAATCCCTTGGCTGCTCCTGTCAAATCATCATCAATTTCTGATACAACCTTCCCGAACTGAGATTCCAGTGCGCGCCTGATTCGCTTTCTTCCATCTCCTTGAAAACAACCTGCCCCGAAAAATCGCACAAACGATGGGTTTTGTGATCCTACTGTTCGATTTATCTCTTCTTTGATTTCATCCTCCGATAAATATGCCGGATGAAGTCCGGCACCTTTGATAAAAACCGGTTTTCCATTTTCAACAATTGCCCAGTCTGTTTTGGTGGCACCGCTATCCGCAATTAATATTTCCATAGTTCAATTTATGTTCAGGCCTTCAGTATTATTTGTATGCAAGCTATTGTGTTAAAAGACAATCACTTTTGTACCTTTCCTGTCATCTGAAGAAATGTAAACAAAATTTTTATGAGCAAAAGCCTCACCTATACCAATTACCTCAAAGTTGACGAACTGCTGGAGTTGCAGCAGCCGGTATCTACACCGGAGGAACATGATGAGATGCTGTTTATCATCATTCACCAAAGTTATGAACTCTGGTTTAAGCAGATTCTTCATGAATTTGACAAACTTAGGCCAGATCTGAAAAGCGGCAACAGCTGGGCATCCATTAAAACGATGCGCCGGATTTTAACGATATTGAAAATTATGGTTTCTAAAATTGACATCCTCGAAACCATGACGCCACTCGAATTCAATAGTTTCCGTGGTTTTTTACAACAAGCCAGTGGATTTCAATCGGTACAGTTTCGCGAAATGGAAATCATTTGCGGAATGCGTTCGCCTCATATCATCGACGTTCACAAAGAACAACCACACCTGCAGCAAAAACTACTCAGCCGGGAAAAAGAGGCGACACTGTGGGAGGCATTTTGCGAATTTTTAATTGCAAAGGGATATGATATCAAACTACCTGAACGGGAAAATGAGCAGGGGCTGGTTTACAATCCTTCTGAGCATAATCAAAAAGTATTGGTTGAGATGATGAAATCAGATCCTGAATGCGCTTTACTATGCGAACTTTTTGTGGATTATGACGAAGGATTGATGGAATGGCGGTATCGTCACGTTAAAATGGTGGAACGAACCATCGGCACAAAACGTGGAACTGGTGGGTCAGACGGCGCCAAATATCTTCAGAAAACTTTAAACAACCCTATTTTTCCTGATTTGTGGGAAATCAGGGCAAAATTTTAACATATATTTTAATGGGTAGTTCAGAATTAAACGAAAGGAATTTTCTGCGGATCTGTTTTATAAACTGGGCACTCTCCGTGCCTCTGCTACTGATTTTTGCGTGGCCTTATTTTTTTATTTGTGAGCTTTTCAATATTCCAAGATATATCTCTTTTCCGGGCTCAATTCTATTTGCCTTGCCTTTCATGCTCACAATTCTGCACGGCCACGTTACGATGGCTGTAGGTGCCGCTCACAGAATGCACTATTATGATTGGTTAAAGAGCTACCCGTTCACATACGGATTACTCTTTCACCCGATCATTATCCGCACACGTTTCAGGCTCATTCTTTTTACAGCAAGCATTCTGATACTTGCCGTTGGCTTTTTAATTGCCTGAAGAACTAAATCGCTTTTCCGTTTTTAATTTCCTCCACTACCGATGGATCAAGCAGTGTGGATGTATCACCGATGTTTTCCAGATCGTTGGCTGCCACTCTGCGCAAAATCCTTCGCATGATTTTACCTGAGCGTGTTTTCGGTAATCCGGCCACAATCTGAATTTTATCGGGTTTCGCAATCGGGCCGATTATTTTAGTCACCAGATCGTTAATCTCTTTTTTGAAATTATCAGAATCGTCCGGGGACTTTTCACAAATCATAAATGCATAAATGCCCTGTCCTTTTATGTCGTGCGGATAGCCTACAACAGCCGTTTCTACAATGTGTGGGTGTTCATTTACAGCATTTTCAATTTCTGCGGTACCGAGCCTGTGACCCGATACATTCAGGACATCATCAACGCGGCCTGTTATCCGGTAATAGCCGTCATCGTCACGCCTGCACCCATCTCCGGTAAAATAGTATCCTTTATATGCGCTCATATAGGTTTGCAAATACCTGTCGTGATCTCCCCATACGGTTCGGGCAATTCCCGGCCATGGATATTTGATACAGAGATTTCCACTCACACCGTTTCCCTCAATTTCTTTGCCTTCTTCATCCATCAAAACAGGAAATATCCCCGGAAGCGGTAGTGTTGCAAAACCGGGTTTTGTCGGGGTTATTCCGGCTAAAGGAGAAATCATAATACCGCCCGTTTCTGTCTGCCACCAGGTATCAACAATCGGACAATTACCTCCCCCAACATGGTCATTGTACCAGTGCCATGCCTCTTCATTGATCGGCTCCCCCACACTTCCCAGAACTTTGAGTGAGCTCAAATCATATTTCTTTACGTAATCCAGGTCATAGCTCATCAGTGCGCGGATTGCCGTAGGGGCAGTGTAAAAGTGCGTTACTTCATATTTTTCAACCACTTCCCATAATCTACCCGGATCAGGATATACAGGTGTACCCTCAAAGATGATTCCTGTGGCTCCGTTAAACAGAGGGCCGTATATGATGTACGAATGGCCTGTAATCCAGCCTGCATCCGCTGTACACCAGTAAACATCTTCCTCCTCAACCTGGAAAACATTTCTGAACGTGTAGCTTGTGTAAACCATATAACCGCCGCAGGTATGCAATACTCCTTTGGGTTTCCCGGTTGATCCGGATGTGTAGAGAATAAACAGCGGATCTTCGGCATCCATCTCAACTGCAGTATGCTCTTTTGAAGCATTTCGGATCAGCATATGCCACCATTCATCACGCCCATCTACCCAGTCAATATCACGGTTAGTTCGCTGACAAACGATTACGTTTTTAACTGTGGGGCAGCTTTCAAGGGCTTCATCAGAGATATCTTTTAATGGCACATGCTTGTCTCCGCGCCGCAGACCGTCATTTGTAATCAGCATTTTAGCATCACAATCCTGAATGCGTTCTGCCAATGACTGAGCTGAGAATCCTGCAAAAACAATTGAATGGACTGCACCGATTCTGGCACAGGCCAGCGAAGCAATAATTAGCTCAGGCGTCATTGCCATATAAATACAAACCCGATCACCTTTTTTGATTCCCTTGCTTTCCAGCACATTTGAAAAACGGCAAACGTCTTCATAAAGCTGGCGATATGTGATGGTTCTGCGAAAACTGTCAGGGTGATTGGGCTCAAAAATAAATGCTGTCTTATTTCCGATCGTATTCAAGTGGCGGTCAAGAGCATTTTCCGTGATATTCAGTTTACCGCCTTCGAACCATTTAATGTCACCTTTTTCAAAACCACCTGAATGAACTTTGTCCCAGCTTTTTCGCCAGTAAAACGTTCCTGCCTCATGTTCCCAGAATTTTAGCCGGTCTTCTTCACTTTGGCTGTAAGTTTCTTTGTATTCGTCAAATGATTTGATATTGAGCCACATAAATTATCCTGTTTATTCTTTAATTGTTAATGATACAACTTTAGAAAGCGCTTCTATGTTGAAGTTTTTTTACCCCATTTTCAAGTGTTTTTTTAGAAAAGTCGATTTTGATTGGATAAGACTCTGTTTTAAACCAAAGTTTTGCATGCAGAAGCATAAATTAACGGTGAAAGGAATGCTGTTTCAGAAAGAAATATTGTACTTGATTGTATAAAGTGCCGGCAATGCTGAATGATTCTTAAATGACTAAAGGAGAAAAATTAATTGATCAATGGTTTGCCAACCAAAAGTGGAAACCATTCAAATACCAGAAGGAGGTTTGGGAAAAAGTACTGCAAGGCAGCAATGGTCTTTTGAATGCCCCTACCGGAAGCGGTAAAACATTCGCACTGTTTATGCCGGTTTTGATTGAGTGGATTAATCAGCATCCCGACGATTACCAGGATCTTGAAAAAAACGGGCTTCAGCTTCTATGGATAACACCGCTTCGGGCTCTTGCAAAAGATATTGAAAATGCAATGCAGAAGGTTGTGGACGATCTGAAAATCCCATGGAGCGTTCAGCGCCGTACCGGTGATGTTTCTTCATCTGTAAAACAAAAACAGAAAAGGCAAATGCCCGAGGTTTTGATTACCACACCCGAGAGCCTGCATATTTTACTTGCTCAAAAAGAGTACCCAAAACGGTTTAAAAATCTGAACACTGTGGTTGTTGATGAGTGGCATGAACTGATTGGATCAAAAAGGGGTACTCAAACGGAATTGGGCCTTTCCAGGCTAAAAGGGATGGATCCTTCTTTACGAATTTGGGGAATATCAGCAACCATTGGTAATCTTGAAGAATCGGCCGAAGTGCTTCTTGGTACAGATTCGAATCCCGATAATACCATCATTCGGTCTGACATCAGGAAAAAAATCAATGTGCACTCCGTATTGCCCGATGATATTGAACGATTCCCTTGGTCGGGCCATCTTGGCATAAATTTGATTCATAAAGTACTTCCCATTCTTGACAAAAGCGGATCAACGTTAATTTTCACAAATACCCGTGCACAGTCAGAAATTTGGTTTCAGAAATTGCTTGAAGCTAACCCTGAATTGGCCGGCACCATTGCTCTGCACCACGGCTCGCTCGACACCAAAATTCGTGAATGGGTGGAAGATTCACTGCATTCAGGTTTGATAAAAGTAGTGGTTTGCACATCCAGCCTTGATCTTGGCGTTGATTTTGCCCCGGTTGATACCGTAATTCAAATTGGAAGCCCTAAAGGAGTAGCAAGATTTTTACAGCGCGCAGGCCGCAGCGGCCATCAGCCGGGCGCTGAAAGTACGATTTGGTTTGTGCCAACACATGCACTTGAACTGATTGAGGCTTCTGCATTAAAAGATGCGATTCATGATCACCAGGTCGAAGATAGAATTCCCGTCTTAAAACCATACGATGTTTTAATTCAGTACCTGGTCACACTTGCGCTATCAGAAGGCTTTAATCCAAACCAGATTTTTGATGAAATTAAACGAACATTTGCCTATCAAACCCTGCAGCCAGATGAATGGGAATGGATTCTGAATTTTATTCAATCTGGCGGGCAATCACTTTCCAGGTATGACGAATACAATAAGGTGGAAATAGACGAAGATGGAGTCTGGAAAGTTTTCGACCGGAAAATTGCCCGGCGGCACCGGATGTCGATCGGAACAATTGCCAGTGATTCGATGCTTCGTGTTCGTTTTTTGAAAGGGGGAAATCTGGGAAGAGTCGAGGAATGGTTTATTTCTCAGTTAAATACCGGCGACACTTTTTGGTTTGCCGGCCGTAACCTCGAGTTGGTTCGGATTAAAGATATGACCGTTTATGTTCGCAAAGCAAAAGGCAGCAGCAGTAAAGTGCCAAGTTACCTGGGCGGCAGGATGTCTCTCTCTTCAAATATGAGTGAACGCCTCAGAAAAAAAATCAGGGAAGCAATTCCGGGAACCGACAAAAGTATTGAGCTGACAACTCTGAAACCGATATTCGATCTGCAAAAAGAGCGATCCGTACTCCCTGATGACTCACAGTTTTTGATAGAAAAATCCTGGTCCAGAGAAGGGTGTCATTGCTTCTTTTTCCCATTTGAAGGCCGTTATGTGCATGAAGGCATGTCAGCCCTTGTAGCTCACAGAATTTCGAAACTGATACCAATCACCTTTTCAATCGCGATGAATGACTATGGCTTCGAATTACTGAGTGATCAGGATATTCCGGTTGAGGAAGCATTGGAAAAAGAACTTTTCTCTGAAAAAAACCTTACCCGTGATCTGATGGGAAGTTTGAATGATACAGAACTTGCAAAACGAAGGTTCAGAGGAATCAGCCAGATTGCAGGATTGGTTTTTCCGGGATTTCCCGGCAACCAGAAAAAAGGGAAACATCTGCAAATGTCATCCGGACTCTTTTTTGATGTTTTCATTGAATATGAACCGGGGCATTTATTGATCCGGCAGGCTTACGAGGAAGTATTGCAATATCAGCTTGATGAAGCAAGATTAAGACAGGCATTGCTAAGAATACAAAAACAGAAGATCATCGTTCAGGAAGTTGAGCGTTTTACACCCTTTGCATTCCCAATTTATGTGGATCGGCTGCGTGAACGCTTATCTTCAGAAAAGCTGGCTGACAGAGTTTTGAAAATGCAGAAAAAACTTGAAGCTGATTAGGTAATGCTTGTATGAAAAGTTTTCGAATTGAAATAAAAAATCAAATCTTTGAGCTATTACCTCAAAAAGCTGCCTTTTGGATCGAAAAGAAAACGCTGATCGTTTCGGATATTCACCTGGGAAAAGCTGGCCATTTTCGAAAATCAGGTATTCCAGCACCTACACAAATCAATAATACCAACCTGGAGAGGTTAGGTCAGCTTATGAAACAGCATATGCCGGAAAGGGTTTTGATTTTAGGTGACCTGTTTCACAGTGATGTAAATAGAGAGTGGCTGCAATTTGAGGAATGGAGACAAAAATACAGCAAAACACCGTTTTATTTAATCACCGGAAATCACGACCGGCTTCACAACTCATTTTACGAATCAGCTGATCTTTTGATTTTTGATGAGTTAACTGAAGAGCATTTTTTGTTTATACATGACGCCGATGAAATTAATCAGACTGAAAGTCACACAGTTGTAGCCGGCCATATTCATCCTGCCGTTAAAATTCGTGGCATGGGCCGGCAATCATTACGTTTGCCATGCTTTGTTGTTTCCGAACAAAAATTTTTATTCCCTGCATTTGGAACTTTTACTGGTCTTCATACAATTAAACCTGATGAATCTGAAAAGGTAATTGCTATTGCTGAAGATCAATTAATTCAAATACAATGAATCAGATTATGAAAAAATCATTACTTCTATTTCTTTTAGCCACAATATTTTCCTCCAGTTCAAAAGCACAATCCATTGTGGAAGAATTACGAAACATAAACGAAGAAAGAATAGAAAAGAATAAAACAGCAATGAAACTATTGGGCGGCTGGTCTGTTGCAAATATCGCAACCGGAACCTATGGGAGACTGCAAACCGGCGGAGCCACGCGTTATTTCCATGAAATGAATGCGGCGTGGAACAGTGTAAACCTGGCAATTGCAGGATTTGGTTATTACGGAGCAAAAAGAGCTGATACTGATCTGTCATTAACTGAAACCGTGAGAGAATCTAACAATCTGGACAAGATTCTTCTTTTAAATACCGGCTTAAATGTAGGCTACATGGCGACAGGCGCATATTTGTGGGAAAGAGGAATAAGAAAACAAAGTGACCGGCAAACAGGATACGGCCAGTCTCTTATACTGCAGGGAGCTTTTCTGTTTGTTTTTGACACCCTTTTCTATTTATCAAGAAGTTCAGAGCGGGAAAGAATACGTTCTGTTTTAGAAAGCATTCAATTCAACGGCACCGGAATTTCTTACAATCGAACCTTCTAATTCGTTGATTTACGCTTAAAGCAGTGATGCAGTGTGTGTGTAATTCTTGATTTTTTTGTTCGCACGTTCGCATGAGTTAGGCCGAACTTTTTTGCAACCTGCTTAGTTGATTTGTCTGGATTTTTCAAAAAATAACGGATCAATCTTCTGCTATCGGGGTCAAGTTCCTGCAGGCATTCCTCGAGAATTTGCATTCGTTCTCTTTCAACTAAATTTTCAACCTGGTCAGCAGGTACTATCTGATTGTAAACGTCTTTGGGATCTCCGGTAAACTTATACTCTGACTTTTTAGACCTTATATATTCATTCCGACTGGTTTTGATCAGATAGCTAAATATATATTTGTTTTCCTTTATATTTCCCCTTCTGATTTGCTCTAAAACATCTAAAAATGATTGATGCGCACATTCTTTTGCCTCTTCAGGGGATGCCTTTAACACAACATGCAGATACTCTACCAGCTTGGGCATCACTTCCTCAAGCAGTTCATTTGCTTTATCTTCATCCCCGTCCTGCAGAGCTATTACTAATTCAGAATAATCAACGCGTGGCACAGCAACCTTTAGTCATTAAAATTTTGAGACTTGTCTTTTCTGATCAAGAGAACAATAATTTCAGCAAACAAGCACTTACAATCATACAAATCATTTTAGTCAAATCACATTTAAATTTTAAAAATTCACAATTTTTTTTTGAGCTCTCTAGGTTATTAAAAAAATTTAACTTAGGTTTCAATTTGTAACATTTAAGTACTCTTTTACTCTTTCACTTAACCACAAATTTATCCACGATAATAGTAATAAAAACATAGATATAACCATGAAAACATTTAAAGCTACATTAACCAAACTTTCATCCATCACTTTAGCAGTTCTTTTTGCTGTAGGCTGTGCAACTGTTACAGACGCAAATGTAGAGCTGCAGGAAATAAATGAAGAGCAAACACACACTGCAACCACGACACAAACCACTACCACTAACGATGACAACTGGTTCTCACGAATCGGAAACGATATGGATCCAATCATCGATGAGCGTGAGCGAAACTAACTAACAACTCTATATTTAATCTTTAAAGCTAATAATCTGACCTATGAAATCTCTGAAAAACATCCTCTCAATTGCTCTTATTGTTATGCTCGCAGGCTGTGCAACTGTTACTGACGCTAACGTGGACCTGCAGGAAGTAGATGAGCAAAGTTATACCACAACCACTACGGAAACCACTACCACCAACGATGACAACTGGTTCTCACGAATCGGAAACGATATGGACCCGATCATTGACGAACGTGAGCGAAACTAACTAATAACTCTATATTTAATCTTTAAAGCTAATAATCTGACCTATGAAATCTCTGAAAAATATCCTCTCAATTGCTCTTATTGTTATGCTCGCAGGCTGTGCAACTGTTACTGACGCTAACGTGGACCTG
>SL_3KL_010_SEDDRAFT_10001443_pt1 | contig 21554 bp, 22 predicted proteins | sample SodLakKL_010_SED_2_FD_10381 | JGI IMG/M metagenome (IMG submission 10381) | reverse complement strand
CAGCCCAATCAGCTGGAAGTTACCGGTATTCGGGATAAGGCTATGTTGGAAGTGATTTATGCCACAGGTATCAGGGTTTCTGAGCTGGTATCATTAAATAAAGTGGATATTAACATTGACTCAGGATATCTGCGCTGCAGGGGAAAGGGAAATAAAGAAAGAATTGTTCCCTTGGGAAAGATTGCGGTAAAAAATCTTTATTATTATTTGGAGAAATCACGGCCTAAACTTGTAAAGATAGAGAGTGAAGAGGCTTTTTTTGTTAATCACCATGGTAAACGGTTGACCCGGCAGGGTTTTTGGAAGATTATTAAAAAGTATGCGGAGCTGGCTAAGATTAAAAGAAAAATTACTCCGCATACGTTAAGGCATTCCTTTGCCACTCACCTTCTGGAAAATGGTGCTGACTTGCGTTCCGTGCAGGAGATGCTGGGACATGCCGATATTTCCACCACTCAGATTTATACCCATATCACCCGTAAAAAGCTCAGAGGGGTATATGAAAAGACTCACCCCAGGGCGTAGGGAATATAAAAGGGGTCTCTCAGAGAATGATCAATCGCATATTAATTATTATACTGGATGGATTAGGGGTGGGGGAACTCCCCGATGCCTGTGATTATGGAGACGAAGGTTGTTTCACTTTAGGTAATATCGCCAAAATATTGCAGGGGATTGAACTCCCTAATCTAGCAGAACTGGGTTTAGGAAACATAGTGGATGTAAAGGGCATAGAACCGGTGCATACACCCCAGGGCTGCTTTGGGAAAATGTCAGAAAAATCTGCAGGGAAAGATACTATTACCGGCCATTGGGAGATGGCTGGTTTAATTTTGGATGAACCATTTCCATTATTTTCCCAGGGATTTCCCGCGGAAATCATTCAGTCCTTTGAAAAAGCTATCGGAAGGAAAGTCCTTGGAAATAAGGCTGCTTCCGGGACAGTAGTGATTGAGGAACTGGGGCAAAAGCATCTGGAAACAGGAAGCCCAATCGTCTACACCTCAGCGGACAGTGTGTTTCAAATCGCAGCCCATGTGGGAGTTGTTCCAGAAGAAACCCTGTACCAGTGGTGTGAAACAGCCAGGAAGATTTTAAAAGGGGAATATGCTGTGGGAAGGGTAATTGCTCGCCCCTTTACAGGGTATCCGGGGAGTTTTATCCGAACACCTGGCCGAAAGGATTATCCTCTTAAGCCTTTTGAAAAAACAGTATTGGATTATTTAAAAGAACTGGGCCGGGAAGTAGTTTCCATAGGAAAGATTCACGATATATTTGCCGGTTCCGGAATTACCCAATCTTATCCCACTAAGGGGAACAAGGAGGGCCTGGAGACCATTACAAAGGTTTTACAGGTTCCAACAGAAGGATTAATATTTGCCAACCTGGTAGATTTCGATATGCTTTACGGACATCGTAATGACCCCTTTGGTTATTACCAGGCATTGAAGGAATTTGACGATTTTCTTCCAGGTCTTTATGATGCTTTAAAACCTTCAGATATGATGATTATTACTGCTGACCATGGATGTGACCCCACCATGGAGAGCACAGACCATACCAGGGAATATGTGCCTCTATTGGTTTATGGAGAAAATATTCGTAAAGGGGTAGACCTGGGAGTTAGGGAAACATTTGCGGATGTGGCGGCTTCTGTGGCGGAGATTTTTGAAATTAAAGGGGTTAAAAACGGAACCAGTTTTGCCCGGGAAGTTCTAACTGAGGGTGGTCTTTCATGAATGCATATCAATTAATTCTAAAAAAACGTAACGGAGAAAGATTAAATAAAGAGGAAATAAAAACCCTGGTGGGAGAATATGTCAGCGGACGAATGCCGGATTACCAGATGTCTGCTTTTTTAATGGCCGTTTTTTTTCAAGGAATGCAGGAGGAGGAAATGGCGGAATTCACCCTGGCCATGGCCCATTCAGGAGAAATCATAGACCTTACCTCAATACCCGGAATAAAGGTGGACAAACACAGTACCGGGGGAGTAGGGGATAAAACTACGCTGGTGTTGGCTCCGCTGGTGGCTGCTGCAGGGATCCCTGTAGCTAAAATGTCGGGAAGAGGGTTAGGGCACACCGGGGGAACAGTAGATAAACTGAGGTCCCTGGAGGGCTTTGAAACCCACCTGTCCCGTGAGGAATTTATTGACAGGGTTCGCAAAAATAATCTGTGCATCACGGGCCAAACAGACAACCTGGTGCCAGCCGATAAAATGTTATACGCTCTACGGGACGTAACGGCTACGGTGGATAGCATCCCTTTGATTGCCAGTTCTATCATGAGTAAAAAAATTGCTTCTGGGGCGGATGCTCTGGTTCTGGATGTAAAAATTGGCCGGGGAGCGTTTATGAAAACTTTACCGGAAGCCAGGGAACTGGCGGAAAGTATGGTACATATTGGCACACGGCTGGGATTGAAGACTGCTGCTTTTATTACAGATATGAACCAACCTCTTGGTAGGGCTGTAGGAAATGCTCTGGAGGTTAAGGAGAGTATACTGACCCTGAGAGGGGAAGGCCCTGAGGACCTGACAGAGCTTTGTTTGAAATTAGGCTCCTGTATGCTGGTGTTGGGAGGAAAAGAAGACAGCTTAATCCAGGCTGAGGAAAGGCTGAGGGAGATTCTATATTCCGGCAGAGCTTTGAAGAAGTTTATAACCTTTGTAAAAAACCAGGGGGGGTCGGCTCGGGAAATTGAGGAGGTAGAACGGCTGCCCCGGGCGGAACTGGAGAAAGAATATGTAACAGAAGCAGAGGGTTTTGTTCAGGAAATAGATGCTTTAAAGGTAGGCCTGGCGGCTATGGTGCTGGGTGCCGGCCGGGAGAGGAAAGAGGATGAAATAGACCTGGCGGCAGGGGTGGAGCTTTTTAAAAAGATTGGAGACAGGGTAAAAAAAGGGGATATACTATTTAAGGTTTACAGCAGCAGCCGGAAAAAAATAATGACTGCTTTAAATTTATTGATGGAGGCCTTTGTTATATCCCAGGAGAAACCCCAGGTTCCCCCGCTGATTTATGAATATATTACTGTGGATTAATTTTTGTCCTGGCAATCAACGATTGTACCACAGGACCGCATCATTGTTTCCAGTGGGAATCTTCATCAGGCACTGGTCACTGCTCACCCTTTTCATTTTACCCTCCTATTTGTTCCGGGGTATTTTTTATGTACATATGTATGGCAGGTATATTTTAGAAGGCAATGTTGTAATTAACAACAGTACTTTACTTCCAGTGTAATTTAAAAGCAGTGTTGTTTTTGACAACACTGCTTTTAAATGAACAATTTTTAGAAGGCTTTGTATGTTTTTGCTATGGACGGATAAAATAACTATGTAAAGTAACAAATAAAAAATTTTTCGCTTTGGGGGGGTAAAATGATTAAAAGTAAACATTTATCTATTGTTCTGATTATCGTCATGCTTTTGGCTGCATTCAGCGGCCTGATTTCTGCCCAGGAAGCCGATTTTGATTTTAAAGCAAAATCGGCCCTTCTGGCGGATGCCACTACAGGAAAAATATTGTTTGAAAAGGACATGCATGAAACTGTCTACCCGGCCAGCATAACCAAAATCATGACCCTGATTCTTTCTATGGAGGCGTTGGAAAAAGGCAAAATTCAAATGGAGGATGAGGTTNTCGTCAGTGAACGGGCAGCTTCCATGGGCGGCTCCCAGATTTTTTTAAGTCAGGGGGATGTGATAACTGTAGAAGACCTCCTGATCGGAATCGCTGTGGGTTCCGGTAACGATGCCTCTGTAGCTATTGCCGAACATATATCAGGTTCTCTAGAAGGATTTGTGGATATGATGAACCAAAGGGCTGCTGAGCTGGGAATGGAAAATACCCGGTTTTTAAATGCCTGCGGATTACATGTGGAAGGGCATCACACCACGGCTTACGATGTTTTCCTTATGTCCCGGGCCCTGCTGCAGTATCCTCAGGTTCACGAATGGTTTACTATTTGGATGGATGAGGAATTTTTAAAGGGAAAAATTAGTGAAGAAGGGGTGTTCTTGAGCAACACCAATCGCATGGTAAGGTATTATTCCGGGTGCGACGGCCTCAAAACAGGGTATACGAGTCCAGCGGGGCATTGTATAGCAGCTACAGCTGAGAGGGATAGTACCAGATTTATTGCGATTATCATGAACGGGCCGGACAGCAAATCCCGTTTTGCTGAAGCGCAGCAGCTTTTAGACTATGCTTTTGCCAATTATAAAACAGTACACATCGCCGAAAAGAATGAAGCCATGGGCAGAGTTCAGGTGGAAAAAGGAACTGAAACTACGGTAAATCTCCTCCTGGCTGATCATGTAGGGATTCTGTTAAAAAAGAGTGATGAGATAGATTTCGATAAAGAAATAAAAATTACTCATTCCCTGGAAGCTCCTATAGAAAAGGGAGAAAAACTGGGAGAACTTATTGTTACCGGAAACGGAGAAGAAGCTGGCCGGGAAGACCTGCTGGCTGATAAAGACACAGCCCGGGCTTCTTTCTTCCAGCTATTTCAAAGGATTATATCAAAGTGGGTTCAGTTTGGCCGTTAAAATGATTTATAAAATGCCCTTCGGGGTGTTTTTTTTTGAAGGGAAATAGGTTTCCAGTGTAGAATTTCCATATAAAGGATTACTGTGTTTGGAGGGAGAAAATATGATTATTGATATAAGAAGCTCTGGAGAAATGATTTTAGCTTCTTTGGAGGGAGAGTTAGATCATCACACTTCACAGGCTTTTAAGGCCAAGGTTCAGACAATTTTAGACACAGAAGAAACCAAAAATCTGGTCATAGATATGTCCCGATTGTATTTTATGGACAGTTCCGGGATTGGGGTAATTTTAGGCCGGTTAAATCAGTTGAAGAAAAAGGGTGGAAAAGTTGTGGTTTTTGGTATGAAGTCCCAGGTGAAAAAAGTATTTTATGCAGGAGGGTTGGATAAAGTTATTTCTTACTATGAAAAGGAAGAGGAAGCCGTAAATAATTTATAAGGGGGCAGGAGTAATGAAAAATTTTATGAAGCTGGAAATACCCAGTAAATCTCAAAATGAGTCCTTTGCCAGGGTGGTAGTGGCTGCTTTTGCTTCTCAACTGGATCCTACTTTGGAAGAAATAAGTGAAATTAAAACGGCTGTTTCAGAAGCTGTAACCAATGCAGTAATTCATGCTTATATGGATAAAGCCGGGCTGATTGTGATCAAGGGAGTACTGCTGGAAGACCGTATTGAAATAGAAATTATGGACAGTGGGGTGGGGATTGAAAGTGTGGAAAAAGCACGGGAGCCACTTTATACCACACTCCCTGAAATGGAGCGTTCAGGGATGGGTTTTACTATCATGGAGAAATTCATGGATAAAGTAGAGGTCTTATCTGAAAAGAGTAAAGGGACTACTGTAAAGATGGTCAAAATCATTCATAAAAAGGAAAATCTAAGAAACTGATAGGTGCAGCCATGGAACCAGAAAAGGATGATTTATATAATCAAATATTGCGAAAAGCCCAGATAGGGGAGGTGGCTTCCCGGGAGAAAATTGTGGAGATAAATTTACCTTTGATTACTAACCTGGTAAAACGATTTCATCTTTCCCCGGAGGAGACTGAAGACCTTTTTCAGGTGGGATGCATTGGTTTACTTAAAGCCGTTGACAGGTTTGATTTTGAAAAAAAGGTCAAGTTCTCGACATATGCTGTCCCGGTAATTCTAGGAGAGATAAAGATGTATTTAAGAAAGAACAGCATGATTAAAGCAAGCAGGGCTCTAACCAGCGTATCGCAGCAGGTAAAAATAAAAAAAGAAGAATACATAAAAAAATTAGGAAGAGAGCCTTCCATTCAGGAACTTTCCAGGGAACTAAGAATATCCGTGGAAGACATAATTATGGCCATGGAAATAGGGTTGGAACCTATTTCCTACGATACTTCCTCTATAAATAAGTACAGCCGGGAGGGGGCCCTTTGTTCCGGTGATTTTAAAGAAGAACTTATCTTAAATAAAATTGCTTTGAAAGAAGTTTTAGCTGCATTACCCTACAGAGAGCGGCAGGTTATTTTTTTACGTTTTTTTGAAGAAAAGACTCAAAGGGAGGTAGCTGAAAAACTGGGGATTTCCCAGGAACAGGTATCCCGCCTGGAAAGGAAAATCATAAAAGGTTTAAAAGAAAACATAGAGTCAGGAAATGATTAAAATAATTAATAAATTTAACACAAAAAAACAGATATATGACAAGATTGTCATATGACACCCTTGTCATATTTTTATTTGTATGTTATATTGAATTCAGAGGTGATGATGTGCCTAAAAAGACTTTCGAAAATTTAAACGAAGAAAAAAAGAAAAAGATTTTTAATGCTGCTGTGCAGGAGTTTTCTAACGCTCGTTATACCGAAGCATCCATCAACCAGATTATTAAAACCGCGGAGATATCCAGGGGTAGTTTTTACCAGTATTTTCAAAACAAAGAGGACATATACCTGTACATGATAACGGAAATCGGTAAACAAAAAATGGATGTGATCGGCCGTACCGAAGAGCTGAATCCGGAGGCGGACTTTTTTGAGATTTATTTAATAATGTTTAAAGAAGGCCTGCGGTGGGCCAGGACAAATCCGGACTATTACCGGGTGGGTTTGCTGATGGAACTGGATGACAGCCAGTTCATAATTAAACTCCGGGCAATGGCTGCGGAAGGCATGAAAAACTTGATTACGCTGATTGAGCGGGATAAACAGCGGGGACTGATTAAACCGGAGGTTGATTCGAAACTGGTGGTGGAAATGCTGTATACATTGAATATGAACCTGTTGATGAATGACTTTAAAACTGGCCAGGAAGAGAACATGGAGAAACGGTTTACAGACATGGTTGAAATTATCAGAGGAGGAATTGCCCGTGTTAAAGGTAAGGAATCTCAAGTTTAAATATCCGAAAAATAAAGAAAATACCATTAACGGCATTGATTTCGAAATTGAAGACGGGGAGATTTATGGTTTTCTCGGGCCAAGCGCTTCGGGGAAAACTACGACGCAGAAAATTTTGATCAAACTTCTCAAAGATTTTGAAGGGGATATTGAATACTATGGTAAGCCGCTTGCCAGCTATCGTGATGACTTTTATGAAGATATAGGGGTATCCTTTGAAATGCCTATTTCCTTTTCCAAGCTTACTGCTTTGGAGAATTTAGAATTCTTTAAAAAGCTTTATAAGAAGACGGTGGATGTGGAGCCGCTGTTAAAACGCCTGGGGCTTTGGGAGGACAGGGACAAAAAGGCTGGCGAATACTCCAAGGGGATGAAAATCCGCCTGAACTTTGTCAGGGCCCTGATCAACAATCCGAAGATGCTCTTTCTGGACGAACCCACTAACGGCCTGGACCCCGCCAATGCCCGTATTATGAAGGATATGATTCGGGAGTTTAGAGAGCAGGGGGGTACAGTATTCCTCACCAGTCACATCATGAGTGATGTAGATGAACTGTGTGACCGCGTGGCTTTTATTGCTGACGGCAAACTGCGGGAGGTGGATTCTCCCCGCAATTTAAAAATAAAGTATGGTAAACGTTTGGTAAAGGTGGAATACAGGGAAGAGGGGCAGCTGGTAACCCGCGAGTTTTCCATGGAGGAAATAAAAACCCAGGCATTTTTTGATTTATTAAAGGAAAAAGATATTGAGACTCTTCACAGCGGAGAAACAACCCTGGAAGAAATTTTCATTAAGGTAACGGGGGTGAAGCTTCGTGAGTAGGCTGATACCCCTTGTCAAAGGTGAGTTTGACCGGCTGAACAAGTATAACCTGTTTACTGCCAACTTTGTAGTATTATTGTTATGGGTTGGTTTGGCCTGGTTTTTCGAAGGCGAGGAACTGAGGATGTTTTTGCCCGTCATCTTCCTTATGGATGCCACCATGATGACCATGATTCTGGTTGGGGCGACACTCTTTTATGAGAAGCAGGAACATACGTTGAATTCCATCATGGTTTCTCCTGTGTCCGAAGAGGAATATTTGNTCACTAAGATTATTGTCAATGTTATTAATTCCCTTATTTCCGTGGTTTTTATTTCTGCAGCCGTCTTTATTGTAAAAGATGTAACCTATAATTATCTGCTGTTGGTTCCCGCTGTTATTGTGGTAACGGTGATACACACCCTGATCGGCATCAGGATTTCTTATAATGCCAACAGTTTTACTTCTATGCTGGTCAATTTTATTGTTTACGTTTTTCTGTTTCTGTTTCCCAGCCTTTTCGTCATGCTTGATATCATTGGTCCTGAGGTGGGAAAATTATTAATTATTATGCCCCCTGAAATATCAAGAATTCTTATCAGTACCATTTTACAGGATGTGGAACCATGGAAGCTGGTGTTTGGATATGTCTACCTGGCGGGATTGTCGTTTATTTTCTACCGCTTTATTGTCAAACCAAAATTCAATGACTTTATCATGCGGGAAACGGGGGTATAAACATGCTTTGGACTCTGAGCAAATTCGAATTAAAGAATCTTGTTCGTGATAGAATGACTGCGGTTATGATTCTGTACCCGCTGCTGCTTGGTTGGTTGGGCAAGTACCTGATAGACAATCAAATGGTGGAAGGCCAGGTCCTGGGTGTAATTGCCATGATGGTTTCTCTGATGGTGGGTTTTGCTTACGGTGCCATGGCAGGTTTTTCTCTGCTGGACGACCGGGATGATCAGGTCTTGACTTCTATCCGCATATCCCCGGTTCCTCTGGCTTTCTATGTCTGGTTTAAAATCGTATTTATCTATGTTATAGCAGTACTGGCCGGATTTTTCTTAATGTGGTTTATCGGGGACTTTGCCCTGTCTGCAGGAGAAATTCTTTTGGTTTCTATGCTCTCCTCTCTTCAAGTGCCCATCGTAGCTTTTCTGGTCAATGCTTTTGCCCATAACAAAATTGAGGGTTTTATTACCATGAAGGCATCGGGATTTCTCCTGCTGCTGCCCATCGGAAGCTTCTTTTTTCTGGATGCTAAAGAGTGGCTGTTTTCCTTTGCCCCCGGTCACTGGGCAGGGAAAGCCTTACAGTATTCCCTGATGCGGCCGCTGATTGATTCCGGCCTTATGGAGATGAACCTCAATTTTTACCAGTATGTGGGCATCGGTTTTTTGTATAATTTTTTGCTGATTGCCGTTATTTATAGATTTTTTGTTAAGAAAAACGATATGTAAAAGGAGGTGTTAAGCATGTCGGTTTGGTCGGTTATATTATTTCTGCTGGCAGCACTCTATATCGTTGGCGGGATCTTCGAGTTTCCTATTATGTTTGAGGGCAATCCTAAGACAAGATTTTTTATATCCAAAATGGGTAAGAGAAACTATAAAATTATGCTTTTTGTTTTCGCGGCAATCTTTATTGTGCTGGCCTTTATGCTGAAATAAAGAAAAAACACATCATACATGTTTTTCATGTAAGGAGTCTTGCCGTTGGGAAAAGTGTTTTCAATAATTCAGTATGGTGTCCCCGTAATTAATCCGTAATTATATTCAAAAAGCAAGAGGTTTAACAGCAGCGCTGTTAACCTCTTGCTTTTTTCGGTCAATTTTATGGTCCGTTATCAATGTAACTTATAATATTAAAATAAATAACAAATACTAATCTTAAATAATTATCAATACCGCACTTATGCCGTATTGTTAGGATTAGGTGGTTATAATGTCAAGGATAATAAGGGAACAGTTAATTAATCTTATATTGTTAGCCCTTCTAATTCTCTTAATTTTCATGGTATGGCAGTTTGTTTTACGTCCGTCGGATGATAGAGAGCCCAGTCGTTCCCGTATGGTCAGGCAGGAATATTTCATTTCACAGTGCTCATCAACTTATCCTCAGAGGTTTTTTTACGATTATGTCTAATCAGACAATCTACCTCCGTCTGCCCTCCCAGGTGGAGATAGCAGCGGGAGACCTGGTGACCATAGGAATGTTGGTGGATATCGAAGGAAGCCCTGAAAATAAAGAAGTAATCAGCAAAATACCCATAAACATTAATTTTGATAATCATGACGGCAAAAAAGTGCTGTCTTCCCTTTTATTCATTAAGCTTATTAATATATATTACCCCGATTTAAACGTACAGGTTTTGGGTAATTCTGACATTGTAATTAAAAAGGCAGAAAAATCTATTTTCCCTTTCCACTTTTTTAAATTATTGTATCTGCCTATGGTTTGTATTCTTCTTTTTGTAGGGTCAGCCATGGCTATTATAAATTTTCATGCGGATGTTAGCATGCCCACGGTACACCAGCAAATCTTCAGATTAATAACCGGGGAAGAAAAAAGCAATCCTTTAATTCTTCAAATCCCTTATTCTATAGGTATAGGATTGGGGATGACTTTGTTTTTTAATCATTTTTTTAAAAAACGCTTTAATCGAGAGCCCAGTCCCCTGGAGATGGAAATGTTTCTTTATGAAGAGAACATCAATAGTTATTTCAGGGCTAAAGGGAAGTATGAAAGCACTGCTGGCAATAATGAAAATAAAAATGAGGATGAATGATAAGCATTATAAAGAAACTATCTTTTTCTTCAGGTAATTATGTAAAAGAATAAGGAAGTTAGATATGGACAGAATAATACTATTAATTGTTATAGGCCTGGCAGAGGGAATTGTGGTTGGAACTGCCCTGGTAGCATTTCTTACAATTCTGGACATTGTGCCCCGTTTGGCTCAGTTAACGGGAACAGGAGACAGGTGCAGTTTTTTTGAGTATTCCATTACTCTAGGAGCTGTATTTGGGACCCTGAGTATTTTTCTAGGATGGAATATGAGATTTCCCGGATTTGCAGCTGCAGTTGTGGGGGCGGTCATGGGTGTTTTCGTGGGATTGTTGGCTGCTGCATTAACAGAAGTGCTGAATGTCCTTCCCATTCTGTCCAGAAGATTAGGTCTTCAAAGAGAAATATCCAGTCTTTTAACAGCCATAATATTTGGCAAGGTTTTAGGTTCCTTGATTTACTGGATGGTTCCCGATTTGTGGTAATGCAGCAAAAAGCTGTAAAATAAAAAAACTTTCCAAAAAAAAGGAGGTTAATTATGCGAGTAGCAAAAGTGATTGAGCTGGTTGGAGAATCTACTACCGGTTGGGAAGATGCTGTAAAAGATGCTGTGGCAAGGGCTTCTCAAACCCTGGAGGAAATAAAGGGAGTGGAAGTTTATAATTTAACGGCAGACGTTAAAGACGGACAGCTGGTGGAGTATAAGGCGAATATTAAGCTGGCCTTTGGTTTACATGACCCGGAATAATCATTCATATTCCTCCCATGTATTTTTTAACATGGGAGGATAAGGTTAAGAAATAAAGGGTTAATATTAAAATATTTTAAAATATACACATTCTTTAAGGCAGATGATATATAATTTTAACCATATTAAAATTTGTGGATATTGCTTCCTAAAAAAATCTAGAAAAAACAATATTAGTACAGCTGCCTGAAAAGAGATACGTGGAAATATAAAGGATAACTGCATGATGCTGGAGAAAATAGAAGATAAAAGAATAAGTAAAAAACTTGATGAAAATTTAGAATATCTAAAAAATAAATTGGGCGTAGGACTGAGCTTTGACGTTCTTATCAGGCAGTTTAAGGTAGGGGGCAGGGATGTAGCCCTGGTTTTTGTTGACGGTTTTGCTAACGGCGATCTGATTGTCCAGATTATGCAGACGCTGATGGCCAGCCGAAGGGAGGAAATATGTTTCCGGCCTTATAAAAAAATATTTGAAGAACGAATTCCTTACATGGAATTAAGTGAAGTCCAGCAGCTGGATGACTTGGTAAAAGAAGTACTGGCCGGCCCTACAGCGCTATTGATAGATGGTGAAGAGAGTGCTATTATTCTTGATACCAGGGAATATCCGGTAAGGCAGCCGGAGGAACCGGATATAGAGAAACTGACCCGGGGGTCCCGAGATGGTTTTGTAGAAACCTTACTTTTTAATGTGACTCTGGTCAGGAGAAGATTAAGGGACCCCGGCCTGAGGGCTGAGGTTATGCAGGTGGGGCAGAGGTCAAAAACCGATATTGCTCTCATGTATATTAACGATGTGGTGGACGAAGAAATACTGGAAACCGTTAAGGGCCGAATTGAAAATATTAAAGTGGATGGCCTTCCCATGGCGGAAAAATCGGTGGAAGAATTTATCGTCGAAGGAAAGTATAATGTATTCCCCCAGGTAAGGTATACGGAAAGGCCGGATGTGGCGGCCATACATCTCTTAGAAGGACATGTGGTGCTTATTGTGGATACCTCCCCCTCGGCCATGATTGTCCCGGCAACATTTTTCCATCATGTCCAGCATGCCGAGGAATACCGGCAGAGTATACCCAGTGGGGTGTACGTGCGCTGGATTCGTTTTTTGGGGTTATTTTTATCGGTTTTTATCAGCCCTCTTTGGCTCCTGGTTTCCCTGGAACCCCAGCTTTTACCGCCAGGCCTGTCCTTTATCGGTCCTCAAGAACTGGGTTCAATTCCCTTAACCCTGCAGTTTATTATTGCTCACCTGGGTATTGATTTGATACGAATGGCCACCATTCATACTCCTTCGCCTATAACCGTAGCACTGGGCTTTATCGGAGCCATTTTGGTGGGGGATATTGCCGTGCAGGTGGGCTTTTTTGCTCCTGAAGTTATTTTGTACAGTGCTATTGTAGCCATCGGGATGTTTTCGACTCCCAGTTGGGAATTAAGCCTTTCCTTTAGACTGGTTCATCTATTTTTACTAATAACAACAGGTTACTTTAGATTACCCGGCCTGCTTATAGGGTCTTTAATCGTTTTTGTATTAATGGTCAGCACCCGATCTTTTAATATTCCTTACATGTGGCCGCTGATTCCCTTTAATGGGCGTGCCTTGTTAGATATTCTTTTCAGGCACCCGGTTTCCACTGCTGCATTCAGGCCTGCTATCCTGAAGACAGGTGACCCCGACAGGCTGCCGGAAGGGAATAGGAAAAAAAATATAAATGAATAAAGCCTTTTAAGAAATTAAGAATAAAATTATAAATTTTGAGAAATAAAAGTAAGTGGTGTATTTTTTTGTAAAGGAGGCATTTTATGACCACCATTGGGATACCCCGTTCTCTTCTTTATTACAATTATTTTCCTGCATGGAAATGTTTTTTTGAAGAATTAGGAGCTGAAGTTGTCCTTTCGGATAAGACCACCAAGAACATTTTGGATTCTGGAGTAAAAGTTGCAGTAGATGAAACCTGCCTGCCGGTAAAGTTGTTTTATGGTCACGTACAGAACTTAAAAGAGAAAAATATTGACTACTTGTTTATCCCCCGAGTGGTTAGTGTAGAAAAAAAAGAATATCTCTGTCCAAAATTCTTAGGGCTTCCCAACATGGTCTTAAACCTGATGAAAGACCTTCCTCCCGTATTACACCTGGATATTGACATTTCTAAAAAAAATAAGGGATTTTATCGAAAAATATATAAACTGGGAAAACTTTTTACTCCCAACCCTTTGAAAACAGCGGTGGCTTTTAAAAAAGCTCTAAAAAAACTTTCAGAATATCAGCAGCAGCTGCTGATGGGATATACTCCCATGGAATATTTGGATTCATTGGAGAACGGTTCCATAAGTAAGCAAAAGTATGATTTTAAGGATTCCAAAAAAAATTTGGACAAAAGGGAGGTTCCCCAAAAATTAAAAATTGCCGTATTAGGGCATTCTTATAATTTAAACGATTCTTATATCAGCATGGATATCTACAAAAAACTGAGAGATATGGGAGCAAACATCCTCACCACCGAAATGCTCTCACAATCTGACCAGGAAAAGGGCGCCAGTAATCTCAAAAAGGATATCTTCTGGACATTTGGGAAAGACATTATTGGGTCTGCTTATTATCTGTTGGATCAACAGATGGTTGATGGAGTAGTGCTGGTGGTATCTTTCGGATGCGGCCCGGATTCCCTGGTGGGAGAAATGATTGAAAGAACTTTTAAAAGAAAGAGAACGCTTCCCCTCTTGTTTTTAACATTAGATGAACACAGCGGAGAAGCGGGAGTCCTAACCCGTCTGGAAGCCTTTGTAGATATGGTTCGGCTCAATAAAAAAACAGCTTAAAGTAAATGGATGGTGAAATAACTGTGAAGATTACTTTCCCTCATATGGGAAATTTGTGGATTGCTTTAAACACTATATTTGAAGAACTGGGCGCAGAGGTGGTGGTACCGCCGCCTATTACCAAGAAAACCATTACCCTGGGAGTCCGCCATTCTCCAGAGTTTGCCTGTTTCCCGTTAAAAGTGAATGTTGGAAACTTTATAGAGGCCCTGGAAACAGGCGCGGATACCATTATCATGGCCGGTGGTACAGGCCCCTGTCGTTTTGGTTACTACGCTGAAGTACAGAGAGAAATACTACAGGACCTGGGGTATGATTTTGAAATTGTAACCCTGGAGCCTCCTCAAGGGAGCCTTCTGGGCCTGGCAGCCAATATTAAAAGATTGGCCAACTATAAAAGCTGGAATGAGATTTACAGGGCTTTTAAAATTGCCTGGCAGCAGATTAATGCATTAGATATTATGCACGCGGCCTCCTTAAAGGTCAGACCCTATGAAGAACAGAAAGGGGCAACCTCAAAGGCTTACGAAAAGGCTGTTTCCCTGATGGTGGAGGCCAGGAATACCGACAGCATTGCAGAGTCTCTTTCCCAGGGCCTTCAGATTATTGAATCCGTAAGCCGGGTCAATTCCTCCAGGAAACCTTTAAAGATAGGCATAGTGGGGGAAATATATATGGTTGTTGAGCCTTATGCCAACATGGAAATAGAAAAAACCCTGGGCGAAATGGGAGTGGAGGTTCACCGCAGCATCTACCTGGGTCACTGGATAAAAGAACACCTACTGCCAAAACTTTTTGGGCCCGGTGATGTTGAGGAGATAAAGAAGGCCGCTTTTAAATACCTTAATCATTTTGTAGGAGGGCACGGCCTGGAATCGGTAGGAAGAACGATTCTTTACGCTCAAGACAATTATGACGGAGTCATACATATTCTCCCCTTTACCTGCACCCCGGAAATTGTTGCACAAAGCATTTTACCGGAAGTCAGCAGAGATTATCAGATTCCCCTGCTGTCCTTTTCCATGGATGAACATTCGGGACAGGCGGGAATTATTACCCGGCTGGAGGCGTTTATGGACCTTTTGGAGCAGAAGAGAGAAAAAGAAAAACTTCTGGGAGCGGTATAAACCGCTCCCTTTAATATGGAGAATCTTATATATTCTATTTACATTTTATAGATAAAGTTATAAGATATTTTGGAAGGGGGAGATAAATATGAAAATGGATGAACTGGCCCGCCAGGTTAAGGAATCTTCAATTAAACTGGCTGCCGCCGGAACGGAACTTAAAAATAAAGCGCTGGCTAATATTGCCGAATCTCTAAATGAGAGAAAAGAGGAAATTATTAAGGCCAATCAGGAGGACCTGGACCGGAGTGAGAAGGAGAATTTACCTGCGCCTCTTTTAAAAAGATTAAAATTCGATGAAGAAAGTATAGCAGATGTAGTAGATGGCATACAAAGCCTTATCAATCTGGAGGATCCGGCAGGCAAAACGCTGCTTTCCACAGAGCTGGATGAAGGACTGGAACTGTACAGGGTGACCTGCCCCATAGGAGTAATAGGGATTATTTTTGAATCAAGGCCTGACGCCCTGGTGCAGATATCAACCCTTTGCCTTAAAAGTGGGAACGGGGTTCTTTTAAAGGGCGGTTCAGAGTCCAGGGAGACCAACCGTATATTGACCGAGATTATAATCGATGCATCCCAAAAGGCCGGCATTCCTTCCAACTGGGCGGCATTACTGGAGACCCGGTCGGATGTAAATGATATGCTTAAAATGGATGGTTACATTGACCTTATTATCCCCCGGGGTTCCAATGATTTTGTGCGGTATATTATGGACAATTCAAGAATACCGGTAATGGGTCATGCTGATGGGATATGCCACTGTTACGTGGATGATGATGCCGACCTGGATTCGGCGGTAAAGATTGTTACAGATTCAAAAACACAGTACGTAGCGGTATGTAATGCCACGGAAACCCTTCTGGTGCACGAAAAGGCAGCCCCGGGATTTTTGCCGGAAATTAAGAAGTCGCTGGACAGCAAAAATGTGGAACTGGTGGGGTGCCCCAAAACCCAGGCCTTGATTTCGGTTAAACCGGCTTCGGAAGAGGACTGGCAAACGGAGTATCTGGATTACAAATTGTCCATAAAGGTTGTTTCAGGACTTGACGAGGCTGTTGATCATATCAATACTTATGGATCGGGGCATACCGACAGCATCATCACCAGGGACACGGGAAAAGCCGCCCGATTTATGGACTATGTGGATTCGGGGAATGTTTTATGGAACTGCTCTACCCGCTTTAGCGACGGTTTCCGCTACGGCTTTGGTGCCGAGGTAGGGATCAGCACAAGCAAAATTCACTCCAGAGGTCCCATGGGCCTTGACGGGCTGGTAATCTATAAATACAAGTTGAAAGGAAACGGACATATTGTTGAGGAATATTCCAACCGGTCCCGAACTTTTAAACATAGAAAACTAGACAGGGATTTTACTTTATAACTTCGTATGTTTATTGCTCAGGTAGAGCAGTAATGAGATAGGGAGATGAATCAAGGGGACGGTTCCGCTGTCCCTTTATTATTTTTTATCTTGCAAAATTATGGTATAATTAAGGGTGTGAAAAAGACAAGGAGAGAGGCGCTGGAATTGCGGGTTATTACTACCCATACCAACACTGACTTTGATGGATTCGCCAGTATGGTGGCGGCGAGCAAACTGTATCCCGGGTCAACCATGGTTTTCCCTGGCAGGGTAAATGACAATGTAAAGGAGTTTACCTCCCTTTATAAGAATGTTTTTGATGTAAAGAAATTATCCATGATAAACCCGGAGGAAATTCACGAATTAATTATCGTGGATACGCAGCAGATTTCCAGACTGGGAGTATTGGTCCCTCATGTAAATAAGATTCCTCGCATCATTGTGTACGATCACCATTCGGTATATCCGGAAGATGCTGTAGAGGCTTCTGAAAAATTTATAGACAGCACCGGTTCTACGGTAACTTTACTCATGGAGATTATGATTCGGGGAAATATTGAAATTAATTCCTTTGAGGCAACTCTATTTGCCCTGGGCCTTTATGAGGACACCGGCTGTTTTACTTTTTCAGGGACAAGTCTAAGGGAAATTAACGTGTTGAAATACCTTGCGGAAAGGGGCCTGGATTTTAACGTAATTCGGGATTTTATTGGCAAATCATTTTCAGAGAAGCAGAAATATCTGCTGGAGATGCTGTTAAATAACACAGAAGTTTATGAGCTGAAGGGAATCCGGGCAGCGCTGTCCACAGGGGAAACTAAAGATGATATCCGTGGTCTCTCTGTGGTTGTTTCCAGATTGATGGACATAGAAGATGCTGATTTAATGGTGGCAGCTGTTAGAATGGGCGATAAGGTCCATTTGGTGGGAAGAAATAATTCCGACAGAATTAATTTAAAAGAGCTGCTCAAAGAATACGGGGGGAAAGGTCATGAAAACGCAGCTTCTGCGGTAATGAAAGAGGTTGACCTGAAGGTTTTCAAAGGGAATCTTTTAAAGGAAATCAACCGGTTGGTCAGGCCTTCCATAACCGCCAAAGATATTATGTCTTTTCCCGTTAGAAGTGTAACCCCTAAAGACACAGTGGAGGATGCCTGGTGGATGCTGATGAAATACGGTCACAGCGGCCTTCCGGTGATACAGCAGGGCATTCTGGAGGGAATTATATCCAGAAGGGATTTAGAAAAAGCAAAACATCATGGGTTAAGTCATGCTCCGGTTAAGGGTTTTATGTCCAGAAGAGTAGAAATGGTAAGAATGGATACACCATTTAATGAAATTGAAGCAATTATGGTAGAAAAAGATATCGGACGCCTTCCGGTAACTGATGAACGAGGGAAAATGTTAGGAATTGTTACCCGAACCGATGTTTTAAAAACCCGTCATAGTAAAGAGAGCAGTAAGGTTCCTTTGGGAGGAGGACGGGGGAAACAATTGAAAAATATAGAAGATTTAAACAAACTGATTAATACTAGACTGCCTAAAAAGATTCAGGGACTTCTTTTTTTATTAGGGCAAAAAGCGGACAGCCAGGGCTTTAAGTTATATGCCGTGGGCGGTTTTGTCCGGGATTTAATGTTGGGGATGAATAATTTTGATATTGATCTGGTGGTGGAACCTGATGCCATAGAATTTGCCCGGGAGATCAATAGGTTTTTAGATGGCCGTATAATCGTTTATGAACAGTTTGGCACGGCAAAAATCCTGTTAAGGGATGGGTTAAGGCTGGATTTTGCCACGGCCAGGACGGAATTTTATATTCAGCCGGGAGCGGTTCCCCAGGTGGAACTGAGCAATATTAAACAGGACTTATACCGCAGGGATTTTACCGTAAATACTCTAGCTATTCAATTAAATATTGAGAACTTTGGAAAGCTCTTGGATTTTTTTGGTGGAGTGGCTGACCTGGAGGGGAAAACCATCCGGGTTTTATACAATTTGAGTTTTGTGGAAGACCCTTTGCGTATTTTAAGGGCGGTCCGTTTTGAACAGAGGCTAGATTTTAAAATAGAAGAGGAAACTTTAGCTTTTGTAAAAAATGCTGTACAGACCAGAATGATCAATAAGGTGAGCCGTGACCGGTTATCCGAGGAGATTAACTTAATATTTATAGAAAAAGACCCTTTAAAAGTGCTGGTCAGGCTCCAGGAGTTAAAAGTTATTCCTTATCTCTTCCCAAAATTGAAACTGCAGGCCAGACACTTAAATCTGCTGAAAGAAGTTCATAAAGTGGTAGAGTTTTTTGAAAATGAATTGAAAATAACAAAACTAAATCGGTCAATCCCGTACTTATGCGCTTTGTATTACTATACTGATATTAAAGATATTACTTCAATTCTGTACCAGATGAAACTTCGAAAGGAAGTAAGAAATACTGTATATCTGACGCTGGAAAGATCCCCGGGTCTAATAGAGGCACTTTCCTCCAGGGATATTAAGCCCAGCCGGGTGTTCCAACTGCTGGAACCTTTATCCATGGAAAGTATGATCTTTTTAAGCGCCTGTTCTGATAATTTGAGAACATGGGGATATATTAAAGAATACCTGGAAAAATTAAGAAATATACAACCCATTTTAACGGGGGAAGATATTAAAGAGCTGGGATATTCTCCCGGGCCTTTATTTAAGAAGGTGCTGGAGCAATTGAAAGTGGCCAGGCTGGATGGCCAGGTAAAGAGCAGAGAGGACGAAGTAAGAATGGTTATCAAATACATGGCCGAGGGAAAGGGGGAGAATAATGTTTAGATTAGAACTGGGAGATATGCTGGTTAGAATTCCAGCCCTTTTAATTGCCATCACTTTTCATGAATACTGTCATGGCAGAATGGCGGATTATCTAGGGGATCCTACCGCTCGTTACCAGGGCAGGCTTTCTTTAAACCCACTGGTACATCTGGATCCCATCGGTACATTAATGCTCTTTTTTGTGGGATTTGGCTGGGCAAAACCCGTACATGTGAACCCTTATAATTTTAAAGGCGATAAAAAACTGGGTATGCTTAAGGTAGCTGCGGCAGGACCGGGGGCTAATTTTTCACTGGCCTTTTTTACTATGATGCTGCAGGGGATTTTATTTATAACTTTGAGGAATGAAACTCTTTTTATTACCGCCAATTCATTTTTTAATTCTGTAGTAACCTATAATATTTTTCTAGGGATTTTTAACTTAGTTCCTATCCCCCCTCTAGACGGGTCTAAAATTCTATCGGGAATTCTTCCCTACCGTTTTGATTATTACTATCGACAGCTGGAGCAGTATGGTTTTCTACTGTTAATGCTTTTTATTATTACCGGGGTTTTTAGAACTGTAATTATCCCTCTGGCGTATTATGTTCAAGTAATTATGGCCTCCATTATCAGTCCGTTTCTAAGGCTGTTTATTTAGACTGAATAAGACAAGAATAAGACAAGGGGACGGTTCTTCTGTCTTATTTTTCTTATAGAACTGTCAGCTGTTTAATTGATTTCCATATATTTTATTTTCAATGTGATTATATAACAAAGATATTTAATACTCATAAAATTATTAGATATAAAAAGACTGTAAATGTAAATACTCGATGACGGAGGGAATAAAATGGAAAAAAAAGGTGTTATACTAAGCGGAATGCGTCCTACCGGACGGCTGCAGTTGGGAAATCTCATGGGAGCTCTGGATAACTGGGTGAAGCTTCAGGAGGAATACCAGTGCTTTTTTTCCGTAGTAGATTGGCATGCTCTAACCACGGATTACGAAGATCCTGAAAGAATCCGCAGCAATGTTCAGGAGATGGTAATTGACTGGCTCAGTGCGGGGTTGGACCCGGAGAAATGTGTGATCTTTAAACAGTCCCAGGTAAAAGAACATGCTGAACTTCACCTGCTTCTTTCTATGCTGACTCCATTGTCATGGCTGGAAAGATGCCCCACTTATAAAGACCAGCTGATACAGCTGAAGGAAAAAAATCTGGCTACTTATGGCTTTTTAGGGTATCCCCTGCTTCAAGCGGCTGACATTCTCATCTACAAATCCAATGCGGTACCCGTGGGGGAAGACCAGGCGCCTCATATTGAATTGACCAGGGAGATAGCCAGAAGATTTAATTTTCTGTACAGGGAGGTATTTCCTGAACCAAAAACCCTGTTAAATGAAGTGAAACTGCTTCCGGGAATTGACGGCCGTAAAATGAGTAAAAGCTATGGAAACACGATTTTCATGTCGTCCAGTCCGGAGGAGATTAAGGAAAAGGTAAAATTAATGATCACGGACCCCCAGAGGATTCGGAAAAGTGACCCCGGAGATCCTGATGTGTGTACCGTTTATGCTTTTCATAAAATATTTAACCCTGAAGAAACCAAAGGCATTGAGGAAGTATGCAGAAAAGGGGAGATTGGCTGTGTCCAATGTAAAAAAGCTTTAGCTGAGAAAAAGATTGAACACCTTCGCCCTATCTATGAAAAACGTCAGGAACTATTAAAAAGGCCTGAATATATCCGAGAAATTTTAGATGAGGGACGGGCTAAGGCCCGGGAGAAGGCCGTCCAAACCATGGAGGAAGTCAGAGAAGCCATGATGCTTTAAGAGGGGGATATCAGTGACTTACAGGGTAAAAACGTCAATCTTTGAGGGTCCTTTTGACCTGCTGCTGCACCTGGTAAAAAAAGCAGAGCTGGATATATACGAAATTTCCCTTAAAGAAATTGTTCAACAGTATCTTGAATATGTGAAACGGATTCAGGAGTTTAATTCGGAAGCAGCCGGCGACTTTCTGGTAATGGCGGCTACCTTGTTAAAACTTAAATCCCAAAAAATCCTGCCGGAACCTGAAGCGGAAGAAGATTTAGAGGAGGAAGAAATCTTTTATTCTTCAGAAAAAGAACTCTTTCAAAGACTGGCGGAATACAGAGTATTTAAAGAAAGAGC
>SL_3KL_010_SEDDRAFT_10001442_pt1 | contig 21556 bp, 15 predicted proteins | sample SodLakKL_010_SED_2_FD_10381 | JGI IMG/M metagenome (IMG submission 10381) | reverse complement strand
GGTCGACTCGCGATGGGGCGGATGCGAAGGATCGAAAAGCGATTGTGGGCGGGAGGTCAGGGTCTCGGGCGTGTGCCTGACCGGGAGTCGCCTTTCTGAGAGATAGGGAGCGGAGGTTGCGGAGGGAAGGGAACCGGTCGATACCCTGGAGTGGTCCGACCCGGAGTTTGCCATCCGTCCCAGATCCGGAGGTCAGTCCCCATGGTACCCCCCAACGGGCACTCCCGCCGTTCCGCGCCCTGGCCCGGCTTCCTTCGTCCTGTCCTGGTCCTTTTGCTGTCCGTCGCCCCTGCCACCGGGGCACTCGTGCCACTCGCGGCACAGGAGACCACCGCTGAAGTCTATGGGAATCTGAGCTACTCGTTCAATCGGGTTGGGCCCGCCGGGGAGGCGGCCTGGACCGCTGTGGACAACGCTTCCAGGGTCGGGCTCCGCGGCGGCGTTGTGGGGGAGGGGATCGAAGCCTTCTACCACCTCGAGGCAGGGGCGCTGGTGAATGCCGGGAGTGGAACGGCGCTGTCGCAGCGCTTCTTCCTCGCCGGGGTGAGGGGCAGTTTCGGGACCATCACCCTGGGCCGCCATTCGACCCCCTACAAGGTGTCGGGTGTCCGGGTGGATCCCTTCTACGACACCTCTACCCTGTCGGTGGCGGGGGGCTTGCCGCGAGGTCCTGTGGCTTCGAGCGGCAGCTTCGGGCTGTCCCGCATGACCAACGGGTGGGCCGATCGCGGCGTGACCTACCGGACTCCCCACCGGGCGGGGGTCAGCGCATCAGCTTCCGCCTTCTTGGGGCCCCAGGGGGGCCAGGATCTGGCCTTCGGCGTGCTGTACGAGCGGGACGGCGTGCGGGCTGGGGTGGATGTCCACGGCGATCGCACGGACGGAGCGGTCTGGTCAAGTACGGAGGGCGTGGATCGGGCCGTTCGGGTTCACACCGTCTTCAGGGTCGGTGGGCCGTGGTCCATCGGGGCCTCGGTGGAGAGCCTCGAGCCGGAGGTGGGTGATCGGCAGAACCTTCTCTACGCCCGCGGGACGCTGCGAGCTACGGATGGGGTCCAGCTCGTGATGGCACTGGGCCGGGTGGGGGAAGGGGGTGCCGGTCACCCGCCGGGAACCGCAGTCCATGCCGGGGCCTTCTGGGGGCCACTTCCGCGGGTTCGGATCCATGGGCTCTACTCCCATGGAGAGTTGGATGACGCCGGACGCCGGCGCGCCCTCTCCGTGGGATTGAGGGTGGGCTTTGCGTGGAGTCCAACGGGGAGTTGAACCGGAACCCTGCCGGCCTCCCCGGGGGCGGTGGATCCGGTGGTTCAGCCACGTCACCCCCGGGCGCCCCGGGGGTGATCGAGAGCCGGCTGTGAAACCCTTCAGGCCCCTTCGGTAGTATATTCCTTCTGACACTCACCTTAGTCAGGAGGACGTCTCCTCATGTCATTCCCGAACTGGACCCTCGCGGCTGCCCTGGCGATGGCCGGGGGGTTGGTATTCGCCCCCTTCGCCGAGGCGCAGGAGCGGAGCCACACCACGGTGCAACCCGGTGCCCCGGGTGAGGCTGGTCGGACGCTGGGACCGGACGACCTGGGCACCCCCGAACGTGACGCCTATACCGCGGCGGACGTTCGGTTCATGCAGGACATGATCCACCATCACGAGCAGGCCCTCATCATGTCCCGGATGGTGCCGGAGCGTTCGGCGCGCGAGGACGTGCGGACATTGGCGGAGAAGATCGAGCGGGCCCAGGCCGATGAGATATGGGCCATGGTCCGGTGGTTGGAGCTCCGGGACGAGGAGGTTCCGCCCCTCTCCATCGAGCTTGACTTTCCCGGGCGGGACCGGGATCGCGGTGATCATGATCATGGCCACGGCGATCATGACCACGGGCATCATGATCACCATCACCATGGTGATCACCATCCTCCCGGTGACCCGGAGGACCCCGATCCCCACGCGCATCATCACCATCACGACCACGGGCTGATGGCGGGGATGCTCACCGATGAAGAGCTGGCGCAGCTCGAGGCGGCCCGGGGCGACGAGTTCGACCGGCTGTTCCTCGAGTTCATGATCTATCATCACGAGGGCGCGATCCTTATGGTGGATGAACTCTTCTCGTCGCCGGGCGGGGCGCGGGGAAGCGACATGTATGAGTTCGCCACCCACGTGGCAAATGACCAGCAGGACGAGATCGCCCGGATGAGGGCCATGCTCGCCCTGGCCGGCTCACGCTGAGCTCCCCGTAGGTCATGGGGAGCCGTCGTTCACATCATCAGGCACATCAGACAGGAGAAAGAACCGGTATGACGTCTACACTGTGGAGTGGGGCATGGGGCCGGGGTCGGCACCTTGGATTCATGGGGGGTGCCCTTGCGGCAGCACTGGTCGTGGGCTCTCCCGGCGTGTCGGCCCAGGGGTTCACCCTGGGCGGCGACGACGACCCCCGGGTGGGACTCGGGGCCGGCTGGTTCGATGCGGAGGAGGCGTCGTGGAACATGGACCTCCTCATCAATCTTCCCCGTCCGGACGGGTTTCACGATCCCAACGACCCGGGCGCCTTCCCGTTCGCCAATACCGACCTGGCCTTCCAGGAGGATCTGCTCTTCGTGGGGAACTACCACGGGATCCAGATCTATGACATCACCGATCCGACGCGGCCCGTCCTCCGGACCACCATCGTGTGCCCGGGAGGGCAGGGCGACGTATCGGTCTACGGAAACCTCGTCTTCATGTCCGCCCAGGAGCCCCGGGGTCGCATCGACTGTGGGACCCAGGGGACGCTGGATGGGCCCGTGGATCCGGAGCGGTTCCGGGGGGTGCGGATCTTCGACGTAAGCGACCTGGACAACCCTGTGCAGGTGGCGGCGGTTCAGACCTGCCGGGGCTCCCACACCCACACCCTGGTGGATGATCTGAACGACCCCAACATGCTGTACGTCTACAACTCCGGCACCAGCGCGTCCCGGTCCGGAGACGAGATGGCAGGGTGTGTGGACGACCGGGATCCCCTGAATCCCAACACGGCCTACTGGAGCATCGACGTCATCGAGGTGCCGGTGAATGCGCCCCAGAACGCTCGGCTGGTCTCGTCGCCCCGGATCTTCGCCGATGCGGAGACGGGTCGCATCGACGGCCTCTTCCAGGGGGGCGACCACGGCGACCAGACCCAGACCACCCGGCCTACGGACCGATGCCACGACATCACGGCCTACCCGGAGTTGGGGCTGGCGCTGGGGGCCTGCTCCGGGAACGGGATTCTGCTGGACATCTCGAACCCCCGGGAGCCGGTGCGGGTCGATGAGGTGATCGACCCCAACTTCGCCTTCTGGCACTCGGCCACCTTCAACAACGACGGCACGACGGTGATCTTCACCGACGAGTGGGGAGGTGGCACTCAGCCCCGCTGCCGCGCCGAGGATCGGTATGAGTGGGGCGCCAACACCATCTTCACCCTGTCCAATGGCCGCATGAGCCACGCCAGCTACTTCAAGATGCCGGCGGCCCAGACCAGCACCGAGAACTGCGTGGCCCACAACGGCTCGCTTGTGCCGGTGCCCGGCAGGGATATCAAGGTACAGGCCTGGTACCAGGGCGGCGTGTCGGTATTCGACTTCACCGACGCCCACAACCCGCAGGAGATCGCCTTCTTCGACCGGGGTCCCATCGACGCCGAGGAGCTCTACCTGGCGGGCTACTGGGGGACATACTGGCACAACGGGTACATCTACGGGTCCGAGATCTCCCGGGGCCTGGATGTCCTGGAGCTGACCCCCAGCGAGTGGCTGACGGAAAACGAGCTGGAGGCGGCCCGTCTGGTGCACTTCGAGGAGTTCAATCCGCAGCACCAGCCGCGGATCGTCTGGCCCGCCCACTTCGCCGTGGCCCGCGCCCTCCACGACCAATTGATGCGCCACGAGGGCGTTTCTTCGGCTCGGGCATCGGAGATCTCGTCGGAGCTGGCTCGTCTCGAGGCCATGCCGGCCGGGTCGGAGCGGTCCTCTGCGCTGGCCGATCTGGCCATTGCCCTGTGGGATGACGCCCGACGGGTAGACCACGGACAGGACCAGGGCGATGTGGAGCGCATCCGGCGTCTGGCCGGGGCGGTGCTGGACCTGGCCGCCGCGGAGCGCTGATCCCGCATCGCATCGATGATGCGGTGAAGCTCAGGGTGCGGTAACGCCCATGGTGTGGTGAAAAGGAAGGGGCGGCTTTCGACTCGGGTCGAGAGTCGCCCCTTTTTCCTGGCCTCTTCTCCTGATTCCGTGTCGAGGGTGGGGAGGGGAAGTCGGCCGACTCTGGGGAGCCTCCCACCGCAGCGCCCCGGCCCGTCCTCCCTTCAGCCCTGCCCTGGGCGACGCCGAATCGGACGCTCCCGATCTCCTCCCCGGAGCCCGGCCCCTCCCCACCCCTGGCGGAGGGGAGGCGGCACCCGCTCCCACTGCTCCGGCGACAGGACGCCCTGCACGCGGGTCATGGCAGCCTGCATCTCTTCCCGCCCTTCCCGGAGTTCCGGCTGGAGCTCCTGGAAGAGCGCCATGGCATCTTCCGTGGCCACCCCGTCGAAACGCCGGCCCAACCGTTCGCGACGGGCATCCAGCAACTCCTGGAGTTCGGACGAGATGAGCTGGATCTGCTGGGTCTGCTGGGCCGAGAGGCCCAGGTCATCCTCCAGTTCCAGGAGCACCTGCACCGGATTGGCCAGGGAGCGGTCCAGGAGGGTGAGGGGGTTCACGCCGGCTGCGCCCAGCATGGCGGCGAGTCCGCCGCCCCGGGCCGTCTGTCCTTCGGCACCGGGAGCGGTGGTCGGGCGGCCTTCCTGGCCCCCCTCCGCCATGGCGGAGGCGATGCGGTCCCGGATGGCGGCCATATCGGCGCCCCCCATGGCGCCCCGGCCTCCGGTCCAGCCACCACCTCCCCCGAAGCCCCGGCTCGTTCCACCTCTCACCTGGCCCAGGGCGACCCGGGCCGAGATGGTGAGGCCGAAGGGGGCCCGGAGCGCGTTGGCCCCCCGGCGGCTCTGACCGAACGCCTCATTCACCTCGTAGTTGAAGCCCCGTCGGTCCACATCGAATCCGGTGACCCGGAGAAGGACGGGCTCGGCCCGCGCGCCGTCGCCCCACCCCCGCATGTTGTCCCGGCCGTTCATCAACTGGTCCATGCCGGTGAGGAGGTTCACCGCATCCACCGAGATGGTGACGCGGCGATCCAGGCGGGGCAGCTCCGGTCGGAAGCCGATGCGGGCACTGAGCGACTGGGTCCACCCGTTCCGGCAACTGTTCCGTCCCGCCACCTGGCCCATCTGGTCGGTAAGACACACCGCGATGCGGGAAGGGGCGGTGGCCAGGAGCGTCTCCATCCCCAGAGCCACGGCCGGATCGGAGGCCAGGGCCGGGTCGAAGACGAAGGCGCGGTCGTTGCGCAGACCGTCACCGTTCATGTCCCGGTCCACCAGGGGTGTGAACGGGGTACCCGAGGAGAGCCGTCCGGACACCGACACCTCCAGGCTGGGACGTAGGGCCCGGGAAATGTTCAGGTTGACGGTGTGGCGTCGGTCGTTGGTGGAGGGTGCCCAGTCCCGCTGGTTGGGGCCGCCGGCGGTGGGGGCGAACAGGCTTCCCCCTCCTCCGGCGAATCGCCCGGTGCCGCCACCGGCCGACCCTTCGTCCCGGGTCCAACCCAGGGTGTAGGACGCCACCACCCGGGTGTCGGCGCCCAGGGAGCCGAAGGCCTGCGCCGAGAGCTGGTGGGATGACGACCGAAGGTCGGTCGTGACCTCCATGACGTTCCCGAATTCAGGGTCCAGCCGCGACGCCACCGAGGAGACGGCGCCGGTCCGGGGCGAGATGGCGGAGGGATCCCCGAAGAAGGGCCGCCCCTCGTCGGCCAGGATGAAGAAGCGTTCCTCATCCAGGTTCAGGTCCTGAGCACCCCAGAGTCCGAAGCCCCGGGACCAGGTGTAGCGGACGTTGATGGGCAGGAGGTCCCGGACCCGGGTCCGGTACCCCAGGTCGGCCCGCAGCGATGCCGGGAGGCTCGGTGATGTCCCTAGAAGCGTCACGTCCGGTGCCCGGGTCGAGAAGGCCGGTGGAAGGCCCGTCCCGCCGTCGGCGCAGAGGTCGGGAACTCCCCATGGATCGGTGGAGAGGGCCCGCCAGTCCGGAATGGGTACGGCGTCCCCGATGCAGATGAGCTGCTGCTCGGCCGAGGGCAGTCCGGTCTGGCGGAAGGCCTGGTTGAACACCTGCACCGGAGCCCGCCCGGCGAACACCCCGATCCCGCCGGAAAGGGTGCGCCCCATCCCGGGGAGGGGTGGTCCATCACCGCTCCGGGAGAGCTGGTAGTTGAAGCCCAGCCGGGGGCTCACCATGGAGGCGCCGGCCCGTGCGTCGGTGCGCCGCCCGAAGGCCTCCTCCACCGCCGGGTTGTACGGGGGCCGTGCCTCGAGGCCCGAGTAGTCCCAGCGCACGCCCATGGTGAGTTCCAGCGGCTGGCTCACCCGCCACGTATCCCCGACAAAGAATCCCAGGTCGGTGCGCGTGGTGGTGAACTCGGTTCCGGTGAGGGCCCGCTGGAACCGGTCCGGCAGGTTCGCCTCGAAATCTTCCAGCGACGCATAGCTATACGATCCGAAGAGGTTGGTGTTGGACTGGCTCACCGTTTCCTGGCGCTGGACGGCGCCCCCTACCTTGAACCGATGGATCTGGGATCCCACCGGCTGCAGGAAGGACAGTTCGTTGGAGAGCTGCAGGTCGGTGGAGCGAAGATCCGACGGCATCCCCCGGTTCCCGCCGAAGGTGAGGGTTCGGGCGTCCCGGGTCCCATCCTCCCATTCCGAGGTGACCCGCACCCGACCCTCCGGCATTTCGGTGAAGGGAAGGGTGGCATTGGTGGTGCGACCTGCCGAGGCGGTGAGCCGGTGGGTCCAGGTGGTGCGGAACCGGGAATTGAGGGTCACGGCGGCCAGCAGCGAGTTCCGCTCCGTGTCTCCGCCCCGCTCGGCCAGATCCAGCGGGCTGATCCGTGTGCTGTCCTGGTCCGCCAGATTCACATTGAACCGGGAGGTGAGGCTGTGGGACGACGTGGAGCCCTGCTGGATGTTCCAGTCCAGCCGGCCGGAGAGGCGCAGGTCGTCGGAAACCTGACTGTAGGGGCCGGTGAGGCCTACAGGGGCCATGGCACGCTCACCGTCCAGGATGTCCAGGAAGCGGAGGATGGAGTCGGGGGCCACCCCCGATCGCTGAGCGGCGAGAGGGTCCGACCCGTCCAGGGCGAAGCGGTGGTTCCGATTCCGCCCCGCCTGGAACGACACGTTGTAGAAGAGCTGGTTCTGGACGAGCGCCGAGCCCCACGATCCCCCGAGGTTCTGGCGTGAGAACCCCTGGGTGACGGCTGCCGAGTTCATCTGCAGGGCGTCATTGTCAAAGCGCCACGTGAAGGCACCTCCGGGTCGATTAGAGCCCCGGGCCGAGGTCAGGCTCACGAGGCCCCCGGCGAATCCGCCCCGACTCACGTCGAAGGTGCTGGTGGTGACCTGGGTGCGCCGGATCCCCTCCTCGGGAACCTGAAGACCGCCGTCTCCCAGCGAGATGCCGTCCAGGGTAACGTCGTTCAGGAGTTCACTCATGCCTCCCACCGAAAACCCCATCTGGCCGCTGATGGAGTCCAGGTCGGTGGCCACGACACCGGCGGCCAGGAGGGCCAGGGTTGTGGGGTCCAGGTCCGGCAGGGGGAGCCGGTTCAGAAGGTCCTGGGACAGATCGGTGGTCTGCTCACCGCTCAGGGCAAGCGCAGGTGGGGTCATGCGCCCCTCCACCTGAAACCCTTCGATCTCGATGGCCTGCGGTTGCATGGTGAGATTCTGGAGGAGGATCTCCTCTTCACCCTGCCGAACCAGGGTCACGGCCAGGTCCTGCTGACCGATGAAGCTGACCCGGACCACGTAGGCGCCTCCCCCATCCGGGAAGAGGAGGGTGTAGCGGCCGTCCCCGTCCGTGAGCGCCGACCGGCTTGTCTCCAGCTCCAGCGAGAAGACCTCCACCCGTGCCCCGGCCAGTGGGCTGCCGTCGGCGCGGGTGACCTGACCGGTGATGAGGTCCGCGCTCTGCGCCGCCAGTTGGCTCCCGGGGAGGACCAGGGGAGCCGCCAGGGCTGCAGAGGCCAGAAGGGCGACGGGGACCAGGGCCAGGGTCAAGCGCCGGAGACACTCAGGCACGGGAAGGGAAAAGCCGAGCATAGGGCCGCATCCGCGGTGGGCGTGGATCCAGAGTACCGTCCAGCCCCATGATCCTCTCGGATCCGGGCGGGATGGCGGGTGTGCTTCCTTTCCCCTAGAGCACCTTCGTGTCCCATCCGTTAACCGCGGTCCCACGCCTTCCGGTACCGCTGCCCGGCCCCTCAGCCCGGCGTGTAGCGGCGGACCGCATCTTGCTCGATCTCGTCGTCGGTCCAGAGAGCCGGAGTCATGCGCTGCTCCACGAAGTCGTGGAGTTGATCCTCGTGGTGGGGGCTCTCCGGTCGGTTGCTCTGGCCATAGGCCAGGACGGTATAGGCCCGGGGCCGCGGCCCGAACTCCACCGCCGAGATCCACCCGTCTCCGCCCCGGACACGTCGCCGTCCATCGGCGTCGTCGGTGAACCAGATGACCCGAAAACAGCCCAGGAGTCCGTCGCACCCGCTCACGGGAAGGTCCAGGCGTCCGTGCCTCGCCCGGTGGACCGCTCCCCAGGTCACGTCCACCGAACCCCACCGGTCCCGGGTCGCTACCGCCGCCTCCCGGAACGCTTCCACGGCCCGCTGCAGGTCCGCCAGCCCCTGCGGGGTGGTCATGGGGGCCTCCAGGGTCCAGGGATCACGGAAAAGCCGCTCCGCCGGAGCCGGGAAACCCGCCGCCTCCGGGGTGGCGGAGGCGCGTCCGGCCCCCGCCAGATACCGCTCCCACCATTCGGTGAAGAGGACGGCGCCCCGGGCGTCCACGGCCACCGTGCGGTCCCACCCTTCCAGCGTTCCCGTCGCCCGATCCAGGAGGGGAGACCAGTCCTCACCCCGGGCCCGGGCTTCCCGGAGTCCGGCCAGAAGATCGTCCAGCACCCGGTCGGCCAAAAGCATCCGTTCACTGGCCCGAAGCGCCACCACCTCTTCCAGCGAGAAGCGCCGGTCGTTGTGAAGAAGCTCGAGGGAGTGCTGGCTTCGGAGCCGAACCCGCGGCTCCTCCGCCTCCGGAGGGAAGTGGGCGGCGTCCAGGATCCGGTTCAGGTTCGTGTGGTGGAAGGGGTCGTTCTCGTTGCGCAGGTATCCCCCGGGGGGGTTCAGGAGCTGGGGAAGCTCATCAAAGGGAAGGAACTCCTGCCAGGCGTCGTCCGGTCCCCGTGCGGGGTGGGCCACCGAGTCGGCGCCGAAGGGGTGCGGGCGCACCGGATGCATGGCATTCCAGACGTAGAAGATGTTTCCGTCGGCGTCGGCATAGGTGAAGTTGGATTGTGTGCGGTTCTGCGTCCGCATGGCGTCCCTCCACTCGTCGAAAGTGCCGGCCCGCATCATGGCCAGGAACTGCTCACCCAGGCGGGGATTCCCGTCCCCGGCGGTCCGGACCACCAGGACCTCCTCGTCTCCCCGATGTACCACGGGACCCAGCGGGGTCTCCAGGATCTCCCGGGTTCGGGTCTCGAGGTGGCTTCCCGTCCAGACCTCCACGGTGTAGCTCGTCACCTCCAGGGGTACGGACCCACCCTCCCAGTGGACATGGCCGGGCCGGGCCGGGTCCAGCCGGAGGCGGTACAGGTCCGAAAGCTCGGGATTGTTGTTTGTGGTGGACCAACCGAGTCGGGCATTCCAGCCTCCGATGACGCTGAAGGGTCCACCGATTCGGAAGTCCCCGTAGAATTCCAGGTCGTCCTCGATGCGGAGGTGGGCCTCGTAGTAGCCGGCTGTCCACGACAGGTGGGGGTTCCGCATGAGGATGGCGTGGCCTGAGGTGGTGCGCTCAGGTGCCAAGGCCCAGGTGTTGGAGCCGGCCTCGGCCCGGAGGCCGGCCCAGACTTCCCGACCCGCCTGGCCCGCCCCGAATCCCTCGACGCCGGTGGCCGCGTGTCCGGGAGACGCCGCCATGTCCTCCGCCTCCAGCCCGCCGGGGCCTGACCCCAGGGCCCCACCCCGAGCCACGTACCTCTCCCCCAGCCCCCACGCCGGACCGGGGATGTCACGGGCCAGGATGTGGAAGCCCTGGAAGTCCGGACGCAGCGCCGGGGGAGCATCCTGCGGATTCAGTTCGAGCCAGCGATTCACCGCCAGGGCAAACCCGGTGTAGATGGCCTGCAGATCGGCCGGGAGGGTGGGGAAGGCCGCCTGGGCCTGGGCCAGCGTCCGTCGGGCGCGGATGTCCGAGGTGATGCGTCCGTCGCCGGCGCCCGGCCCCAGGTACCGGGCCGTCTCGCCCCTGGCCGAGAGGAGGAGTTCCACCACCCGTGGCCCGTAGTCCTCCATCTGCACCCACCCCAGCGCGAAGCCGGCGGCGCCGGTATCCTGCGCCCGGATGTGGGGGATCCCACGGGTGGTCCGGATGATCTCGGCCCGTTGGGACAGGGCCTCCCATGGTTCCGTCTGGTACCCCTCACCCGACGGGATCCGGTCCTGGGCCGCAGCGGGTACGGCAGTCTGCACCGCCCCCACCAGGAGAATGGGGATGAGGACCAGGAGGAGGGAACGGAGCGTGGGGGGAGGCGCGGTACCGGGCATCATCATTCCACCAGGATGTTGGCCATCATCCCCAGATCCTCATGCTCCAGGTTGTGGCAGTGAAGGAGGTACAGGCCCCGATGGGCCGTGAAGCGGAGAGCCACCCGGACCGTCTCGAACCCCTGCAGGAGGACGGTATCCTTCCGACCCGCCTCCCACGGGAATACCCGACCGCGGCCGCCGGTCCGGGAGAGGACGCGGAAGTGGGTGGCATGGAGGTGCACGGGATGAGGCAGCCCACTCTCGTTCACGAACGACCAGATCTCGGTTTCGCCAAAGGGCACCCGCTCGTCCACCCGCTCCATTTCAAAACGCCGCCCGTTGATGAAGTGATTCATCTGGCGGGAATCGAAGCGGAAGGTACGCTCCCGCACCGAATCAGCCGGATCCGGAAGCGCCACCGGCGGTAGACTTGTGGGAATCGGCGTGGCGTCGTCAACCACGCGGGCCACCCGCAGCTCCAGAAGGGCCAGGGGATCGCCCTGCAGATTCTGCCCCCCCATGAATCCCATCCCCCCGCTCAGGGAGAAGGGAAGTGAGCGGAGCATCAGCCGCTCTCCCGCGTCGTGGCCGCGGAGGTCGATCAGGAGGTCGACCCGTTCCGCCGGGGCCACGTCCACCGAGGTGAGACGCTCCGGCGCCGGGAGGAGCCCACCGTCGTTGCCCACGAGGTGGAAGGGGGTCCCATCGGAGAAGCCCAGCCGGAAGATCCGGGCGTTGGACCCGTTGAGGATCCGGAAGCGGTAGACGGCCGTGTCCACCTCCAGGTAGGGATCCCGGACCCCGTTTCCCATGGCCTGCGTCCCCATATAGCCGGCCATGAGGGCGGGTCCGAAGGGCTCGAAAAAGGGGACCCCAAGCGGGTCCACCCGCCGGTCCTGGAGGATGAGCGGGACTTCCCGGGCACCGGACGGCAGCCCGAGGGAATCCTCCTCGTCATCCTGGACCAGGAGGAGTCCGGCGATCCCCCGGTAGGTGTGCTCGCCGGTGTGGTGATGGGTGTGGGAGTGGTACCAGTAGGTGCCGGCCCGATCCTCCACCGTGAAGTCGTACTGATAGGACCCTCCGGGAGCCACGGCGAAGCGGGGGTGCCCGTCCATGTGGTCGGGCGGGGCCAGGCCGTGCCAGTGGAGGATCAGATCCTGGGGCACGCGGTTCTCCATCACCGCCCGGAAGCGCTCGCCGCGCCGGATGCGGATCAGGGGCGAGGGCACTTCCCCGTTCAGGGCCCACACCGGCGCCCGGAGCCCCCCACCGATGTCCCACTCGGTGGGAGCGGCGACCAGGCGGAGGTCGTCCGCATCCACCGCCTGGGGAAGCCGTAGGGCGAAGCGGCCTCCGGCCCCGCCATTGGTGTCGTTCCCAGGTGGGGTGACGGGATCGGCTTCGCTTCCGCAGGCAGCCAGAAGTGGAGAGGCACCCAGGGAACCGACCACCGGACCCATGAGACCGGCCCGCCCGGTCAGTCGGATGAAGTCTCGTCGTGATATCCGCCGCATCAGCCTTTCTCCCTACCCTGGGGACAATGAGGAGTGTACCCCGGGCGGCGCGCCAAGCGGGGGTTCCACGGGCGAGCCTCGCATAAGTGCGGAGAGCTCCGCCTGGTCCGTCTCGCCCCGCTCCCGCCGGGCCGCCACACGACCTCGCGCCAGGACCACGAACCGGTCGCCCACCTGCAGCGCGTGCTCCGGGTTGTGGGTGATCAGGACCACGGCGCTCCCACGCTCCCGAGCGAGCAAGACCCGGTCCAGGACCAGCGCCGACTGGCGGACACCCAGCGCCGCCGTGGGCTCATCCAGGATCAGGACCCGAGCGCCCTGGTGAAGCGCCCGGGCGATGGCCAGACTCTGGCGCTCTCCTCCCGACAGAACGCCCATGGGCTCGTCCGGATCCCGGACCCGAATTCCCATCCGGTCAAGCTCCCGCACCGCCTCGGCCCGGGCCCGTTTCCGGTCCAGCCGCCGGAGGGGGCCCCACCCCCGGGTGGGCTCGGCTCCCAGCACGAAATTCCGCCAGATGCTCATGAGGGGTATGATACCGAGACTCTGGTGAACGGTTGCCATCCCCAGGCGCCGGGCCTCCCGGGGACTGGCGATCTCCACGGCTCGGCCGTCCAGCATCAGGGTGCCGGAGGTGGGGCGGTGGACGCCGGACAGGATCCGGATCAGGGTGGACTTCCCGGCGCCGTTGTCGCCGAGAATGCAGGTGACGGCCCGCTGGTGCACCTCCAGATCCACCCCGTCCAGCGCCACCACCGGACCGAACCGGCGGGAGAGTTGCCGGGCTTCCAGGATGGGGGAGGCGGCGCTGCCACCAGGGGAGGCCGGCCCGTGCATGGCGTCCGGCGCGTCTGCAGTATCCGGCGCGTCCGCAGTATCCGGCGCGTCCGCAGTATCCGGCGCGTCGAAGGTGTCCGGCGCCGTGGNGGCGTCCTTCGGCGGCTCCGTCATCCCGCCCCTGCCAGGCGACTCCTTGCCACCTGGTTGAAGAGGACGGCACCCAGGAGCATGATCCCCAGGAAGACCTGGAACCAGTCGGCGTCCACCCCGGTGATCACGAGCCCCTGCTGCACCATTCCGAAGATCACCGCCCCGAAGACGGCGCCCAGCACCGAGCCGTAACCACCGGTGAGAAGGGTCCCGCCGATGACCACGGCGATGATGGCCCGGAACTCGAAGAGCTGGCCCCGGAGGGCGTCGGCCCCACCGAACTGCACGGCCTGGATCACCGCTACCAGGCAGGCTGCCGCCGCCGTGACGGCGAAGAGGATGACCCGGACCCGCTCCACCGGGACTCCGCTGTTCCTCGCCGCCTCCCGATCCCCTCCGGTGGCCAGGATCCAGTTGCCGAAGACGGTGCGGCGGAGCACCCAGATCCCCGCCAGCGCGCATCCCAGCCACCACAGGACCGCAGCCCGGACCGATCCCACCGGTGTGGAGGCCAGGAGGACTCGCGCGGTTTCGAACCCCTCCAACTCCCGGATTCCCCCGAGCTGGGTCCGGCCGGTGGCGGCGCGGCTGCCGCCCACCGCCAGCCCCCGGAGGATGAAGAGGGTGGCCAGGGTCACGATGAAGGAAGGAAGGCCGGTACGGACTACCAGCAGTCCATTGGCCACGCCCACCGCCAGGGAGAAGGCGAAGGTGACGGCAACTGCGGCCCAGAGCGTCAACCCCGCTGGCCCCACCAGAACCATGAGGAGCATCCCGGCGGCGCCCATGAGCGAACCCACCGAGAGGTCGAACTCACCGGCGATCATGAGGAGGGCCACGGCTACGGCCAGGATCCCCAGGGGCGCCGACGCGTTGAGCCAGGCGGCGGTCGCCTCGGGGGAGGTGAAGGCCCGCCCGGCGACCCCGGCGAAGACGCCCCAGACCAGGACCGCTCCACCCACGGCGGCCAGCTCCGGCCGGCGAAGGAGCCTCACCGCACCCCCTGCCGGGTGAATTCCACCACGGCCCGGGCCTCTTCCGATGTCACGAAACCCGGACCGGTACGGACCACCTCACCGCCCCCGGGCATGGTCCCCGTCTCCAGGTACTGGATGAGGAAGACCACCGGGAGGTAGCCCTGGAGGTACTGCTGCTGGTCGATGGCGAAGGCCAGGCGCCCTTCTTCCACGGCGGCCAGGACCTCGGGCGACAGGTCGAAGGTGGCGGCTCGGACCCGGTCGTGGGCGTCGGTCTCGTCCAGCGCCTGCAGCATGGGTTCGGCGGCGATGGTGGCCAGGGTGAGGAGACCGTCCACCTCGGCGTCGCCCCGGAGTTCGGCGGCGATGCGCTGCCGGGTGCCCTCGGGGTCGGCCAACTCCACAGCCAGGATCCGGGTCCGGGCCCCGGCCTCCGCCAGGGCGTCGGAGAATCCCTGGCAGCGGAGGTCCAGCGCAAGATTCCCCACCTCCTGGTTCACGCACACGGCACTCCGGACCCCCGCTCCGGCCATGCGCCGGCCGGCCCCGAATCCGGCTTCGTACTCGGTCTGGCCCACATGGGCCCGAATCCCCAGGGCTGCGGCCCGTTCGGCGCCGGAGTTGATGGAGATCACCGGGATGCCGGCGGCCACGGCCCGCCGCACCGAGCCCTCCAGGGCGTCGGGATCGGGAAGGGAGACGATGAGACCGGCGGGGCGGGACGCCACCGCGGCGTCCAGGAGGTCGCTCATCTCCACCATGTCGAAGGTGGAAGGGGCCTGGTACTCGACCCGGACGCCCAGATCCCGCCCGGCGGCCCGCAATCCGTTGGAGACCACGGACCAGAAGGGGTCGGCGGGTTGCCCATGAGTGACGGCCACGATCCGGATCCCGCTCCGCTCTTCCAGCACCGCCTCCCGACCGTCGTCACAGGCGACCAGCATACCGGTCCCGATGACGGCGGCGAGGGCCAGACCGCAGCCCCGGAAACCGACGCCAGGGCGGACTCGGGCCCGGCACCCCTCGGGCCTTCCTCCCTCCGATCCTTCCTTCTTCCCGAATCCAGTCACGCCCGAGTCTCCCGGTCCGGACCGCTCGCGTCCGGCGCGGGCGGCCTCAGTGATCGATGGCGGTGCCGCTGCCCCGGGGGTACCGGATCCGCTCCACCAGCTCCCGGATCTCCGGCGGTGGGGGCGGTGTGAGGCGCGACACCACGACGGTGAGGACGAAGCTCAGAAGCATGCCCACCGTGCCGATCCCCTGGGGCGAGATCCCGAAGAACCACGGATCCCAGCCGATGCCGATCCCCGGCGCCACGGTGATGATGTAGAAGGCAGTGAAGGTGATCCCCGCCAGCATTCCGGTGATGGCCCCCTCCCGCGTCGTCCGTGGGTCAAAGATGCCCAGGACGATGGCGGGAAAGAAGGAGGCGGCGGCCAGGCCGAAGGCGAAGGCCACCACCTCGCCCACGAAGGCGGGTGGGAAAACCCCCAGGATCCCGGCCAGGGCCACGGCCCCCAGCATGGCGCCCCGGGCCACCAGGAGCTCTTCGCGCTCCGAGGCGTTGGGACGGATGTAGGTCTTGAAGATGTCGTGGGAGAGGGATGAGGCAATGACCAGGAGGAGCCCGGAGGCGGTGGAGAGAGCGGCGGCGAGGCCTCCTGCCACCACGATGGCGATGACCCAGTCCGGGAGGTTGGCGATCTCGGGGTTCGCCAGCACCATGATGTCCGGATCCACGTAGAGCTCGTTGGCGGTGGCTGGATCCCGCATGGCACCTGGAGCGAAGTCGATGATGCCGTCCGCGTTCTTGTCCTGGAATTCCAGGAGTCCCGTGTCTTCCCAGGTGCGGAACCACTCGGGACGGTCCTCGTAGCGCTCTCCCACCACCGTGTCCAGGAGGTTGAACTTGGCGAAGACGGCCACCGCCGGCGCCGTGGTGTACAGGAGGGCGATGAAGAAGAGGGCGAAGACGCCGGTCCAGCGGGCGCCTCGGACGGTGCGGGTGGTGTAGAAGCGGATGATGACGTGGGGGAGCCCCGCCGTCCCACACATGAGCGCCATGGTGATGAGAAGGACGTCCAGGCGCGACAGGTTGGTGAAGGGCGAGGTGTAGGCCCCGAAGCCCAGGTCCTCCATGACCAGGTTCAGTTGTGACGCCACCTGGGGGAAGGCCACCTGGGGAATGGCGCCCCCGGTGAGCTCCAGGCTGATCCCCACGGCCGGGATGATGAAGGCGGTGATGAGGACGGCGTACTGAGCCACCTGAGTGTACGTGATGCCCTTCATTCCGCCCAGGACGGCGTAGAAGGCCACCATGGCCATTCCCACCACCACCCCCCATCCGATGGGGATCTCCAGGAAGCGGGAGAAGACGATCCCCGCCCCCCGCATCTGCCCCGCCACGTAGGTGAAGGAGACGGCCACGGCACAGACGGCGGCTACGACCCGGGCGGTGGATGAATAGTAGCGATCGCCGATGAAGGCGGGCACGGTGAAGCGCCCGAATTTTCGCAGGTAGGGCGCCAGGAGCACGGCCAGGAGGACGTACCCCCCGGTCCAGCCCAGCAGGTAGATGGCCCCGTCGAAGCCCAGGAATGCAATGAGCCCCGACATGGAGATGAACGAGGCGGCGCTCATCCAGTCGCCGGCCGTGGCCATCCCATTGAAGAAGGGCGGCACACCCTGACCCGCTACGTAGAACCCCTTGGTGGTGGACACCCGGGCCCAGATGGCGATGCCGATGTAGAGCCCGAAGGTCAGGGCGACGGCCAGAAGGATCCAGATCTGAAGCGTCATGTCCCCGTCACTCCCCTACGTTGAACCGCCGGTCCAGCCGGTTCATCTGGAGGGCGTAGACCAGGATCAGGATCCAGAACACGTAGATGGAGCCATTCTGGGCGACCCAGAACCCGAGGGGCCCGCCCAGGAAGGTGAACTGGTTGAGCCACGGCCCCAGCAGGTAGGGGATCACGAAGCCGAAGGCGAACCAGACGGACAGTAGGATGACGATGAGCGTGAGGTTCCCCTTCCAATAGCCTTCCCGTGCCTCTTGTTCCGGTTCCATTCCGCCTCCTCGGGGTGGATTTGACGGTCTCGTTATAGGGGGATTCCAGGGGGCGACGCAAGACGGCACGCCGCCGTGGACCGGCGGACCTGCGCCAGGTGGAAGGGGGGAGGCCGCCGCTTTGCACCAGCCCCGGGGCCCATCTACCTTCCGGCGTCACTTGGGTGCGGATGCGCGGGTGGGTCCGCCAAATGCCGGGCACGGAGTCAGGAGCGTCGACGGTGGAAGATTCGGACAGCAAGGAGCGACGGCGTCTGGAGATGACCGTCCTCATGACGCCGGATATGGCCAATTTCAGTGGGAAGGTGCACGGGGGAGCGCTCCTGAACCTTCTTGACCGGGTGGCCTTCTCCTGCGCTTCGCGGTTCTCGCAAGGCTATGCCGTCACCCTGTCGGTGGACCAGGTGGTCTTCCGCGAGCCCATTCATGTGGGTGAGCTGGTGACCTTCCGGGCCTCCATCAATCTCGCGGGGCGAACCTCCATGGAGGTGGGGATCCGGGTCGAGGCCGAGGACATCCGGAAGGGCACCCGGCGCCACACGAATTCCTGCTACTTCACCATGGTGGCGGTGGATGACCAGGGGCGCCCCACCCCGGTGCCCACCTTCGAACCGTCCACCCCTGTGGAGCGGCAGCGTCATCGGGCCGCCACAATCCGCCGAACCCTCCGCCGCCGCATCGAGGCTCGCCTGGACCAGGTGGCCGAGAGCCCCGGCGAGTCGGACTGACAGGCCGGGTCGGGTCATGGAACCTGAACTCCTTGAAATCCGGGATTTCCTGGCCCTCCACCCTCCCTTCGATGGGCTCTCCGAAGGGGGGCTCGAGGCGGCGGTGCGGGGGCTCAGGGTACGCTACCACCGGGCCGGCGACACCGTCTTCGGGGTCGGCACGGCACCCACCCATCTCTACCTGGTGCGCAGTGGAGCGGTGGAATTGCGGGACGAGGAGGGCGCTCTGGCGCAGCGCATGGGGGAAGGAGAGGTGTTCGGCGCGCCGTCCCTCCTCTCCGGCTCACCCACGGCCCGATCTGCCCACGCCGTGGAGGACACCCTCCTCTATCTCCTGCCCGCCGAGATCTTCCACCGTCTCCGCACCGGGGAGGCGGAGTTCATGGCAGCTCTCTCGGAGGGCCTCGCCAAGCGGCTCGGTCGGGCGCTCCGGAGCCTGCACGCCGAAACGGGACCCGCCGCACCCCGCACCGACCTCCTCGCTCCCTGTGGCGATCTGGTTCGGCGTGCCCCGGTGACGGGCCGGCCGGGTCTCTCCATCCGGGAGGCCGCCATCCGCATGTCCGAGGCCGGAGTGGCTTCGCTGCTCATCGTGTCAGGGGCGGGCGGGGATGGGGAAGAGCCGGGGAGGGAAACGGAGGAAGAACGACCGGGCCGGAACCGACTCGTGGGGATCGTGACGAACCGGGACCTGCGCACCCGGGTCCTGGCCGCCGGTGTCCCGCCGGAGACGCCGGTGCGGGAGGTCATGACCCCCGATCCCATCACCCTGGCCCCTCAGGTCACCCGGCTGGACGCGATCCTGACCATGGTGCGGGAAGGGATCCACCACCTGCCTCTGGTGGAAGGGGACCGGGTGGTGGGGGTGGTGAGCGCCACGGATCTCCTGCGGGAACAGGCGCTTCACCCCGTCTTCCTGGGCGACCGCATCCGCAAGGCGCCCACCCTCCTGCAGGCCCTTCGGGTGGCCCGGGAGCGGGATCGCCTCTTCCTCTCCCTCAACCGGGGGGGGCTCGGTCCCGCCGAAGTGGAGCGTATCCTCACCGGGGTGGCCGACACCCTGGCCCGGCGGCTCCTGGAAACACGGGAAGAAGGGCGGCGAGGGGCCTGGCTCGTCTTCGGATCCCAGGCCCGGCGGGAGATGGGGCTCCATTCCGATCAGGATCACGGGTTGGTCCTGCCCTTCCCGGATCCGGAGAATGGGGGTCGGGACGGGTCGGGAGAAGGGGCGGTGGCGGAGGGAGCCGCCGCCACCGACTGGGCCTCGCTGGGGCAGCGTATGGTCCGGGCCCTGTCCCGGGCCGGATATCCGCCCTGCCCCGGGAGGGTCATGGCCTCGGAGGCCCTGTGGCGTCAGACCCTGGATGGCTGGGACCGCACGTTCCGGCGATGGACCCTGGAGCCCGCCATGGAAGAGTTGATCCACGCCGGGATCCTCTTCGACCTGAGGGGACTCGGCGCCGGGGTGGCGGTGGCGGACCGGCTCCGGGAGCGCCTTCTGGACCACACCCGGGAGAATGAGATCTTCGCCGCCCAGATGGCGGCGGTGGCGGTCCGGAACCCGCCGCCACTGGGGATCTTTCGCCGTTTCGTGGTGGAGCGGAGCGGAGACGAGGAGCCGGCGCTGGAGATCAAGCGTCGGGGGATCCAGCCGTTGGTGGATCTGGTCCGGGTCCACGCCCTCGTGGCGGGGATCCCCGAACTGGGCACCCGCGACCGACTCCAGCGCCTCGCCGGTGATGGAGTGATCTCGCCCGCCGGTGCCGCGGACCTCCGGGAGGCCCTGGACTTCTTCTCGACCCTCCGACAGCGGCACCAGGCCCGGCGGCTCGAAGCGGGCCGACTGCCGGACTCACGGGTGGCGCCGGCCGACCTGGCCCCCCTCGAGCGATCCCATCTGAAGGACGCGTTCCAGATTCTCCGGACCCAGCAGGAGCACCTGGGGCGTCGGTACCAGACGGGACGCCTGGGTACATGATGGGTGTAGCGGCCCGGTGGCGCCTGGGGAGGGTGAGGCGAGCGCGGCGAAGGATCCTGGGGCGGGAGGGAGAGAGGCTCCCGGTACCGGTCCGGAGACTCCTCCAAGGCGCCCTCCCCGACGCCGGCGTGGCGGCCCGGGAGCTGGCCTGCCTGGCCCTGGACCTGGAGACCACCGGCCTGGACCCACGCACCGACGGGATCGTGGCTGCGGGATGGGTGGCGCTGGAGGGCGACGTCCTCCTCGGGACGGCTCGGCGACGCATCCTCCGGGAGGAGCGGAGCGGTGGGGAGGTGATCCATGGGATCGTCCACCAGGCCCGCGCCAACGGGGTTTCCCTGGTGGAGATGCTGGACGAGTTCGCCGAGGCGGCCCGGGGGCGGGTACTGGTGGCGCATCACCTGGCGGTTGAGGTGGGGTTCCTGGCGGCCGCGACGCGGCGGGCATGGGGCGTGGAGCTCCCCTTCATCGGCCTCGATACCCTTGGGATCGAGCGGCGCCTGGTCCGGAGTTCTCCCGCCGGCGTCGGTGTGGACGTGCCGGAAGAGGCGACAGCCGGAGACGGAGGCTTTCGGCTCTCGGCGGCGCGGGCTCGGTACGGGCTCGGCCAGCACCGCCTCCACGACGCCCTCTCCGACGCCGTGGCGGCCGGTGAACTCCTGCTGGCTCAGGTGGCCCGCCTCGAAGTCCGCCTGGGGCGCCCGGTCCGGTTGGGGGACCTGCTTTGAGCGGGCCCGGCGCCGGGAGGCCGGGGGAGGTCCGGGTCCGGCTCAATCGGAACGACCTGGTCCATGCCCAATGGGTCATGGCGCTGGACCGGCCCGTCCTCCCGTTCCTGGTCTACACCTCCATCGTGCTCGTCCTCCTGTCGGTGACCGGCGTGTGGCCGGCGGCAGGCGCCTTCGCCCCGGCGGCCCTTCTCCCCCTGGCGGCCTATCTGGCCTGGGTGCCGGCTTCGGGCCGGCTCCTGTGGCGCCGCGTCCCCGGGCTGGACAGTCCCCGTACCATCCGGTGGCGCGCCGAGGGATACACCGTGGAGGGTCCTACCGGTCGGGATCGGGTGGCCTGGACCGACGTGGACAGCGCGCTTCACTCGCGGCGAATGCTGGTCATTCGGCGGCGGAGCGGAATGGCCGATCTCATCCCCCTTTCGGAAGCGGGGGAGGCGCTGGCCATGGTCCCCGCTCTGGAGAGGGCCGGTGTGGAGGTGCGGGCGAGCCGCTTCCTCTAGGGCAGGCCCGGTCTCGGGCCTTTGACGGGAGACGAATCGGGGCACCATATTCGGCGCCATGAACAAATACCCCACCTTCGTGACCCATCTGGAGTGCTCCCTCACCGGAGCCCGGATGGAGTCGGACCGGATCCACGGCCTCTCCGACGCCGGACGGCCCCTCCTTGTTCGCTACGACCTGGACGCCCTGCGCCGCTCCGTGGACCGGGACGCCGTGGCTGCCAGACCCGGTGGCTTCTGGCGCTACCGGGAGCTCCTTCCTGTCCGGCATACGGCCAACGTCGTATCGCTCGGAGAGGTGGATACGCCCCTCGTCCCCTTGGAGGCCATGGAGCGGACCCTGGGGGTTCAGGGGCGGGGCCGCATCCTGGTCAAGGACGAAGGGCGCCTTCCCACCGGTTCATTCAAGGCGCGGGGCCTG
>SL_3KL_010_SEDDRAFT_10001441_pt1 | contig 21563 bp, 18 predicted proteins | sample SodLakKL_010_SED_2_FD_10381 | JGI IMG/M metagenome (IMG submission 10381) | reverse complement strand
GTGAGAAAACCCAAACAAAGACAGGCTACAACACCCCTTTGGTGAAATTTGTAAATAATGAATTTTAGAGGCTTTAGCAATGTACTTACATGAACACTACGCTCAACAAAGAGAATGAACGGAACAAAGTGAGCTAACGAACACCGATTAAATTGTAAATAATAACGTTGTTTATGTATATACCACCACATATGGTGGAGCAGTCATCAGAACCATTATTTATCAAATTACTTTCTGACATAAACCGCTGCCTGTAAATGGTTTGCACAAAATAAAGACAGGCGATGAGAAGTGAGTTTTTCCCATACATAAACAACATTTAGTATGGTAATCACTCCTGTCACTGAGCGTAAGGGAGTTCCTTAACAGGTAAACATTCAAAGATTCATCCCTTGCAAGGTTAACCCTGGAATAATTATATTTGTAGTTAACCAACGAAAATCTGGAACCCCATGAAAAGAACAGAGTTAACCCGGTACAAGCTATAATAATATGATTTATTGATTCAAAACCCAATCATCATGAAAACAAAACTATTTTGGATTGCCATTATATGTTTGACATTATGGCAATTGTTTGCAATTGAAACCCGGGGACAGCTACCTCCGCTGATTGACAGGGAAATATTCTTTGATGACCCCATTATATCTGGTGGCCGTTTGTCACCTGATGGGGCGTATATTTCATTTTTAAGGCCTTATGATGGCACCCGTAATATTTGGGTAAAGGAAAGGGAAGCATCTTTTGACGAAGCGGTTGCCGTTACTGCTGAAACCCAGCGCCCTATTATGAGCTATTTCTGGTCCAGGGATGGAGAATACCTGCTATACGTTATGGATAAAGGTGGAGATGAGAATTTTAACATTTATGCTGTTGATCCCCGTGAGGCCCGGGAGGGTGAGATGCCGGAAGCTCGCGCACTAACGGATATGGAAGGTGTTCGAGTATATATATATCACACTTCACGCATTGACCCTGACTTAATGTTTGTAGGATTGAATGATCGTGACAAGTCATGGCACGACCTTTACAGCCTGAAAATATCCACCGGTGATTTGAAGTTAATACGCGAAAACACAAATCGTTACACCTCCTGGATATTTGACCATAATGATCAACTTCGCTTAGCCAGCCGATCGCAATTAGACGGCACAAATGAGCTGTGGAGAATAGGTGAAGAAGAAACCTTGCTTTATTCATGGGGCGTGCTGGAATCTGCTTCTCCCCGTGCTTTTAAAGAAGACAACCAACATTTTTACATGGTGTCCAATGTGGGTGAGGATAACAACCTGTCCAGGCTTTACCTGATGGATATTGAAACGGGTGAAATGGAATTTGTGGAGAAAGACCCTGAAAATCAAGCTGATTTTGGCGGGTTGGTGATATCAGAGAAAACACACAAAGTATATGTTACCTACTATACGGATGAACGTATCAGGCGCTATTTCAAGGATGATGACTTTGAGAAAATGTTTAACAGGATAAAGGAAGAATTGGATGATAAAGAAATTTTCCTTTTCAGTTCCACTTTAGATGAGCGTTTCTGGCTGGTCAATGCTTATGCGGACACCGACCCGGGAACAGTTTACCTTTTTGACAAAGAAAATGGAGAGTTGAGCTTTCAGTATAGTCCGCGACCTGAACTTCCCACCGAACACCTTTCTCCCATGATAAGCATCAGGTATCCCTCATCAGACGGACTTGAGATCCAGGCCTACCTTACCCTGCCCAAAGGGTTTGATGAAACGGATTTACCTGTTGTGGTAATACCCCATGGTGGTCCATGGGCAAGGGATTACTGGGGGTACAGAGGCTATGTACAGTTTTTAGCCAACAGGGGTTATGCCGTACTGCAACCCAACTTCAGAGGCTCGACAGGATTTGGCAAAGCATTTCTGAATGCAGGCAACCAGCAATGGGGTGAGCTGATGCAGGATGATATCACCTGGGGGGTAAAATACCTTATCGAAGAAGGTATTGCTGATCCTGAACGGATTGGCATTTTTGGAATATCTTACGGGGGCTATGCAACCCTTGCCGGACTCGCCTTTACTCCTGATGTATATGCTGCCGGGGTTTCCTTTGTCGGCCCTTCAAACCTGGTTACATTACTCAGATCTATCCCTCCCTACTGGGAAGCTGCGAAAATAACCATGCATACCCGTATGGCTGATCCGGATACGGATGAAGGCCGGGAGCTACTCAAAAGTCAATCCCCGCTAAATGCTGCAGATGAGATCATTGCCCCGCTTATGGTGGTCCAGGGAAAGAATGACCCCAGGGTGCTGGAGGCTGAATCCGAGCAAATTGTGGTTGCCTTGCGTGAAAGAGGATTCCCGGTAGAATACCTCAATGCTCCGGATGAGGGCCACGGTTTTGCAAGGCCGGTTAACAACATGGCCTTTATGGCAGCCATGGAGAGGTTTTTTGCAGAGCATCTCGGGGGACGCTACCAGGAAAGTATGACCTCGGAAGTGGAGCAAAGGCTTAAAGAAATTACCGTGGACGTGGAAACTGTGCAGCNCTAAAAACTCATTGAACAAAGCCCCAAACATTGCAAACATTCTAAGCAATCAATGGGGCTTTGTATATCTTTTCAAGTTTCTGCAAACTCCTAAGTGGGAAAATTTAACCCTATATATCCGTATTTTATTGCGGATTCAATTTTAAAAGGTTGCGGTTTTAAGTAAGTCAAAGATCTCCACACCCACTCAAAAGGGCCAAATCTGAACCTTCTCAGCCAAAAGAGATGAAGTGACGGGCTGGTACATTAGGGGAAGATTGACCATGAGTATTCCAAATATAGCCAACCCCCGGAAAGAGTCCAGCAAAACAATTCTTTTTGCCTGTTTCACAGGCGATCCCATTGAATTCATCTCGTAAGTTTTAATGTATTTTGTCAAGTTAACTATTCTTTCTCAAACTCCTTTAACCTTGTAATTATGTTTTCAACCGCCCGGAATCTTTTGTCATAAAGATGTTTGTGAATAAAGAAAATAATCAGGTAAACAACTCCCAAAACACCTGCAAACTTCATTGCAAAAAGGGGAATTTGGGTAAACAAATCGATACCGGATACTAATTTTGAGGTTAGTGGTAACATGGGCAAAAGATACAAGGGGAAAAGCAGTCTCTCAAATGCTCTGAATTTCAAAAACCGTCTTCTGGTATAAGCCAGCTCACGCTGCAGTTTAACAATAGGGGTATCGTAGTAGTTAACCCTTTTTAAAAGCCGGATTTTGATTAAACTTAGCCCAACATACACAGCACCAATGGTTACTGTTATCAACCCGAACAGGAAATATTTCGGGTCATCAATCAAAACCAGGGATATCAGCAAAACGGCAGCGATAACCAGTAAACCTCCAATGAGTTCAACCATCTCAGAGGCTAAGGGGTATTCCATCTGATCTTTGACTTTATCAAGGTCAGCAAGCCTTAGCTTATCCTCATCAATACTCAAATTTTTGTCCAGGCTGTTATTGTATTGATCCCATGCGTTTGTTATTTCATTCATTTCCATAATCTTATAGGTATTAAAGTTTCTCAAAATACTCTTTCATCCTACCCTTTATCCTGCCGATCTTTGTGGCAACATTGGTTTGGGTAATCCCCAGGATATCGGCAATGTCTTTGTGTTTATTTTTATCCAGGTAAAGCATCATCAAAGCTTTGTCAAGCTCATTCAGGGTTTCTATAAACCGGTACAGTTTAGCTATCACCTCCTCTTTTTCAGGAATTGGATTGCTATCAGCAATTTGAAAGACCGACTCATCTATGATGGCTTTATGCTCATTATGCTTAGATTCATTCCGATGGAATAAAAAAGCTGTGTTAAGAGCTACTTTGTAGAGCCAGGTTGATAGCTTTACCCGCCCATCGAATCGTGGCAATGATTTCCACAACTGCACCAGGATCTCCTGCTCCAAATCCTTCCGGTCTTCACCATTTTTGCAATAGGTATAACAAACCTTGTAAATTAACCGCTGATTCTCCCTGATGATCGATATAAACTTCTCTTTGTCCACTTTAGAATAAATTTTGTTCATTACATAGTTTGCAAAAATGGAAAAATAATCACAGGAGATGTGTATTTTTTTTTTGAGGGCTCAACCCTGAAACAAACCAGGGAAAGATGAATTCAACGACCCAGTGCCTGATTGACTTGTGATTCTTTTGCAGGAAAAATTTTCTGATTTTTCACCTCAATGTGAGCAAAATTTGAAATTCTGCTCAACTGTGGGTCGTTCTATAAACCTTATTTAAATCGCTATCCCACCCCGCTGGGGTGGGTACGTTCTACTGACCGCTTGTTTTTCTATCGCTATGCCACCTCTACGAGGTAACGCCCTGGCTGATATGCTGATAAAATGCGTAAAGCCCCCAGCGGGGGCAAATAGCGATGGAGGGGTCGGCTTCTTGCCCCCATGATCGTTTTACCGGACTACCGTACTTTTACATTTTTTAAAACTTTTCTGTTTAGCGTTAAAAAAACAGATAATGGTTTTCACTTAATAAACATTAGGGTATTTACCTAGGTTACAATATGTGCAATTTGAAAATGCTAAACATTATATCAGTAATGAACCGCAAAACAGTAAAACCAGTTATTCATTGAAAACAAATTTTGACACTATGAACACCATTAACCTTAGAAAAACCCGTGAAATTAAAGATGCGATTACTGAAACACCATCTAAAGTAAAAGATATCACAGACCAGGAAAGTGAACTTGGAATATGTATTACCGACAGCAAAGGGTATTTTGTGTCGGTGAATCAAAGGTATTGCGATATTTACGACTGGCAAGCCAGTGAATTGATTGGAAAACATTTCACGGAAGTGGTTCCTGCACAGCATAAAGACCAGCTTAAGCGGATGCATGATGCCTTCATTGAAAACCAATATGAGATAATCAGAAACTGGGAAGTACAAAAAAAGGATCAATCAAAAATAAAAATCCAGGCCGATGCCGGATGGAATGACCGCATATTTGATGGCAATCCCCATAAGATCACTTTTGTGCATGTGATGTAACGTACAACTATCAATCTAATCCCGGGGAGTGCAGCCCCCTCCCCGGGAGCTTTGGATAACTGAATCAGCAATGCTGTTGCACCCCGCCCAAATAGCAACAGGGATATGTTTTCCAAAAACAAAAGGATGGATATTATGAACAAGCCTTGCTTTTGGAGGTTGTTATATGTATAACATACAATAACTTTACATCCTTCATTATGAAAAAATTAGGTATTGGATTAATCATTATTGGTATCGTTATTACCATTTTTAGTGGAATAGCCTTTAAAACAGAGGAGAGCGTTGTAGAGATTGGCGAGTTTGAGGTTACCCGGGAGAAAGACAAGGAAGTGACATGGCCCCGCTGGGCAGGAGTTGGTGTGATTGGTGCCGGCGTAATTGTGTTTTTCGTGGGAGGCAGGAAAAAGTAACATGCCCGGCCCCGGAGTTATTATCGCATCTCTAAATTATCAAAAATGCTTTACTCCTGCAAATCATCCAGGAAGTAGCTATTTGCTGCACATCAGCATGTTTTCTTTATGAACCTGTTGCTTATCCCCCAACAAAATGCTGCTCACCTTTAGCGCTATTGTTTGGTGCTGTTGGTGATACCCGCTTTATTTTCTTTTTATATTTTTATTTTCCTGGTTTCTCTCCAGGCTCCCCTCTTTTTCCACCGTTACATATTGTACGAATACGAACACATGGACTTGAAAACCGAACACCCAACGTACATATGACCATCTTACCAGGAATGCATAATACAGGTGTACAGGTATTTAAATAAACTGGCACGTTTTTTACTTTTGGAGCCACAGTACAGGCTAACTGCCAGCTATAGGTATGGGAAAAATTTTCTGTCTGAAACCTTTTGACGGAAAAAAAGTAGAAAAAATCAGGTTCCTCATAAACAGCAGTACCAGGAGCCCTTATAGCATGTGGAGCAATTCCGGCAACAAAGTAACAACAAAAAACAACCATTATGCCCAAAACAGATGTAGAATCCAAAATCGAAAACCTTTTCAGGAAGCAGGTGCAAGAAGACAAAAAGGTAAAAAATGCCTACCTTCTTGTTCACTCCGATAAACTGGGTGTCCATATGAATATTGCAGAAGGGAAAACAGGGGATTTTGAAGCCCACCCTGCGCAGCCCAATCACCTGGCAAGTGTGGGTAAATTGTTTACGGCAACTGTCATGGGAATTTTGCAGGAAAGGAGTGAGCTTTGTTTTGGGGATAAGATTTCGAAGTACCTGGATCGGGAGATTATGCAAGGTCTTCACGTTTACAAAGGGCAAGAATATTCGGGAGACATTAAAATCAGCCACCTGCTCAACCAATCCTCCGGGCTGGACGATGTGTTTTTCCCGCTATTGAAAAGGTTGATTGAAAACCCGGAGAGGCAAGTCACCACCCGGGAAGCTATCCTATGGGGCAAAGAGAATCTGAAAACCAGGTTCAAACCCGGGGCAAAGCATTTTTATACCGACACCAATTACTTTTTGTTGGGCCTCATCGTAGAGTCCATTATCCAAAAGCCTTTTCAGCAGGTAATGCATGAGCTGGTATTTGACCCGCTAAACATGAAACATGCATACATGAATGACTACTCCACACCCCAGGTTCCCTCCCCATATCCTACAGCGGGAATTCATTTGTATGGCATAGATTTCCAGGGGTACAAAGGTATTGCACCCCTTGACTATTCCGGTTCAAGTGTTATTGCTCCATTGGAGGAATACCTGGAATTTATGAAGGGGTTGGTAAACCACAAAATTCTTAAAGAAGAAACACTCCGTGAGATGTTGGACAATGCTCTACCCATGGGGTTTCCGGCCATGGGATTTGACTATGGCTATTCCATCTGGAAAGTAAGAAAAATTCCTTTCCTGATGCCTGCCAAATATTATTCCTGGGGGTGTGTGGGGGTAACCGGTGCTTTTATGTTTTACCATCCCGGTACCGCTTCCTATATCATTGGCACCTTCAACGATATGTCCTACCAATCCAAAGGTCTCCGGTTTATGCTTTCAAAAGTGGTGCGACAACTGGTTGCTGCCAACAAAAACACTGAGTAACAAGCTGACGCAGTGGTTGTAGGTGAAGACGGGGCATAAGATGTAAGATGTGAAAGCAACACCAGTGGTCGGTAAAGTGACCCATCCCGATACAGAAACTTCGGCATTGGTTGAATATATTTGCTTTAACCACAGCGAAGGGTTCGGGTTTACGGTTTTTTAGAGCAAAAAAGAATCATGACAGCAAAAGAAAGAAAAGCAGGCCTACCTTTTCAGCTTAGTCACCATGTTTCATCGCATTTGCATACTCATTGTCAGCAAGAAAACTCCTACTTTTTGTGTCTTTGATAAGAAATCGTCAAAGACAAGGCTTTCGTCTCACTTATTAAGCGAGATAACTGATTCAAAAACAAGAATAACGCAGTATTTGGCGTTTTCTTGCAAAGAATACTTAAAACCATTTTTCCAAATCCAGTTGAATGCTCAAGCTCAAATAACCCGTGTCTTCGTAATACAATATTTCCGAATCATCTAACTGAACAGAACGAAATGTATGGAATTGTAATTTTACCCACTTGTAACCAACGCCTATAAAAAAACCGGGCTCAAAGAAATAAAAAGGTTTTTTTCCAACATCATATAAGTTAGCATAGTGATGTTCAGAGCTTTCATCATTATAAAATCTGTCCAATTGATAATCAACGCGGGACAACCTGCCCGACAGACCTATGTCAATAATGTTGCTTGTGATGGCTACAGATGGCTGAAGATACGCCCTATGAATATCTAACCGGTAATAATCCCGGTTTCTGTTGTATTGCCCAAAACCATAAGCAGCTGAAAGGGATGGGGTCATTGTAATGGCCGGGGATTCTGTCAGGTTTTTAGCCTTAAAAAAATAAAGCCCCAAATCGCTCATATGAGCACCCTCCTGAAAATCATACTGCTTAAATGTGTTTACATTAACAAATGCTCCCAAATTTTTTGTTATGGAGTAGCTCAAGGAGAATCCTTCACTGGCTTCGGAAAGAAAATAATCACCTCTGATTTCTCCCGCTTTTCGGTTTACGGGTATATTCTGGTACGTTGGATAATGATAGTAGGTGCCACATCCTGTTTGTATTATCATCATCATAACCCAAACATACCTCGCGGACGGCTCCAGGCTCCTCCCAAACAACCTTTTTAATAATGATGCTGTAACCGGGATTTTCATAACAGAAGATGCGTTAATTTTCAATCTGTCTGTTGAGTAGGACCCTAAAACGTGATGCAACCCTTGTTGTTTTACTCCCCGCTATTCTTTGAATGTTTTGCTCATTGTGGTATAAGAGTTAACACAATGCTGGGCTCCATCAACAGGAACTGGTCAGGATTTGGCCCTGTTTTACAACAACATATCTTTTCCAAATATAGTCAATAACAATCAAAACCTATAATCTCTTCCGCAATTCTCTGAACATATTCATAAAAAACATCCGGGTTCAGATGAGACTAACAATGCTTGTTGGAGCATCAAGTCAATATGACTGGCGTCCTTTTATGGTTGCACTGCAGAAAGACGGCCCTCCCCTTCTCCCCTGCTCTCTCCAGAGAGAACCAATGGAACGACCCGCTTTCAACCACGTGAAGTGATTATTTGGCCCTAATCCAGTGACTAACTTCATGGATGAGCTCTTTAGAGAGAACCATTTCCTGAAATACATGAACACCAACAGGTTCTCCGGGTTTTCGTAAAAAGAAGTGATCCTGCTCTGGCATTATAGTGAAGGTAAATTGGTTGTTATCTGACAACAACAATCCTTCCAGTAGTTTGGGAGCATTCAGCCGGGGGATGGTTTGCCGGTCATGACTGCCATAAATAGCCAGTACAGGCATAGTAAGATGGTTCAGGTCGGATGCAGGATCATACTCCAGGAAATAACGCATCCAGGGCTGGGTCATATGAGCAATAAATCCCTCAACGTTTTTTTCTCCCTCTTCGGTTTGGGTATCCACCCCAATGAGCTGAAACATTCGCCGGGTGTTTTCTTTCATTTCCTCCGGCTCTGCCCCCTCAACGGATAGNCTGACAGCTTCTCTGATGTACCTTTCACCATCACGTACCACCAGGCTGTCAAAACCGCCCGCTTCCAGGCCTCCCACCTGCTGAGAAATCCATACTTCACTTCCTGCCCTCGTTGGAGCAGCAAGCAGAATGGCAAAATCAGGTTTGACCCCACGGGCTGCCAACTGAATGGTTATCAATGCTCCTTCGCTGTGCCCAAGCACTCCCAGGGATGAAAAACTTGCAAGCTCTCCATTGCGTAGCCAATCAATGGCAGCCATCATATCGTTAGTGCGGTCGGCGGTGGTAGATTCCCTTGTTGTGGGCCCTGTGGAGGCGCCCGTACCCCGGTCATCCAGTCGCAGACTTGCAATCCCGGCATCGGCAAGCCCCTGGGCCAGAATTTTGAACATGGGCGTACCTGAAATAATCTGGTCGCGGGTATGGTCTCCACTGCCGGTGATCATAAGCACCACTTTGCCTTCAAAAGACTTTCCTGGCATCAATAGTGTTCCTGCCAACACCACCGATGGGTCGGAAGTTTCAATCCTCACCTCATGTTCATGATGATTTGCCAACTCAATGGCTGAAACAGGAAAAGCAGCTGACAGGCCAAACACGAATAAAAGTAAAAAAGTTTTTTTCATAACGTACGTTTTTTAAGTAAGGGTTTTAGCTTTATGACGGGCAACCCGTTAAAAGAGTTACAACGGCAGAAAAAAAGCCAGAAAATACCTCAAAAAATGTTGGAAGGCAGGCAAAGCTGGAAATGTTCAGGTAGTAGGCGATTCGGCAATCAGCCCCACAGTTTTCCAAAACAGAGCCCCTTGATGTTCTAAAAAAACCCATTCTTTTTAAATGCCGGATACGGAACATGGACATCGTATGTTATGCAAATCAAGAGAAATTTTATTTGAAGAGGAATTGAATGGTAAATAATTATTTTATATTTTTAACCGGACTACCGGATTGTACAACTACCGCAAACCTATAATACTCCTAATACCAACAGCAAAACCAACCTTTCTAATCAGGTTTTAACCAGGTTGTTCAAAAACTCTTCAGAAAATGATAAAAACAGAAAACATTAAAAACAAGTTGCACCGGCTGGGATACAAATACAAAGAGGATTACTATTCGGAAAAAGAACATGTACTGAAAATCTACCTGCCGATCCTTTGTTATTTGAAGATTCGGTTCACAGAGCACAAAATCAGCATCACAGCCAGGACATACATCGGATCATGGTTTCATACCATAGAGTTCAATTTCATACTGTATGGTTTGGCTACAGCTCTTCTTCTGGCATTTGAGATAATTGCAGTGCAATCCATATTCACTGCACTTTTAGGTCTGTTTATCCTATACTTTTTATTGTGCATTATCAAGCTTGAGTTCCTAAGACTGATGGTTATCAAATGGACAGAACAGGAGTTAAACAGCAAATAAACCAACCAGAAAATAATTCCAATGCACTTGTCAACAAAAACACCCTACTAAGGTGCTTATCACAGGACGAGGTCAGGCAAAAGAGAGAAAAATCATTTTAAGCAACTGCCAAAATTTTTATTTAAGGCATAGAGAGCCCACCGGAAGATTTGTGCTTTTTAACCCTTCCTAAGAGCAAACCCAGAGCTACCCGGCAATAATAGATTACTTTCCCGAAAGCTTCCAGTCAGCCAGCCCCATCAAATTTACACCCACCCCAACATTTTGAATGTTATATTGTTACTAATTGACATAAGCATTTTTCCTAAATAAGAACGTAATGATACATCTATGAAAAATCCGGGAATCGCAAAAATGGTGAGGGCCCAGTTTCTGAGCTCTATTATCGCTCCGCTGGTAGCGGGCACACTGCTGGCCGCCAGCATCAATAACAGCCTGGATGTGCTGCAATTTATTTTGGTATTGATTATTGGTATCGGGCTGCATGTGGCCACCAATGTGTACAACGACATTTATGACACCCTTCAGGGCACCGACAAGGTAAATGTACACCGCAACGAAAACAGTGGTGGGTCAGGGGTATTGCTCGATCGTCCGGATCTGATGGGGAAAATGTATTTCCTGGCCCGAACCGGGCTGGTAATAGCGCTTTTGGCAACCATCGCACTCACTTTCTTTATCCAACAAAGCCTTTGGCCCTACCTTTGGGGTTTGTACCTGCTCTCAGCCTTTTTTAGTAAATATTACACTGCTCCGCCCCCCAAACTGGCATACCGGGGCTGGGGAGAGTTTTCGGTTTGGCTGGCCTTTGGCCCCATGGCCATCCTCATTGCCGCCACAGGCCAGGGAATCTTGTTTCATCCCATGGTGTTGATGCTAATGCCGGCAACAGGGCTCAGCACATCATCCATATTATTGGCAGGCCAGATGATTGACCTTGAGGCAGACCGTGCCGGAGGCAAACACGGCGTGGCTTCACGTTTGGGCACACGCTTTACCGCCGGAATCTACATCCTTGTGCAAGTAGGCATTATCCTTAATATGCTGGTACTCTTCTTCAAATACCCGGGAAACAGCTGGATGTTCTTATTTCCCTTGATTCCCTATGTGTTACTTTTCCCCAAAGCAGCGACTCTTATTTGGAAACACCATGACGATCCTGACAAAGTAAAAGAGGGAGCCAAATTCACGGTGCTCATACATGTGCTGTTTTCCTTGTTGTTGATTGCAGGCTTTGTACTCTATTTTTACATGGGCTGAGAGTAAGTTTCTTTGGTTGAAGGCTTAGCCAAAATACAGGCTTCTGCAAATTAAAACAGCCAGTAAAAAAGGCCTGCTGTAAGTGACCCGCCCATGTTGACAATATCGTTGGGCGTGATATCTTCAACCCCCTGCCGTTTGCTAAAAAAACGCATTTGAACGAGCCTGCCTTCCACAAAAGCTCCCAACAGGGTATCAGAGAAGCAGGCCAGGAAAGCTGATAGGGTAATCAGGCCAACCCTGGTGGTATCCCACTGTTCAAAGAAAACCACCCATGACAAGGACGCAATGAACAGGCTGGCTGCCAGTGCTGCAATACTTCCTGCAAAGGAAACCCCCCCGGTGGTGCCCGCCTTTTTCCAGCGCATATCAGCCAGGGAATAGCTACGTCGGCTAAACAGAGGTCCTAATTCACTCGCCCATGTATCAGCCGTTACGGCAGCCACAAAAACGATAAAAAGGATGATAAATACTTCACTCCCCGTAAGAAGATAAAACAGAGAACTCAGTAGTGCCCAGATAATATTGGCTACCACTTGCCAGGCGTTACGTCCTGCCCCTTTATTATGCGTCCTGCCAAGTATTGCCCCCCGTATTTTAGTAAATACCACCGAGCTGATAAAAAAAGCAACAACCGGTAAGGTCCATACATATCCACCCACGGATAGCAGGTAAATTCCCAGCAGCCAGGCAGCCAATGAACCGTAACGAGTTAGTATTTTAAAATGGTACAAAAGGAAACAACCCACGCTCATTAACAGCAAAACGCCCGACAGGAACACATAATCCAGGGGGTAATGTTCCGATAAAAAAAAGAACAGGGCCAGCCCCAAAGGAATACTCAGATTATCAGATCCCCGCCAGGAAAGCACTTCCATGGCCACGGCTATCATCAAAAAACAAAACACATAAAACGCATTGACCAAAAGCGACACGGGAAGAAACATATAAACTATCAAAAGGCTTGCTGCAACAAAACCCGCTATGCCATGCAAGCTTTTGTCATCCTCACCTGCCCTGAACCAGACATTACTGTTTTTTATTTTGCCCAAAAGGTTGGCTGTAGTGTCAGATAGAACCAGAACCATCAGGGCCGTTTGAAAATAATACACCGGCAAGTTGTATAGCAAAAGATAAGCAGATAAGATACCCAGAGGGTAAAAAAGGGTACCCAGGCTATTGTGAGTGGTTTTATGAAGCAGGTAAAACCTGCGGAACGGAAAGGTAATAAAAGCAAAGAAGGTACCTGCCAGTATCAGGTAAAGCAAGGTATCTTTTTCCAGCAACCAGGTTAAAATGAGAATTAGTATTCCCGTAGCAAAATGAACCAGTTTTCGAACCGCAAGGGCAGATGCTTCATGCATAATGGACAGCTATTGATGAATACACATATAAACTATCAAACTTCCTTATAGTTTACCGTGACAAGGAAATAATCTTGCCCAATTTACCTTGTAACAGGCAAAGGCAGCAGACAATTTTATTTTATCTCTAAACCTGATACCAAAATCAATAAGGAAAGAAAATCATAATTTCCCGGTTATTTAATCAGATTGGCAACACAGTCCCCTTATACTTTAGAAAGTCAGCCTTTAGAGCAAATGATTCTTAATATTGCTGCTCTCTATTATTTTCTGAAGGTAGGGTTCGTAAAGGCTGGCTTTGAAAATCTCCAGGTATTGCAGGTTGTGCATATCAGACCCAAGAAAATCAATCATCCCCAAATCAACCAGCTTTTCGGCCAGCTTTTTTACCTGCCCGCCATACTGGCCCGAAAGCGAGATGATATTCATCTGGAAAAAGATGCCCCGATCCCTAAGCTCTTCAAACTTATCCATCTGATGATACCAGTAAAGATATCTCTCGGGGTGAGCAAGGATGATTTTGAATCCTTTTATCTGGAGCTCAAAAGTTACGTCGTAAAGATTGGGTGGAACATTAAAGTAAGGCAGTTCGATCAACAGGTATTTATCACCCAGAGTCTGCAGTTTATTTTCCTTTATCAAAAGTTCAAACCCATCATCAATCATGTATTCGGCAGATGCCTGCAAAGTCACAGGTATTCCCTCAAGGCTAATGCGTTGCTGTAATTGAGCAATACCATCCTGTATGGTTTCCGGGCTGTTTTTGTATATATCGGAGCTCACATGCGGTGTGGTAATAAGCTTGCGGTATCCCAGCTTATGCATCTCCCTGACAAGTTCTACCGAACTATCCATATCAGGACTTCCATCATCAATGCCGGGCACCAGGTGCGAGTGCATATCTGTTACCAGCCCGGATAAATCCACAGGGTTTTTGAGTTTCTTTTTTTTAAACAAATTGCCTAACATCCATTTATTGGGTTTTCTGGGTTAGATGCGGAAAAAATTTCTTTTTGAACCATTGAAAGGTTATTTCCAGGCCTTGTTGAATTTTAACAGTAGGCTGGTATCCCATAATATTTTGGGCCTTTTGGATGTCAGCCAGCGAGTGGCGTATATCACCGGGCCTTTCTTCGCGGTGGACAGCCTCCAGCTGAACTCCGGCCGCATCCCGGATGATTTCAAACAACTCATTCACGGTGGTTCGATCCCCCACAGCAATATTGAATACGCCTCCGTTTACAGCATTAACCGGGCAAAACAAGGCTTTTATATTGGCTTCCACCGCATTTTCCACAAACGTAAAATCGCGCGATTGCTCACCATCACCATTGATATAAGGACTTTCGTTGTTGAGTACAGCAAACATAAACAGGGGGATGGCAGCGGCATAGGGACCGTCGGGGCTTTGGCGGGGACCAAAGATGTTAAAATATCGCAGGCCCAGTATTTCCATACCGTAGGTTTTGGCAAAAACATCGGCATACAGCTCGTCCACACGCTTGGAAACAGCATAAGGGGAAAGGGGATTTCCTATCTGGTCTTCATATTTAGGCAAGTGGGGGCTATCACCGTAAACACTGGAGGAGCTGGCATACACAAACCGTTTGACCCCGGAATCTTTGGAAGCCGTGAGCATGTTCAGAAAACCTGTTACATTGGCCTGGTTGGTGGCACAGGGATACCTTACCGAGCGGGGCACTGAACCCAGGGCAGCCTGGTGCAACACATAATCCATACCCCGGCAGTTTGAGGTGCAGGTCTCCATGTCACTGATGTCTCCCTCCACAAATTCAAAGGACGGGTTTTCCATGTAAGGGGCTATGTTTTCCTGGAAGCCCGTGGACAAGTTATCAAGCACCCTCACCTTCCCAGCGCCATGCTTAAGAAGATATTCCACCAGGTTGGAGCCAATAAAACCGGCACCCCCTGTTACCAGGAAGGCATCTCCGCCAATATCTTTATTATGAAATGCTCTGTTATACATCGTACTCATCAAATTATCAAATTCTTTTTAATTTCTTCCCTCCCCTTCATTCGTTGTTGGGCTACCAGTCTGCTTTCGGCACAATCATCCGGCAAAGGCGGTCCGTATCCACCTCCCTACCATGCACTCAAAAAAAACAATTATCTTTGAAATGATTGATTATTGCTAAACCATCTTACATCACCGGTTCTCATATTGTTCCCTGTAATAGTTCTGATACTCTCCGGATGTGACATTTTTGATCCACTCGGGGTTGTCAAGGTACCAATCAATGGTTTTATCGAGCCCTTCGGCAAACTGAAGCGATGGCACCCAGCCCAATTCTTCCTGGATCTTAGAAGCATCAATAGCGTAACGCATATCATGCCCGGCACGATCTTTCACATACGTAATGAGTTTTTCGCTGGTGCCCGGCTCACGACCCAGTTTGATATCCATTATCTTGCACAACAGCCGTATCAAGTCAATGTTTTTCCACTCATTGTGCCCGCCAATGTTATAGGTTTCACCCACCATTCCTTTATGGTAAACCAGGTCAATGGCATGGACATGGTCAATCACATACAGCCAGTCTCTCACATTCTCCCCCTTGCCATACACGGGCAACGGTTTATTGTGGATGATATTGTTGATGAACAGGGGCAATAGTTTTTCAGGGAACTGGTTGGGCCCGTAGTTGTTGGAGCAGTTGGAAATAACCACAGGCAACTTGTATGTGTGGAACCAGGCCCGTACAAAGTGGTCGCTGCCGGCTTTGGCAGCAGAATACGGGCTGCGGGGGTCGTAGGCCGTTTCTTCTGTAAACAGCCCCTCTTCACCCAGTGAACCATACACTTCATCGGTTGAAATATGGTAAAACCGTTTGTCACTGCTATCCTTCCAGTGGGTTTTGGCAGCATTAAGCAGATTAACGGTGCCAATAACATTGGTATGAATAAACTCCATGGGATTGGCAATGGAGCGGTCTACATGACTTTCGGCTGCCAGGTGAATCACCCCGTCAAAAGCATACTTTTCAAACAATGCAAATACAAATGCCTCATCCACAATATCCCCTTTCTCAAACACATAATTGGGGGCATTTTCCACATCTTTAAGGTTCTCCAGGTTACCGGCATAGGTGAGTTTATCCAGGTTCACCACGGTGTAATCCGGGTATTTATTTACAAAAAGCCGAATTACGTGCGAGCCAATAAAACCGGCTCCTCCGGTGATCAAAATATTCTTCATGAATACATGGTTTTATCGTATTTGTGAATCAGTAAATAGTCTGTTTACCAGTGTCTTTCAACATCTATCCGTATTGTAAAACCCGTCATTTTGTCACCGGATATTACCCCTGAACTTATCTAGATCGCCCAGGATTCCTTCATTCAGCTTTTTTTCCCACTCCCAGGCCGATTTGAGCATCACGTCGAGCCCCAACTCCGTTTTCCAACCCAATACCTCATTGGCTTTTCTGGTATCAGCCCACACTTTTTCCACATCACCGGGCCGGCGTTCGGCAACCTGGTAGTTGATCTTTACCCCATTTACACTTTGAAACGTGAGAATCACATCCAGTACGGTGCTGCCCTCACCCGTACCCAGATTAAACACCTCATAGCGCTGATGCTTCTTATCTCCATGCATTCGCTCCAGGGCCACCACGTGTGCTTTGGCCAAATCCACCACATGAATATAATCTCGAATGGCTGTCCCATCGATGGTGTTGTAGTCATCCCCCCAGATTTTCAGCATCTCTCTTTTGCCCATGGCGGTTTGTGTAATGAAAGGTACCAGGTTGTTGGGGACTCCTAATGGTAATTCACCAATGAGTGCCGACTCATGCGCTCCGATAGGGTTAAAATAACGCAATGAAATGGCTTCAAGTGCCGAGGTTTGCGAGTGGTCGTATATGATTTCCTCGGAAATCTGCTTGGTGTTGCCGTAGGGAGACAGGGCCTTTTGCACTGGTGCACTTTCAGAAACCGGCAGCTCTTCGGGTTGCCCGTAAACCGTACAAGAGGAAGAAAAAACCAGGCTGTTGCACTGAATTTCATCCATGGCCTCCAGCAAATTTATAAGAGAAAACAGGTTGTTGTGGTAATACTTCAGGGGCACAGTAGTGGATTCTCCCACCGCTTTATAGGCAGCAAAGTGAATAACACCACTGATATCAGAATGCTTTTTGAAATATGCCAGTGTTTCTGTCCGATCACCCAAATCCAACTTTGTGAATCCAGGCCGCGTTCCGGTAATTTTCTCAATCTGATCTACAATCTTCTCCGTTGAGTTAGACAGGTTATCCACAATCAACACTTGGTAACCGCTTTGCTGCAACTCAACAACCGTATGAGAACCAATATAACCAACCCCTCCGGTAACAAGAATTTTTTTTGACATTTTTCTGTGCTTTAAAAAGTTTATAAACTCCAGTAATCCAAGTCCTTGATTTTGTTTCTGAAAATACCCTTTATATCAACCAAAATGGGGTTAGTGGTGTTTTTCATAAATTTTTTCAGGTCTTCCTCTTCAATTTGCATGTAAGCATCGTGGTTAACAGCTACAATCACCGCGTCGTAGTCATCCCTTACATTTGTAGTGAGTTCAATGTCATACTCTTTCTTAAGCTCTTTGGAGTCGGCATGGGTGTCAACCACATCCACATTTACGCCATAGCTTTTAAGTTCACAAATGACATCGGCTACTTTGGAGTTCCTGATGTCACTTACATTCTCCTTAAATGTAACTCCCATCACCAGCACCCGGGATTGCTGAATGTTTTTACCGGCAGCAATGAGTTTTTTCACCAGTTGCTTGGCTGTGTAAAAACCCATGGAATCATTCACAAACCGGCCACTGTTGATAATTTGTGGATGGTATCGGTACTCTTTGGCTTTGTAAACCAGATAATAAGGATCAACACCAATGCAGTGGCCACCCACCAATCCGGGATAAAAGTTCAGAAAATTCCATTTTGTTCCGGCCGCTTCCAATACATCATAGGTATTGATATTCATGCGGTTGAAGATGATGGAAAGTTCGTTCATCAGGGCTATGTTTACATCCCGCTGGGTGTTTTCAATAATCTTGGCTGCTTCGGCCACCCTGATGGAAGGAGCCCTGTGCACACCAGCCTCTACAATCAACTCATAGGTTTTGGCAATATTATCCAGCGAAATATCGTCGCAGCCGGATACAACTTTGGTAATGGTGGTAATGGTATGTTTTTTATCTCCTGGGTTGATACGCTCCGGGGAGAATCCCACTTTGAAATCTTCTCCGCACTTCAATCCGCTTTCCTGCTCAAGGATGGGTATACAATCCTCCTGGGTACAGCCGGGATAAACGGTAGATTCATATACCACATAATCTCCTTTTTTCAGGGCTTTGCCTACGGCATGGGATGCAGAAATGACCGGTGTCAAGTCGGGCAGATTGTGCTTGTCGATGGGGGTAGGAACCCCTACAATGTAAAAATTGGCATCTTTCAGATCAGCAGGGTCAGCTGTAAAAGTAATATCACAGCCCTCAAAGGCTTCTGGCTCCAGCTCACCGCTGGGATCAATACTTTTGCGCATCTGCTCTATCCTGTCTGCTTTAATATCAAAACCCATTACCTTGATTTTACGTGCAAATTCCAGGGCAATGGGCAATCCTACATAACCGAGTCCGATTACAGACAGGGTTGCTTCCTTATTCAACAGCTTTTCATAAATGTTCATCATTTTTTCCTTTTAATAATTTCTGGATTAGATTTTTTGCACCTTACCATTTAGTAGCCGGTATTTCTCCTTGCTTTCAGGGCAATGGGCGGTATTGTTCACATCAAACTCCAGGCGGTGGCCAAACTCACTCATCCATCCAATATGCCGGGCAGGGTTGCCCACTACCAGGGCGTAGGGTGGCACATCTTTTATCACCACGGCTCCAGCACCTATGAATGCAAACTCCCCGATTTCGATTCCACAAACAATGGTTGCATTGGCACCGATAGATGCCCCGTGCCGCACCATAGTTTTAACATATTCGTTTTTTCGTACAACGGCACTGCGCGGGTTAACGATATTGGTAAATACCATGGAAGGACCCAGGAAAACATCATCTTCGCAAACCACACCCGTATAAATGGATACATTGTTTTGTACCTTCACATTGTTGCCCAGGATCACCTCGGGCGATATAACGACGTTCTGCCCGATATTACAATTTTGACCAATGCGGCTTGAAGGCATGATATGTGAAAAATGCCATATTTTGGTACCTTCACCTATGGTGCATCCATCATCAATAACAGCCGTTTCGTGACTAAAGTATTTTTTCTCTTCCATAATCGCTATGTTTTGCCGGCTGCTTTACAGAGATGGTAATCAGCCTGATTTTCTTACTTGTCTTTATCCATGTATTCCAGCACACTTGATGTGATATATGATAGTTGCTCCTCATCCAGCTCGGTATGCATAGGCAGCGAAATCACCGACTTACTGAGCATCTCTGTAACGGGAAAGTCACCCTCTTTGTATCTTTCGCTCTTGTAGGCTTTTTGCATATGCATGGGTACCGGATAATATATCATGGCAGGGACACCCTTTTCTTTGAGGAAATTCTGGAGTTCAAACTGGTCCAGGCCTTTGATCTTAAGGGTGTACTGGTGAAATACATGTGTAGAAAACTCACTGCGGGCAGGAGTGGATATCCGTGGGTGGTCTTTAAAAGCATGATCATAAAAATCAGCTGCTATACGACGTGCAGCGCAATACTCGTCCAGCCTGCGGAGTTTTACACGCAAGATGGCTGCTTGTATACTGTCGAGCCGCGAGTTTACCCCCACCGAATCGTGGTAATACCTTTCCTGCATACCATGATTTACAATAACCCTGAGCTTTTGTGCCAACTCATCATCATTGGTGAAAACGGCTCCACCATCCCCGTAGCACCCCAGGTTCTTGGAAGGGAAGAAAGAAGTACATCCCACATCACCTATGGTTCCGGCCTTTTGCCTGTTTCCGTCTTCAAATATATAATCGGCACCGATAGCCTGTGCATTGTCTTCAATGATGTGCAGATTATGCTGGCGGGCTAATTCCAACAGTGGTTTCATATCAACGCATTGTCCAAAAAGGTGTACAGGAACAATTGCTTTTGTTTTGGGGGTGATGGCTTTTTTAACACTTTCGGGGTCAATATTATAAGTGTCGGGCAGCACATCAACCAGCACAGGTGTTAGGCCCAGCAAGGCAATCACTTCAACGGTTGCCACAAAGGTAAAGGAAGTGGTAATAACCTCATCGCCTGGTTTCAACCCCAGGCCCATCATAGCCACCTGGAGGGCGTCTGTACCATTGGCACAGGGTATTACATGTTTTACACCAAGGTATTCTTCAAAATCCTTTTGAAAATTTTTTACCTCGCTCCCATTGATATACTGAGTAGATCTGATAACGTCAATTACTGCCGTATCAACTTCTTCCTGAATTTTATCATACTGACCTTTGAGGTCAACCATTCGAATTGTCTCCATGAATCGTAGCTTATTTCAAAATGAATAATCAGTATTTAAAAGCGGTACAAAGATAAAAAGATTTGGTTTGTGCACTAGGATTACCCACTGTAAGTTTATGGCATTCGAGCTCATTGGCTGATGCAATGCCCGTAGAAAAACCCCATAGTTTATAAACCTCACGTTGGCATATATTGGTTATCTTTGCAGCAATAATTAAATTGAGTATTCAACCCCACACCCTAAATGCATACACTTTACAATATTTTTATCCGTATTTATGCTTTGGCTATTACCCTGGCTGCTGTTTTTAATAAAAAAGCAAGGCAATGGAAGTCGGGCCGCAAAAATATTCTAGAAAATATTGCACTAACCCTGGACCACGAGAAAGATCATGTATGGTTTCATTGCGCATCACTGGGAGAGTTTGAACAGGGTCGCCCAGTGATTGAGAAGTTCAGAAAAGACAATCCTGACATAAAAATTGTCCTGACCTTTTACTCACCTAGCGGCTATGAAGTTCGAAAAAACGTGCCCCTGGCCGATCATGTATTTTACATGCCCCTGGACACCCCTTACAATGCACAAAAGTTTGTGGAATATGTTAAGCCCAGGATGGCCGTTTTTGTAAAGTATGAATACTGGTTCAACCATCTGAAAACGCTGCATGAAAATAAAATCCCGGTGGTATATATCTCTGCCATATTCCGTAAAAAACAAATGTATTTCCGATGGTGGGGAAGGTGGTTCAAAAAGCAGCTCAGCCGTGTTACTTACTTTTTTGTGCAGGATAAAACCTCGCGTGAGCTACTCTACTCCATAGGCATGCGTAATGCCGTTACCAGCGGCGACACCCGGTTCGACAGGGTTTTTTCCATCCGTAACAATCCCGTAAATTATGAAAAGGTGGAAAAGTTTATCCAGGGTTCTATCATTTT
>SL_3KL_010_SEDDRAFT_10001440_pt1 | contig 21566 bp, 18 predicted proteins | sample SodLakKL_010_SED_2_FD_10381 | JGI IMG/M metagenome (IMG submission 10381) | reverse complement strand
TTCCGAAATAAGATCGGCAAAGAAATTGCGATTGAAGCGCTCCAATCAGGACTTGAACAAAAAAAAATTGAGATTAAAGAGATTTTGAAATTCGCTAAAATCTGCAGAGTCGAGAATATCATTAAACCTTATCTGGAAGCGACTATAAATAGATGAAAATTTCACTAAAAAATGGGTGCCGAATGAGGGATGGAAATAGTAAACCTTCACTCTCAAAAATCACCTAACCCAAAAATATTTTAATGAAATAAATTCACAGTTTTCAAGCTCGGTGGTACATATGGTGGTACATGAAATTCCAGAAAACGCCGTTTTTGATATCATTAGAGCTATTTTTTCTGACTACGAATCAGGCGGTTACAGGTTCGAATCCTGTCGGGTGTACTAGCAAAAGGCTCCGTATTCTAATCACGAATCGGAGCCTTTTCTAATTGTGGGAAAGTTGAAAAGATCCGGGCGTTGATGTTCCGAAGCAGTGCTTCGGGGTTCGAATCCTGTCGGGTGTACAAGAACAAAGCTCCGATTTCTATATAGAGATCGGAGCTTTATTAGTTTTGGGGTCAAGTGAAGCAGATCTGAGCGTTGATGTTCCGAAGCAGTGCTTCGGGGTTCTCGCCTGTCGGGTGTACTTCAAAAAGGCTCCGTATTCTAATCATGAATCGGAGCCTTTTTTAGTTGTGGGAAAGTTAAGGATTTGAGCGTTGATGTTCCGAAGCAGTGCTTCGTGGTTCTCGCCTGTCGGGTGTACCAGAACAAAGCTTCGATTTCTTCACTGGGATCGGAGCTTTTTTTGTTTAAGAATCAACTGCATCAGATCTGAGCGTTGATATTGCGGAGGCATGCTCCGCGGTTCAAATCAGGTTTGTTGATAGAATGAATTTATACTACTTATCCACTTTACCACACTGGCAGCTCAAACACGTAGAGCGCCTCTTCGCGGTCGTTTACCAGGTAGAGCCTTTCCCGGTTGGTGTCTACAGCAATTCCTTCAAACTTGTCTGCAGGTAAATTATACCCTCGAAGCGGATTCAGCTCTTTGTCGGTAACCACAATCTTTTCAGAGTCATCGCTTACAATCCAGAACTCCTCTTCTTCGTGCTGGTAGTAGAGGCCCGCAACGTCCCGCATGTGGTAGGGTTGGTCGAAAATGAGTGACACCGTTCGGTGAACGTTGAATTGTGAATCAAGTTCAATGAACAGTCTTGGATTTTTCTCATTCAGAATAAATACATGGTCATTGGCCGGGTTCCAGGCAATTCCCTCAAGTCCGTCATTCCGGTTGTTTTGCTCAACAGGCACATTCACAACCTGAAGCACTTCTCCTTCCACAGTCAGCTGAACAATCTGACGAAGCTTTTCCTCGGCCACCCACAATGTGCCATCATTTGGGTTCATGGTGATCCCTTCCATGTCGTCTCCTTCGTATGCGGTAAGCACGTCGAGGATCTCCCCTTCGAAGCTAATCTTGTAGATATGATCGCCGGGGTCATCGCTCACCGTCCAGAGAAACTCTCCGCTAACATCCAGAGTAAGGCCGGAAGGATCTTCGATTTCAAGCGGATAAACGGCCATCAATGTAAGTTCCTGTAACTCTTCTGTGGCTGTTCCAAGCTGCGATGCGCAGCCTGATGTGATAAACAACAGAACGGCAGTAAGTATGAATGCGATGCGTCTCAATTTGGTGTCAGGCTTGTTTGGCAGGAAATCATTACATAGAAAAATCCCCTTCAGAGGTAAGTGAAGGGGATTTGTTTGGTACTTAGTAAGGTGATGTTAAAGTGGTTAATAAGCGAACTTTTTTAAACAGAGAACTCTGCTCATAAAATTTAACCACCCCCGGCCCCTCCTTGAGAAGGAGGAGAGAGTTCTTTTTCCGAACTGGTTTTATCTTGGAGCATAATTTTTCAGCTAAAAATTTAACCGGATTACTCGGAAAAATTCGGGTTGATGGTGGTATCTCCTGCCACGTTAAAGCGGGTGACGTCAACAAGCGAGTCATCATCATGTTCAAGCAGATTTACCACGAGATTCCTGGCTACGGGGATTGCGGCCTCTTCGATATCATCAGTGTCCACCTCTCCGGTTTCGTCAATGAAGAAGGTGAGGTTATCGCCGAATGTTACGGTTGATTCATCAAAGTCGATGATGCCGCCGCTTCGGATATCCATCACGGCATAACCTTCAACCATGATGGTAGAGTCGTCAAAGTCGAACTCGCCATTATCAAACACAAAGATGTAGAGGTTGCCGCGCACGGTTACTTCAGAATCATCCATGTCGATGTTCTCATCGCCGTCAGCTTCGAACTTGGAAAGGGTGATGACGAAATCTCCGCCCACATCAATAATCGCGTCATCCACGTCGATTTCACCGTTTCCATCCGCACCTTCTGGCCGGTGGTGAGTGAGGAAGAAGTTCTCGCCAACGGTAACTACCGATTCGCCGAACTCAAAATCTTCCACGCTGTTGATATCTATGGTTAAATTTCCGGCAATGGTGACCTCGGATGCGTCCAGGTCTACGATGCCGCCATCGGCCATCGTGATTTCAGCATAGCCGTCTACGATGAAGGTCGAGTCGTCAAAATCGAACTCGCCATTGTTTTCGGCAAAGATATAGAGATTTCCGCCAACGCTGATCACCGCATCATCAACATCGATGTTCTCGTCGCCATCGGGCTGATCTTTGGAAAGGCGTACGATAAAATCTCCGCCTATATTCACAACCGCATCATCCATGTCGATTTCACCGATTCCGTCGCCGTTATCCTGTCCCTCTTCCGGCCGATGGTGAGTCAGCTCAAAATTGCCTCCTATGTCGAGATTTACGTCGTTGAACTCAAAATCGCCAATGCTTACCATGTCAATTATAAAGTCGCCGTTGATGGTGATGTCCCTCGTAAAGTCGTCATCATCACCTTCGCCTTGTTCATCACGAAAACGGGGGTTGCCATCTTCACGTACGTGTACAAACAGGTTGTTCAGCTCCGGTACCACGATTTCGTAATCAGAGTTGCCATTATGAACTCGATGCTCCAGCGTTCCGGTAAGTGCGTAGGAGCCGGCGTCACCGTCCAACTCGATGTCATCGCCAATTACAAAGGTGTTGCCGTTATCCCGGAACAGCGCGCTGCCGCTGAAATCTGCGCTGAAATTGTTATACGCCTGCAGCACGTAACCGGGAGCATCGGAATTCACAAGATCGAGCGTCCCTTCACTTTTTTCCAGGTCAATATTATATGCCAAAAACCATGCATCCTGGTTTGCTCTAATGGTCTGGTCACCATCGGATACCATCTCAAGTCGCCAGACATCACGGGGATCATCATAATTCCACGAAACGGAACCGTTTACAGTGATGTCGCCGTTTGCAATCACATCACCGCCGGCATTCCCGGTAAAGACGACCGTGGTACCATTAAAAGTGACATTCTGTTCAAATACGATTTCCTGATCGGTATCAATCGTCAGGGTTATGTCGCCGAAGTTAGGGTCTTCTTCAAATATCGTCTGCTCGGTTAGGGTGATATCTTCTCCGTTGATATCATTATCACCATTTGTATCGATGATGTCCGGCTCTACACTATCCGAACAGGAAATGAATAAAATTAAAAGGGGAATAAGGAACCACTTACTTGCAAAACTCATAGGTTAATTTTATTGATTTAGGTAGCATGTATAGTGTAATCAATATCAAGTTTTATTGTTACGAAAATGTTAACCCAGGATGATCTTAGGTTTTCCCCCTTGCATAAGTGATTGCGTAACGGCGGAGTTTAAACGAAGGGAGAGTTTCGAAAATTGAAAAATAGTGTGTGCAACCGATCAACAGAGTACCATTCAAAAAACAAATGTAAGATGAGATTCTGAAGTATGCGAAGTTGATTTGAAGAAGATGCAACCCGATGAAGAGCACTGTAATTGACAGGCGATGTTACTTTTTATGATTGTCTTCTTCTTTTTCCTCTTTTGGACGATGTTCTCCCGGGCGTGTGTGTGAGGGCGGATCACTGGCGGGAAATGTCTGATCCAGTTCTTTGTCGAGGTCGTTTATGTTCCTGTCTTTTGATTTTTTGTCTTCCTTATCACTCATGGCTTGAAGGGATTAGATTACATGTTTAGGTATATCATCAACGTATAAGAAATCTGCTTCATTCGCCAATAGGTAGTATCAGGCTTTTAATCAATTTTCTGATCAGGGTGAGAGAGGTATTTATCAAAAAAAGCAGATTATTATAAAGAGTCGCGCTGTTTGCTAATATTCCGCTCTTATCTCTACATTTTAGTCAATGATCCCACAGCTTTAAATTATTTTGAAAGTTGTCGATAAAAGGAACAAATGCGTTCTTCAGGAAAGTGCAGGTAGTTTCGAAGAACAGAAAAACGACGTACTGTTTTGAAGGATAAAATCATTAAGAAGTTACATAAAAGGCATTCTCTCTCACAAAGCGAAATTGAGATCGTTTCAAATCTGCTTGCAGAGAAAGACACGAAAGAGCGCTCTGCGCTTTACAGTGCAGTGGCCAATAGCAGCATTATACTCGCCAAGTCAACTGATTTTTTGCAGGCACTTCACGAGGCATTTAAACTAATCGGGGAAGCAACGGGCGTAGACCGAATTTACTATTTTGAGAATCATGCCGACACGTCAACCGGAGCTATGCTGGCGAGTCAAAGAATTGAATGGGCACGAGATAGAGTAGAAGCTTTTATAGACAGTCCGGAATTACAAAACTTACCCTACACAATCTATGGCGATTTCTTTGACCCTCTCTTCGAAGAGCAGGAGGTTAACCTGATTGTTGAAGAGCTTAGCGATGGCCCGTTAAAGGAACTTTTACAGGTGCAGGATATAAAAACCCTGCTTGCACTTCCAATAAATGTACATGGTCACACACACGGGTTTATTGGATTTGACGAGTGCAAGTTTGAAAAAATATGGTCGGACGACGAAATATCGAGCTTGAAGATTTTATGTTCTCATATGTCGAATCTGGTTGAAAAGGAACATGTGCGAAAACAGCTCGCAAAAACGTACCGCCTCGCCCGCATAGGAACATGGCGAATGGACCTTCAAAACAATACGTTTTATTGGTCGCCAATCACCCGGGAAATCTTTGGCCTTCATGAGGATGAAGAAATTAGCCATGATACGGCTTACACCATGTTCGTTTACGAAAGTGATGTGAGGACGATACGAACTGCGATTGACAGAGCACTGGCCACCGGTGAGTCTTACGAAGAAGAATTTGAAATTCGAACCCGCGATGGTGAACGGAAGTGGATTCGCGACACCGGGCAGGTTGAGTTTTACGATGGTGAACCGGTATCTATACACGGAACCATTCAGGATATTGACGAACAGAAAAAGGCTACTTTAGAATCGGAAAAGAACAAGAAACTGCTCGATGCCATTACAAACCAGGCACAGGTTGCAATTTTTGTGCGGAGTAGCAGTGGTGAACAGCTCTTTGCAAACCGAGAGTGGAAAAAGTTATTTGGTTTTGAGAAAAAAAACGTGATTGGCAAAAACTTGTTCGAACTTTTCGACGAGGATGTTGCCTCTCATATTTCAAAAACAGATTCGGAAGTTTTAGAAAAAAACTCGCAGTACCTATACGAAGAAAAAGTGCTTACCAGCTTAGGTTACCGATATTTTATGGTGAATAAATTCCCTATAAAGGGCATTTCCGGAATGGAGGGTGCTGTGGGTGGTATTGGAACAGACATTACTGAAATCAAGGAAACCGAAGAAAGACTACAGCAAGCGGAGCAGAAGCTCAGAGATGTGGTTGAACACAGTACAAATCTATTTTACAGTCACGACTCAGATCACAATCTGGTCTATGTCAGCCCCCAGTCACATCATTTCTTTGGGGTGGGTCCCGGTGAGGCAAAACGAAAATGGACCGATTTCATAACCGATAACGCGGCAAATAAAATTGGTTATGAGTTTACAGAGAAGGCATTTCGTACCGGTAAGCCTCAACCGCCTTATGAACTGGAACTGAAACGTGAAGATGGGTCTACATTCTGGGCCGAGGTTAACGAAGCGCCTCTCGTTAAAGACGGTAAAACCGTGCTTATGACCGGTTCACTCACAGATATATCCGACCGCAAGAGGGTAGAAACCGAGATAAAAAAATCACTTAAAGAGAAGGAAACACTTCTTGCCGAAATTCATCACCGCGTGAAGAACAACCTCGCCGTTGTTGCCAGTATGATGCAGATGCAGGCGCACATTTCTGATGATGAGAGTTTATCAGACAGTCTGCTCGAAAGCGTGCTTCGAATCAAGTCGATGGCAAATATTCATGAGCAGCTGTACAAATCGCAGGATTTTGCTGAGATCAACTTTTCCAAAAACGTAAAAGACCTTATAGACAGTGTCATAAATACCATGCAGTACAGCACAGAGGTCGCGACTCATTACGACTGTGACCAGGTTCATTTAAGTGTAAACCAGGCAATACCAAGTTCGCTTATCGTAAATGAAGTTGCCACAAATGCAATAAAACACGCATTCAACGGAAGAGACATGGGCAGCCTGGAAGTAGTATTGAAGGAGTCTGAGAACGGTTTGATTCACCTGAGCATCAAAGATGACGGAATTGGCTTGCCTGAGGATTTTGAAGCAGAAAACAGCACCACTCTGGGAATGCAGCTTGTAAAAACTCTCTCAGAACAGCTTGAGGGAAATTTCGGATACCATTCTGATGAAAACGGGTGCAGTTTTACGTTGGAGTTTAACAGGGGTTTAAACCATTCTGCTGAAGAACTCGTGTTTGGGTCGTAATCTCAATGCAGGCAGATCTTACACCGGGTATACTGCCGGCATTTTTACACTGACTCGATTGGCTTATGAGGCGGGTTCGTTCTATCAGTAACGTTCTGATTTATCCTATTTTTTAGGGCTCAAATGGTTATGGTATCCACAGAAGCCCTTATTGTAAATATATTTACACCGAAAGCTATCCGGGAAATGCGCACGCATAGTGAACTGAACTTCAATTCCGCGACTGATAGTAACCGGGCCCTTTCACAAATCTCCCAGGTTTTTCTCCTGTATGCTCTCCGTGTTTCAGTACTAAGATGCCGTTCACAAGTACGTGTTCAACTCCGGTAGCGTACTGATGCGGTTCTTCGTAAGAGGCATGGTCGGCGATGCTATGTGGATCGAACACAACTACATCTGCATAATATCCCGGCTTGAGCAGCCCCCGTTTCTTAAGTTTAAGATTTTTAGCCGGCAACCCGGTAAGTCGATATACGGCCTCCTCCAGAGAAATGAGGTCAATCTCTCTCACGTAATGGCCCAATAGCCGGGCAAAATTGCCCCATGCACGTGGATGCATTCTCCGATTCAGTACATCTCCCTCGGCTGCAAAGGTGCCGCCATCCGATCCAAAACTCATCCATGGAAGCTGAATTTGACGCTGCACATTCTCTTCACTCATCAGCTGCCAGATGGCGCTAATTCGGTTATTGTCTTCAATAGTAAGATCGATGGCGGTCTCAATTTCATCCATACCTCGTTCTTCAGCAACTTCGGCGAGAGTCATTCCAACATACTGCTGCAGCTCTTCCGTCCGAAATCCAAGCAGCAGAATACCCTCACCACCACCGGCCATCAGGTAGAAGTTTTCCCAATCCCGGGTTTGCGTTGCAATTTCACGGGCAATACGACTCCGTGTTTCCGGGTCGCGGAGCCTTTCAACCCATGCACAGTGGCCGCCTTCCTGGCTCCAGGGTGGAAACATTGCGGCAAGACTCGTTCCCGCTGCATCGTAGGTGTACATGTTCGCAGTAACTTCTTGGCCTTTACTATGTGCCTGATTTACCAATTCTACTACATCATCAAGCTTGTGCCAGTTTTCGCGGCCGGCAGCTTTCAGATGATGTATTTCGGCATGAACCCCGGCTTCCCTTCCGATTTTGATCAGCTCTTCTACCGACTCTACAAGAAGGTTGCCCTCGCTTCTGATATGTGAAATATACATGCCGTCATATTCGCCAACTGCTTTAGATAGCTCTATAAGCTCATCGGTTGATGCGTAGAACGCAGGAGCATAGATCAGGGAGGTTCCCAGTCCCATGGCTCCCTCTCTCATAGCTTCGCGGGTGAGGGCAATCATGTTCTGCAACTCCTCATCAGTCGGGGGACGATCATCATATCCCACCTCGTGGATTCGCAGGGTTGTTGCTCCAACGAATGATCCGATATTGGTGGAAACTCCGTTTTTCTCCATCCAGTCGAGTCCTTCACCAAGTGTGCGCCAGCGGTGAGTATCCGGATTTTCGCCCCACCGGTCGATACGCATGCGTTCATTTAATGGGCCAATTGATAAGCCTTCTCCAAAAAGCTCAAGCGTTACCCCCTGCTTGATACCGCTCACCGATCGACCGTCGCTCATCAGCGGTCCGGCACCCCAGCTTAGCATATTGATGAAACCAGGAGTAACGGCCAGTCCTTCGGCGTTAATAACTGTTTGGGCTCCGCTGCGATTATGGATGCTGCCGATAGTTGCTATTTTTCCGTCCCTGATACCAATATCTGCTTCAGTAGGCGCAGAACCGGTGCCATCGTACACAATACCGTTGATGATAACGATGTCATACGATTCGGGACTGCATGAAAGGATAAATGCAACGGATGAAACAATAAAAAACGATAAGAGCTTGCGTACCATGTCTATGAGTGATCCCGTGATAACATGCGCATTTCTAAGAATGCATTTCTCCCAATGTACCCAACGCAGTGTGTTAAAAGTGTAAAACTTTTTTTAAAGAATTAAATTGGGTTTTTCGCGGGATATATAAATCTTGATTTGGTAATTCTTTGGATGATCAGTTCCGGGAAATCTTAAAAGACTGTTTTTGATAATCTTCTTTACACTTATTACGTTATAGAGTTAGGCACAAATCAAAAAATATGAGTTTACGGATAAATGAAATAGATCCGTTCTCATCTTGCCCGCTTTGGTTCTCTTCTTTGTTGTCCAAAGCGACTAATCATAACCAGTAATAAATTTTTTCAGATATGCCCAAATGCGAAATATACGAGGATGTAAAAGGAGAATGGAGATGGCGCCGAACCACAAAAGACGGTGAAATTCTCGAATTCTCAAAACAGGGTTTTGAATCCAAAGAGGAGTGTGAAAAGAACGGAAAAGAAGAAGGTACCTGTACCAGCTTCCGTCTTTCCGTCTGAGACCAACCCTCGGTTAATTTGACCGCATCAGGAAATTCCGGAAAAGATCACTTTTCTGACGTAAGATATGATTCTGCAATAGCTGTAAAGTGAGCCGGCTTGTCGAGAAATGCATAGTGGCCTGCGCCATCAATCACAATCAGGGCACTGTTCTTTAAACCGGTGTCCATTCTTTCCCCCTGATCGAGGGTAGTGGAGGCATCATCTCTGCCCCAGATTAGTAAAACTTCGTGATCAATCTGCGCAAGCAGCGGGTCGAGATACTCGGTTACTGACTTTACGAAGGTTTCCCGCATTACCCCGCTTAGCTGCTGATAGTCGGAGGACCCCAGTTTTTTCCATAGGGTCGTATTTCGCAGCCGGTTTAGTCCCTTTTCCCGGGAAGCTTCTGGAAGCAGCGAAAATGGAAATTTCAGTGTTTTGGCCGTGTATTTTTTGAAATAGAACGAGAGCTTCCGCTTTGGCTTAAGTCCGGCCGCACCGGTGAAAATAACTTTATCGATGGATTTAGCCTCGTCACTGGTAAGCAGCTTCAGGGCTACTCTGCCTCCGTACGAATGCACCAACAGATCGTAAGAGTTGTCTTTAAAAAATTCTTTGGTAAATGCTTTTACGGCTCCGGCATAATCGTCCACTGCCCACGGTTCAGATGGCTCCGGTGATTGTCCAAAACCGGGAAAATCGATCATATAGCATGTCCTGAGCCTGCCAAGTTTTTCGGCAAGGGGCGTCATTACGGCGGAGCTGCTCCCCCAGCCGTGCAATATCAGCAGTGGTTTGCCGGATCCGGTTTTGTACCATGCTAACTTGCCGGATCCGTAATCAAAAAAAGTTGGGGTCATTTGCCAGAAATTCTGTAAGGGTATCCAATTTTTTGGTTCTTACAAGATAAGGGAATTGTTTATTTCCTCACGATGCATTGATAATAAAACGGGGAGAACATACATGATTAAGAGAAAACTTTTCTTTTGGATCGACAGGCTCGAAATTTCAAGGGCAGAGCGTATTGCCGTTGTGCTTTTGATGATTTGCACAGTAGTAACCACGTCTATCTTCCTCTTCTGGGAGCCAAAGCCGAATTACGATCCCGCGCATTATGCGAAACTGGAGCGGGTTTTTGAAGAGAGAAGCCGAATGGCTGAAAGCGAGCGAAATGAAATCCTGGCCCGATATAATCCTGTTTCTATCACAAAAGATGTCGCGGCCACTGAGAATGGTGCGTTGGCAGGGGCTGCCGGTACGGCTGAGCCGATTCGAATAAATATTAATACCGCCTCGAGTCAAGATCTTCAAAAACTTCCGGGAATCGGTCCTGCATACGCGCAGCGGATTATTGAATGGAGAGAAGAAAATGGACTGTTCACCTCTCCGGAACAGCTGCTCGAAATAAGAGGCATCGGCGAACGGCGTCTGGAGCAAATCAGGCCGCTAATTATACTTTCTGAGGACGAAACAGATGATGAAAAGTCTGACGGCGAAAATGCAAATAGAGCCAAAAACCCCGGAGATGCCGGCTGAGGTTGTAAAGAGATTTCGGCACGATCGTTGACTTTCATGCGTTTCAAAAATTCACCCAGCCTGTGATCTTGCACCTGAAAACCGAAAAGGCTACGTTCTCTTCATGATTCTTAATTCAGACATTCTTACCCAGCTCGCTCCGCTCGAAATGAAAGCGCGTAATATCGTGGAGGGGTTCATTTCAGGACTTCACCGAAGCCCCTATCACGGATTCAGTGTTGAGTTTGCCGAGCATAAACCTTATAACCAGGGCGACGATTTCAAGCATATCGACTGGAAAGTGTATGGCAAAACCGAGCGTTTTTATGTGAAGCGCTATGAGGCAGAGACCAATCTCAGGGCGCATGTGGTGCTTGACGTAAGCAGCTCTATGTATTTCAGGCATTTCGCGGAGTGGAGCAAGCTCAGGTATTCGATTCATCTTGCGGCTTCGCTGATGTATATGCTTCACCGGCAGCGAGACGCATGCGGGCTGGTACTGTTTGATGAACATGTGAGTGAAGAGTTTCCGGCAAAATCTTCATATAGTCATTTAAGGTTGTTATTCAGTGTGCTCGAAAACCAGCTGAAAGAGGAACAGAAAATGGCAGAACAACAGAGGGCATCTGCTTCAGCCGGGGCTTTACATCAGCTTGCCGAAAACCTGAAAAAGCGCAGCCTTGTTATTATTCTAACGGATCTTTTCGAGAACGTTGAGAATCACGATGCACTTCTGTCTGCACTTAGGCACTTGCGGCACCAAAGGCACGAAGTTCTTCTTTTTAATGTGCTGGAGCATAAAAGTGAACGTGAGCTGGATTTTCCTGATGGTAAATTTCTTTTCGAGGATATGGAAACGGGGGCCGAAATGGAGGTGGTACCTGCACAGGTAAAAAACGATTACCGGAAAAAAGTTGCGGAACACACTACAAGGTTTAAAATTGCCTGCAATGAAGCCCGTGTAGATTTTGAGGAGATCGATACCATGAGCCCTTTCGATCTGGCGCTGCTGGCTTACCTCAATAAAAGAAAAAAGCTTGGATAGATCTCGCTGGTAGGTTCAGTCGTTATGTTCAGTGTGAAGAGCTTAAACAGCCGTTAATAAACCGCCGGTAAGCGGTTACGTAACCTTGACCTTACGCAGCACTTTATTTAATACCCAAGGGGATAGCCTCTTGAGATATACAGCCATTAATTCTGAACCGCCAATGAAGATCTCTTCCTTTTTGCGGGCCAATTGTGGAATCAGTTTCTTGGCAAATTCTTCGGCCGACATTGCGTTGGCCTGCGCATCTTCCATCTTGTTGTGCCTGCCTCCGTCAGCGGTAAGCGCATTTATGGTGACATTTGTTTTTACAAAACCCGGGCACACAAGTGTTACATCGATGCCATGCTCATACATTTCCTGCCGCAGACAATCGAACCAGCCATGCAGCGCATGTTTCGATGCTGCATAAGCAGAGCGGTGTTTAGTGCCGATTTTGCCCATCACACTGCTCACAACCACAACATGACCGGAGTTTTGTTCAACCATATGCGGTAACACAGCTTTTGTAAGTGCTACCGTGCCGAAATAATTGACCTCCATTACTCTGCGTATTGTATCCATATCCGAATCAATGGCATACGCGCGCTGGCTGATGCCGCCGTTGTTGATCAGCATATCAATGGAACCGAAGAATTCAAGTGCCTGGTCGGTTTTTGCAGGCATAGCATCCTGATCTGAAAGATCGAGAGGCAGAATCTTCACGGTATCCTCTGCATTTTCACAGCTCTCTTTTACCCGTTCCAGTTCTTCCACCCTGCGAGCTGATAGAATTAAGTGTGCTCCTTTTTTGTTAAATTCGTACGCAATTGCCTCACCGATTCCGGATGAAGCACCGGTGATCCAGATTGTTTTTTTTTGCAGGCTCATGGTTGATCAGGTTGTTCGGAAGTATTCGAAGGTGATAAATGCACACACTTGGTGAGGTGTTCTACTAAAGGTCAGCAACAGACAAAAGAAAGCCAAAATAATTTTACATAGCATTATGATGCCAAAGCATACCATTCTGTTGGTAGAGGATGAAACAGAACCTGCAGAAATGCTAGCCAGTTTCCTTGAAATGAACGATTACGTGGTATTACTTGCCAATGATGGAAAGAAAGCCATTGACATGATCGATCAGAGAGCTAGCGATATTCATCTAGCCGTTTTAGATATCATGGTGCCGCATGTGGATGGGAAGGAAATATGCCGCGTAATACGTAAACATCCTGTTCTTGGAGACATCCCGGTGATATTTCTGACTGCACGTGATAAGGAAAAAGATGAAATAGAGGGTCTGGAACTCGGTGCCGATGATTACATTTCCAAACCTGCCAGTCTGAAATTAGTGAAAGCACGAATCGATACCTTGCTGAGGCGGCAGCGGCCTCAAACAAGTAAGTGGATTCAATACGGTGATCTGTTTTTGGACACTACGGGAAAAGACCTCTATTTAAAAGACAGCCGCATCGATCTCACATCCACCGAATATTCACTTATTGAACTTTTCTTTCAAAATCCGAAACGTGTTTACACGCGTCAGGAAATTCTTGAACACATTGGCGGCGACGATCGCTTCGTGTTTGACCGAACTGTAGATGTACACGTAAAAAATCTGCGACTCAAGCTTGGAGAAGCTGCAGACGTGATTAAAACGTATCGGGGTATGGGGTATGGCATGAACAGGGATCAGAAGAGTGTATGAGCATCAGAGCGAAACTTGCCTGGACATTTATACTGCTTCTGATTTTTGGAATAACGGCTATCAGCAGCTACTCGATCGTTTTTATCAGGAATTTTTTGCTTGAAGAGGGAGAAAAACAGATTCTCAACGATACAGAATGGCTTGCCATAACCATTCAAAATCTCCGTATTGATGAAGGTTTTGAAACCAACTTAAACGAGGCGGCGAGAACATCAGGATACAGAATTTCTGTGTATGATGATGAAGGCAGGCTCTTTGCCGAAGTGCCTTATCACGCTCAGATGGAGGCCATGGAACAGTTGTATCCGGCTATTAGAGATAGACTTGCAGAAACAGATGAAATCAAGCTGGATAATGAATCGGAAAGTAACCGCATCAGGGCATATTCGATGATTGATGCAGATTACAATCCCATTCGGTACCTGCAAGTAAGTATATTGAAAGATCAGATTTATGAGCCGATAAAAACCATTCGCTGGATAATTTACACAGGCATGTTCATCTCTATTGGCCTGGTAGTTCTGGTAAGTATTCTTTTTTCCCGGTACATCTCTCGACCCATTCTCCAGCTCGAATCTGCAGCCAGAGACATTGCGGGCGGAAATGTGGATCGAACGCTTAACCTTGACAGAAGGGACGAGTTTGGAGACCTCGCCACCTCTTTGAACAAAATGGCAGAAAGGTTTCGTAAAGATAATCTTGAGATCAAGAAGATGTACGATAAGCAGGGACAATTTTTTGCCGATATCACGCACGAAATCCGAAATCCCCTTCACACTATTTCCGGATCGCTCGAAATGCTTCAATTGAAAGAGTTGGATCCGAAAAAAAGCGAGCACTATCTACTGACTGCAGTACGCCAAACAGAGCGCATAAGCCGACTCTTTAAGGATCTCGTTACCCTCCAAAGGTATGATTCAGATTCGTATTTCATTGAAAAACAAGTTTTTGATCTTAGTACCATTTTGAGTCAGGTGATTGATCTTTACAGACCTGAAGCAGAAAGAAAAGGCATCGAGCTGGTTTATAAGAAGCGCAGCCAATATGTAATCGGCGATCCGGGCAAAATTGAGCAGGTCATCGACAACCTTCTCTCAAATGCAGTGAAGTATACTGTAGAGGGAACAATTCAAGTGGATGTGACAGTGAGTGAGCCCGATGGAGATGTCACAGTCTCAGTTAAGGATACCGGAATAGGTATTTCGGGAGAACACCTTGAAAGGCTGTTCGACCGTTTTTACAGGACTGATAAAGCGCGTTCAAGAGATAAGGGAGGTACAGGACTGGGACTGGCTGTAGTAAAAAGTATTCTCAGTGCTCATGGGTCAGATATCGATGTCCGGAGCACACCTTCTAAAGGTTCAGAATTTACCTTCAGGCTGCCGAAAGGGTGATGTATCGCTTGTAAAGCAATCCCGCTAATACGCCCCCCACTAGCGGCGAAAAGAGATATATGGGAAGATAAAAGTATGCTTGTCCGTTATTTATGTAATCAATCAAAATGAATGCTGTTGAAAATGCTGGATTCAGCCCCGTGCTGCTTAGCGGCTCTGTGATGAAATAACATCCGGCAAATGTGAGGCCAATTATCAATCCGTAGATTGGATTCTTTCGTCTTTTGAGCGGATACATTACAAAGAGGAATACAAGAACAAAAAGAAAAGAGAACACCAGTTCCAATGTTGCAAATTCGAAGGCGCCAAGAGAAGCGGACGGCTGTTGATTATGGCTGATTCCCAAAATCCACCATACAAAAAAGGCACCTGCAATCGCTCCGGCTGCATGGGCCAGCAAATTGGTGGTGAGATGACGTGTGCTGATGTCGTCGGTTATCCATGCAGCAAGCGTAACAGCCGGATTAAAATGTGCGCCGGAAAATCCGGAAAACAAGTACACGAGCGCAACGAGTAAGAGTCCGGCCGCGAGAGGATTGGAAGAAATTCCAACTGCAATAGTGATGAAAAACATTCCGATAAATTCGGCATGAAGTTTGAGCATGTTGTAGAGACGATGAGAAATTGCTATAGCTTCGAATCTACCTTTTGTGATGCCTATAATGCAAGTATATATCAAAATTCGCTGTATAAACTGAGAAAGGCATTCGATAATGGTATAAATACCTGTGTCCTAATTGTCTGCAACTGTTCCATATGGCGATAAATTGGTGCCTCGAAAGAAGGATTTTTGCCCTTCCAAACAAATTGTTTATTAATGGTTTGCAAAGTCTTTGGCCATGATTTCGGGTTATGGGGTCTTCACGAATGCTTCACAAAAAAACAGTTTCTTTATCGATCGTAGAAACCTAAAGTGGCTAAATCTTTCAATCAATCGGCATGCGAATAGGAATTGTACTGATGAATCTCGGCGGCCCCACGCACGAGGACAATGTTCGAATCTTTCTTAAAAACCTTTTCAGCGACGAAGATATTATCAAGCTGGGAGGCGGTATCACGCAAAAGGCTTTTGCAAATATTATTTCCAAATTCAGGGCGCCGAATGTAGCTAAAGACTACAAGGAAATTAACGGATGCCCGAAAGGCTGTACGGGGAGCAAACACTGCTTTAACCGTCAGAACAAGGTGGTATCCGACTGTTGTTCGCCTATCAATGGACTAACCGAAGCGCAGCGACGTGGGCTTGAAAGGTATTTTAAAAATATTCTGCCCGACCATGAGGTGAAAGTTTACACTTGTATGCGTTATTGGCTGCCATTTGCTGATCAGGTAATGGACGATATGGTTGAAGATGGAATCACCCACACGGTACTGATGCCGCTTTATCCGCAGTTTTCATGGACAACCACCGGGAGCAGCTTCCGCGACTGGGAAAATGTTCTGCAGGAAAAATTCCCCGAAGGTAACAAACCGTGGAAGGAATTTCATGTGAAGAACTACTATCTCAATGAAAGCTATCTTTCTGCCATCAACAATCGGATTGATGAGGCATTGGCCGATATGGATGAAGACACCCAAAAGAAAACGCATTTTATTTTCAGTGCCCACGGTACTCCTCTTCTTGAAGTGCGAAGCGGTGACCCATACACGGTAGAAATCAAGGAAACCATGGAGGCCGTAATGGCCCGGCGTGAGCACAAAAACCCTTACTGGCTCAGCTTTCAGTCGCGCGTTGGTCCTCAAAAATGGACTCAGCCAAATACTGAGGAACTTGTGGAAAGGCATCTGGAATATGGAATCAAAAACTTTTTGATGGTTCCGATTGCATTTGTCACAGATCATATCGAAACTTTATACGAGTTGGGTGTAGAGCTCGTTGAGGATATGGAGGAGGAAGGCTACGAATTTGAAAACTATAAAGTGATGGACGGCCTGAATGATCATCCAGGCTATTTAAGAGCTTTGGCTGAAGAGGCGCTTAATTGTCTCAGACATGAAGTACCCTCTGATTCCATACACTGGGATTCAGCCGATACCAACATTGAAAACAAGAAAAGTACAAGAAAAGCAGTTACTGCATAGGGATGGTTCATCCGAAAGTACAGGATTTTACGGTGATAGGGATAAACCACTGGGAGGCCCCGGTGGAGGTACGCGAGAAATTCAGCCTCGGTTCACACGGCAGAGACTTGCTGATTGATGGTGCGCGTCGTGAAGGCATTGAAAGCCTCTTCTTGATCTCAACCTGTAACAGAACGGAAATTTTTGCTCAGGGTGCTTCTACCCGCGAGCTTATTCGCTTGCTTACCACCTACTCTAACGGTACGCTCGATGAATTTCACAGGTTTGGATTCGAGAGAGAGGGAGAAAGAGCGGTTCGGCACCTGTTTAAAGTTGCTACAGGTCTCGATTCTCAGATTCTCGGTGATTTGCAGATCGTGAAGCAAGTAAAAGAGGGATATGAATATTCTGCGTCTGAAAATATGATTTCAGGCGAATTCCATCGACTGATGCAGCATGTGTTTCGCGCGCACAAACGCTCGCGGAATGAAACTTCACTCGGCCAGGGAGCGGCAACCGTTGCGTATGCAGCCGTCCAGTTTGCACTTAAAACATTCGACAACCTCATTTACAAAAATATTCTGCTGGTTGGCACCGGCAAAATTGGCAAGGTAACCTGTAAGAACCTTGTGAATCTTGGTGCCAGCAAACTCACACTCATAAACCGAACGCGCGATCGGGCAGAATTCGTGGCGGGCAAGTTTAATCTTCAGGTTGCCGATATGGCTAAACTGCCCGAGCAAATAGCCGAGTCCGACCTTGTGATTGTTGCTACCGGAGCCAATGAACCGGTAATACGCCCTGAACACATGCAGGCTTCCATGGAGAATCCCAGGTTCAAAGTAATGCTCGATCTGTCCGTGCCCCGCAATATTGATCCGAAAGTGGCGGCTCTTGATTTTGTTGACGTTGCCAACATGGATATGCTTGGCGATGTTACCAATGAGGCGTACAAGAAACGTGAAAAAGAAGTGCCGGCCGTAAAAAAAATCATTGAAGATGAATTCGCAGGTTACAAGCTCTGGCTGAATGAGCAGCGGGTGGTACCCACCATCAAAGCGCTGACTCAGAAATTTGAAAATATCCGCGATGATGAGCTCGATTTCTTCAGGAACAAGATATCGGCAGATGATTACGAAAAAGTTGAAAACCTCACACGGCGCATTGTGAATAAAATTGCCGCATATAGCATTGAGCATCTGAGGGATCATCACCACTCAGATGAAGTTGCTGAAATGGTTTCCAAAATGTTTAAGCTGGAAGCCAAAAACGGGCATGACTAAACCCATCCGAATCGGTACTCGCGACAGCGAACTGGCCACCTGGCAGGCCCGACAGGTTGAAGAGCAGCTGAAGAAATTTGGCCATAAAACGGAGATCGTTTTTGTAAAATCGGAGGGGGATCTGGATCTTACAACTCCACTCACCGAAATGGGAGGCAAAGGCGTATTTACCAAGGCTCTTGATGATGCACTTCTTGACAAACGTATTGATGCAGCTGTCCACTCTTTTAAAGACCTTCCAACCGAAAATCCACTGCCGTTGGTAGTGTCCGCAGTGATGGAGCGGGAAGATCCCCGCGATGCGCTTGTGGCACCCGAAGGATCAGGATTTCTGAATGATGAAACTCTGAAGGCTGTGATTGCCACCAGCAGTAATCGGCGTAAAGCCCAGTGGCTGCACCGATTCCCGAACCATGAAATTACCAACATTCGGGGCAATGTGAATACGCGCCTAAGAAAGGTGAACGAAAACGGCTGGAACGGGGCAATCTTTGCCGCGGCCGGACTGAAACGGATCAACCTGGATCACAACATTTCCGAATATCTCGACTGGATGGTTCCGGCACCGGCACAGGGCGCCATGGCGGTGATGGTTCGCGAAGATGAAAGCGAAATGATTAAAATCACCTCAAACCTGAATCACCCCGAAACCGAACTCTGCACAAGGCTGGAGCGGGAACTGCTTAATGAAATGGAAGCCGGTTGCAGCGCCCCCGTGGGCGCCTATGCCTGGATCGAAGGTGAGAAGGTGATTCTGCACGCGGTAGCCCTCAAAATAAACGGCTCACTGCAATACGATATTGAAATGACAGCGCCTGTAAACCAGGCCGGAGGCCTCGGCCGCGAAGCCGCCCGCAAGCTGCTTGCGCAGGGTGCGGATAAGCTGGTTGAGGATTTAAGAAAGCATTAAAGTTTAGTCCCCCCTTGGAAAGGGGAAGGAAATCCCCTCTCGAGAGGGGACCGGTTTGAGATAGATCGCGAAGCGATGCTATCGAAAAGCAGGGGTGTGTCGAACAGGGGATCGTGCCTGCAAAGGGAACACACCCCTTAAACTCAGGAATCACGCTTCGCGTTTTCCTTCATTTATGTCCCCTCTCAAGAGGGGATACATCAAAAAACCTCAATGCCCGAAACCCGGAACATACTCGTTACCCGCGAGCTCAGCGATGAACAGCTCGATTTTGCGGAAAGCCTTGGCCTGAAGGTTACCATTGAACCGGCCATCACGATCGTGTTCCGGAATGACTGGCTGTCGGTTCAGAGTGTAGTGGAAAGCCCGGGACCGATTGTGTCGGCGTTTACAAGTCGTAATGGCGTGGAGGGGTTTCTAAGGTTTAAGCAGGCCGGCGTTGAGTTTCCGGAAGACATGAAGATCTACGCCGTTGGAGGCAAGACCGCTGAGGTGCTTGAATCAGCCGGTTTTGACAATGTGAAAGCTCCGCTGCAGCAGGATGGAGTTGGCCTGGCGCACCTCATCATTGATGATTTTCTGCGAAGCCCGGAGCTGAAAGATGCCATCGTGGTGCATTTTTGCGGCAACCGCCGGCGTGATGAACTCCGGCACTATCTTGCAGAATCGGAAAAACCGGTGAAAGACATCGTGGTTTACAAAACCGAACTGAACGAGATGCAGATTCCCGAGGGCCGTTTTGATGCGATCCTGTTTTACAGCCCGAGTGCCGTACAGGCTTTCCGCAACAGCGGTGGGTTTAAAGGCGGCGATTTACCGGAACTCTTTGCCATCGGTAACACAACGGCCGAAGAACTCAGCATTGAATCGGGAAAACCTATCCACGCATCTCCAGAACCGGATACGGAGGTTTTTTTGAAGTTTGTTGCCCGGTTTTTGGGATTGAGTAGTCGGAGTTCTGATAAGAAGTGTCCCCCTTTGAAGGGGGCAATGGGGGATGACCAACAGGAGCAATAGCACTGGATGAGTTTGAATTCAGATTAACATCCCGCAGGTCATCCCCTCCCGAGAATTCGGGACTGAACGCTCAATTGTCCTGCCCCCTTCAAAGGGGGACTCTACCTCAACACCCAAAAAATCATCAATAACAAATAATCAATAATAAATCATTACATGCCCCACAACTTCCCAGAACTTAAAAACGACCTCTTCCTTCGCGCGCTGCGCGGTGAGGAGGTGGAGCGTCCGCCGGTGTGGATGATGCGCCAGGCAGGGCGATACCTGCCTCAGTACATGGTGCTTCGGAAAAAGTACACCTTTTTTGAGCGGGTTGAGACACCCGAGCTGGCGTGCGAAATCACCATCCAACCGATTGATGAGCTGGAACCGGATGCGGCGATCATTTTCTCCGATATCCTGACGGTGCCACAGGCGCTTAATATCGATGTGCAGATGATTCCGGGTAAGGGTCCTGTGATGGGCAATCCCATCAAGACGGTGGATGATGCTTTCGCCATCCTGGCCGAGGATATTCCCGGAAAACTGCACTATGTGATGGATGCCCTCACGCTGACCCGCAAGGAACTGAACGGCCGGGTGCCGCTGATCGGTTTTGCCGGCGCGCCGTGGACGCTTTTCTGCTACATGGTACAGGGCGAGGGCTCCAAGAATTTCGACAAAGCAAAGGCATTCCTCTTCCAGCATCCCGATGCTTCGCGTCATGTGATGAAGGAGCTGACCAAAGCCACCATCGACTACCTGCAGGCGCAGGTGGAAGCTGGAGCGCAGGCGGTGCAGGTGTTCGATTCGTGGTCAGGGCTGCTAAGCGTCGACGACTTCAATGAATGGGCGATGCCATACCTGATGGAGATCGTGCAGTCGGTAAAAGATGTGCCGGTGATTCTGTTTGCCAAAGGGTCGTGGTACGCGCTGGAGCGGCTGGCATACAAAAGCGGTGCTGCAGCCCTGGGTCTCGACTGGACCACATCGCCCGAGTTCGCACGCGAAAAAACCCGGAACTCCATCACCCTGCAGGGGAATTTCGATCCCACGCATCTGCTCGCGCCGATTCCCGAAATCAAAAAGCAGACAAAGCGGATGATTGACCGGTTCGGCGTTCAGCGCTACGTAGCCAACCTGGGCCACGGCATCCTGCCGCACGTCCCGGTAGACCACGCCCGCGCGTTTGTGGATAGTGTAAAGGAGTATGGCCGCTGATTACGATGATTTTTTTATAGTTTAGGATCAGAAAAGTCCCCCTTCGAGAGGTTGTGAAAAATTAAAAATTCAAGCATTTAAAACACTCCTTTTATTTGGCCACGAAGTCACGAGGACCCGAAGAAAAACGAAGGGTATCATGTTGATATCGTTATACCTCGTGTACCTTATATAAAAAAGAAAGTCAAGGACATACTTCACCCATGACGGTTTCGACTCGTTTTTGAGTTTTAGGCCGCCCTGTTTAATGGCTGATTCTACT
>SL_3KL_010_SEDDRAFT_10001439_pt1 | contig 21572 bp, 19 predicted proteins | sample SodLakKL_010_SED_2_FD_10381 | JGI IMG/M metagenome (IMG submission 10381) | reverse complement strand
TTTAAGGATGGAGATTTTACAAAGTTTGACCAGGAAAATATCAAGGATTTTTTACTGTATTGTGAGAAAAAACACATCTCTTCTCATAGCAGAAATTTATTTTTAAGTGCTATTAAGTTTTACTACCATAATGTGCTTAATAATAACCAAAACATCAAAATTCAATCTGCTAAAAAACCAAAAAGCTTACCTATTGTTCTATCTCGAAGTGAAGTAAACAGGATTTTGGAATCACCAAAGAATGCAAAACATAAGCTCTTGTTGGCACTTGCTTATGGGGCAGGGCTACGAGTAAGTGAAGTTGTATTTTTAAAAGTACAGGATTTAGATTTTAAGGAACTAACTGTGCATATTAAACAGGCAAAAGGGCAAAGGGATCGAATAAGTGTAATGCCGAAAAGCCTAGTTGATAGTTTGAAAAATTTGGTTGCAGGAAAAGCAGGGAACGATTTTGTTTTTGCGAGTGAGCGAGGTGGAAAACTAACAACCCGAACAGCACAGAAGGTTTTTGAAAATTCGTTGAGAGATTCGGGCGTAAAAAAAGAAGCCTCCTTTCATTCGCTTAGGCATTCTTTTGCCACGCACTTACTCGAAAATGGAACTGATGTGCGCTATGTTCAAGAGCTGTTGGGACATCAAAACATTAGAACCACTCAAAGATATACTCAAGTGACCAATCCAAATCTTAAAAACATAAAAAGCCCATTACAATAAAAGCGAGAATAATCTCGCTTTATATTGATTTGAGTCTTACGATTTCACAAAAAGTGAAAATTTGCTGCCGGGCTAGGACTCGAACCTAGACTAACGGGACCAAAACCCGTCGTCCTACCATTAGACGACCCGGCAAATTACGTGGTAATAGTATCTTATTTTTCGAATTTCTTCAAGTTTTCAGCTATTTCAGCTACGGCAACCTCTAGTGGGAGTTGCGGGATTGGTGAATGCTTTATTCTTGTTCCCGCATCAAAAAATATATCTATTGCTTGCTTAATTTTTTCTAATTCCAGTTTTTCTCCTTGCTCTTTTATTCTATCTATCTCTTCTTGAGTTAGAGTAGATAGCAATGCTTCAGTGAGTGACCTTCTTTTTTCTTCATCGCTCTCCCTTGCTACAATTTTCAAAATCATCATCTCTCTTAGATAATAGATTAAATTATCATAAAAATTTTCTGCATCTACTCCTTGGTTTAAGGCTTCTTCTATTATATTTATCGCTTTTATTGCCTCTCCTTCTATGAGAAAATCTATAAAATCACCGATAATCTGTTTTTCTACCACCCCCAATAGCTCTTTAACATCCTCTCTTTTTAGCGTATCTCCCTCTTTAATGAATGCCAAGACTTGTGATAAAAGCCCTACCGCATCTCTAAGCGATCCTCCTGCAGAAGATGCAATCATGAGAAGTGCTTCTTCTTCTCCTTTGTATCCTTCTTTTTTTATAATCTTTTTTAATCTATCTACTATCTCTTTTACGGTTATCTTCCTAAAATCAAATCTTTGACATCTTGAAACAACCGTTGATGTCATCTTGTGTGGCTCTGTCGTCGCTAATACAAAGATAACATGCTCTGGAGCTTCCTCTAATACTTTTAGCAGTGCATTTTCTGCACCCGACGTCAGCTGGTGAGATTCGTCTAATATAAAGACTTTATACTTTAATTTTGTTGGAGAAAAACGAACGCTCTCTCTAATCTCTCTTACTTCATCTATTCCTCTGTGTGATGCAGCATCAATCTCTATAATATCTATCGCTCTGTTTTGGATAATCTCTTTACAGGATGGGCACTGATTGCATGGTTCGGGACTATCTTTTTTTTCACAATTTACCGCCTTTGCCAAAAGTCGTGCAATCGTTGTTTTTCCGCAACCCCTTGGTCCACAAAAGAGATACGCATGAGCAATCTTTTCTTGTGAGATAGCATTAATTATAGTTGTAACGACATGGGGCTGTCCTACAACTTCTGCAAATTTTTGTGGTCTATATTTACGATATAAAACAAGGTTACTCATCTTTATTACTGTTTACTTTTTTACGATGATATATGAAATAGACAAAAATAGCAAAAACAATAATTCCAAGCAGTCTCTGTACTCCATGATATTTTTCTATGGCTATCCCTGTTTGTGTTATCAAAAAGACATTTAACCCTGCTAGCAATACTCCAAAAAAGATAGCTATAACCGATTTCCAGTAATTCATCCCGAAGAGGAAAACAACAAGAGATGCTGTCCATGCTCCCGAAAAAGGAAGAGGGATTCCCGTAAAAAGAAAAAGAGCAAAGTATCCGTACTTTTTGACTCTTCCTTTGTAATTTCTTCGAGTTTTGGCAAAAAGAAAATCAAAAAACTTTTTCATAAAAGAAAAGTTTTTGGATAACCATCTGGAGACGGGGTCAAGTAGAGCCAGAATATAAAATACCGGTAAAAATTCTCCTAAAACAGAAAAAAAATAAGCCGCCCACGGATCCATCTGATAGACCGTGAGTGCTAGTGGGATTGCTCCTCTTATTCCCACCACAGGAGTCATTCCCATGAGAATAGTTAATATTNCANNNGNCGGCATACGAGATGCATTATACTATGAAAAAGTCATTTTGTCACTTCTCTATCTATAATCTCGCACTACCTTTAAATAAAAAACGAAAATCAAGAGATATTAAGGGATTTGTATTCCTCCTTTTGGTGTGATAAAATATTTTCAATATTTATAAATAATACAACATGATTAGAGTATATAATACAGCAACCTCTTCAAAGCAGAGACTGACGCCAAGAAGAGGAAAAAAGATTAGTCTCTTTGTATGTGGTCCAACCGTCTATGACTATGCACATATTGGACATGCACGGACATATGTCTTTTTTGATTCTTTTGTGAAGTATTTAAGAAGCAAGGACTATAATGTTTTTTATCTGCAAAACATAACCGATATAGATGATAAGATTATAAAAAAAGCGACAGAACAGAAAAAATCTCCTTTTATAGTTGCCGAAAACTTTGAAAGAGAATACTTAAAAGATATGAGTCTATTGAGGGTGGATAGCGTTACTAAATATGCAGGAGCTACTGCTAATATTGAAGAGATAATCTCTCAAATCGAAAGATTGATTAAGAAAAAATATGCCTACTTTATTGAAAATGACGGCATATATTATGACATCTCCAAATTTAAAAGATACGGAAAGCTTTCCAAAAGAAGTGCTGTTCAGGCAGAAGATGGTGTTAGTAGAATTGATGAAAGTGTTAAGAAAAGAAACAAGGGTGATTTTTGTCTCTGGAAATTTTCAACAAAAAACCCTAAAAAGATAAATCCCTTTGAGCCAAAATGGCGAAGCCCATGGGGTGAAGGAAGGCCCGGCTGGCATATAGAAGATACTGCTATTTCTGAAAAATATTTTGGCGCTCAATACGACATTCATGGAGGAGGAAAAGACTTGATGTTTCCCCATCATGAGGCAGAAATAGCCCAAATGGAGGCAATATCAAACAAAAAACCATTTGTAAAATACTGGATGCATACAGGATTTTTGACAGTTAATGGAGAAAAGATGTCAAAATCCTTAGGCAACTTTATTACAATAAGAGATTTCTTTAAAAAGCATTCTCCTCGAATACTCAGATTTATGGTTCTCAAGTCTCACTATCGCTCCCCTATTAACTACAATAAAGATACGGTTGAACAATCAATTCAAGAATTAAAGAAAATTGACGAGTTTTTATGTAAAATAAATAACCTGAGAAAGACCGATGATAAAAATAAAGACATTACTAAGTTGATTAAGTCAACCAAATCAAAGATAGAAAAATCATTAAACGATGACTTTAATACTCCTCTTGTTGTTGCATCTTTGTTTAAGTTTATCACAAAGATAAATACAAGCCTTTCAAAGGATAACGTCGCTTCAGGAGATGTCGATGAGATAATGGATTTCTTAAAAGAGATAGACAAGGTTCTTCATTTTATTATTGCATCCGAGGAAGAGCTACTCATAAAGGAAGTGAGTATAAATAAAGAGCTTTCCAGGATGCTTAAAGAGAGAGAGCTGTTTAGAGAAGAAAAAAAATGGGATGATGCAGACAAGATAAAAAAACAGATTGAAAAATTAGGTTATCTTGTTGAAGATACAAAAAGTGGGCCAAAATTAAAAAAGAAATAGATATATGGAAAAAGTACCTCCTCAAAACCAAGAAGCCGAACAATCTCTGCTTGGATCAATGATGCTCGACCAGGAAGCAATTTTTAAGGTTGTTGACTTTCTAAAGCCAAGAGACTTTTATAACAAAGCACACCGAGATATTTACGAGACTATAATTACTCTTCTGGAAAAAAGAGAAGCGATAGATCTGCTTTCAGTTTCTACTCATCTAAAGGAAAGAAAACTCTTAGAAAGCATCGGTGGAAAAAGCTATCTTTCCTCTCTTGTAAATTCCGTTCCCACGGCATCCAATATCGCTCATTATGCAAATATTGTCTGTAAAAAAAGAGTATTAAGAGACTTAATAAGCTATGGTCAAGAGATAAGTGTCTCTGCATATGATGAAGAAAGAGATGTTGATCTTCTTGTAGATGAAGCTGAAAAAAAGATATTTAGTGTTGCGCAAGGATCATCAAAGAAAAATTTTTTTGTATTAAAAGACACGCTTGAAGACGCATTCACCCGCATCGAATCACTCTCTTCTCAGGATGGATTAGCACGAGGAGTTCCTACCGGATTTGTCGATCTAGACAATATCCTCTCTGGATTACAAAAATCAGACCTTGTTATTCTTGCAGCAAGACCAAGCATGGGAAAGAGTGCTTTTGCCTCTAATATTGCAAAAAATGTCGCTTTAAACCATAACGTTCCTGTCGGTATATTCAGTTTAGAGATGTCTGTTGACCAAATTGTTGACCGCCTAATTTCTGACATGTCAGGAATTAATCTTTGGAAGCTTCGTACCGGAAACTTAAAAAAGCAAGGAGACAATAACGATTTTGTCCGAATCAGAGAGTCTTTTGATAAACTTTCCAAACTGCCAATATATATAGATGACTCTGTCTCTTTTAATGTAATGCAGATGAGAACCATGGCACGGAGACTACAAGCAGAGAAAGGTCTTGGGCTCATTATTATCGACTACTTGCAACTAATGCAACCTCGCTCTCAAAACGTTCCTATGGTACAGCAAATGACTGAAATCTCCAGAGAGCTAAAAACACTTGCCAAGGAGCTTAATGTTCCCGTTCTTGCCCTATCCCAACTCTCTCGCGCTGTAGAACAAAGAACTCCTCAAGTACCACGTCTTTCCGATTTACGAGAAACAGGCGCACTAGAACAAGATGCAGATGTTGTGATGTTTATTTACAGAGAAGATTATTATAGGCAAGATACTTCACGAAAAAATATAGCTGATGTTATTGTCGCTAAGCATCGTAATGGTCCTATCGGTAAAGTTGAACTCTACTTTGACCAGAGCAATGCGACTTTTAGAAATCTTGACCGCCACCATGAAGAAAACTAATTAATGCATTCCTCAATAATAGAAAAACTCATCACCCTTTTTTCTCGTTTTCCCGGCATTGGGCCACGTACGGCAACAAGGTTTGCTTTTTATTGTCTTAATGTTAGGAAAGAAGAGCTAGAAGATCTTATAAACACTTTAAAACTACTCAAAGACAACGTAAGGCTATGCTCCTTTTGCTTTAAGGCGGTTGAAGGAGAAAAAGAGCTTTGCAATATATGTAGCAATGTAAGGCGAGAAAAGGAGATGATATGTGTTGTTGAAAAAGAGACGGATCTTCTCTCTATCGAAAAAACAGGAGAATACAACGGAATATATTTTATCTTAGGAGGAACTGTCTCTCCGTTAAGGAAAAAGGATTTAAAAAGCATAAGAATTGAAGAGTTAAAAGAGAGAGTTATAAATTATAAAAAATTTAATCTCCCAAAGATAAGAGAGGTTATTATCGCTACAAATCAAAATACAGAAGGAGAAGCGACAGCAGTTTTTGTCGCTCGTATTCTTTCTTCTCTTAATATTAGATATACACGCCTCGGGAGAGGCCTTTCTACGGGAAGTGAGCTCGAATATGCCGACGATGAGACTCTTAGTTTTGCACTAAAGGGGAGAAAATAGATAACCCTCTACTTTTTATTTTTAATCTCTTTTATTTCTACTTCCGTATAAGGTTGTCTATGTCCTCTCTTTACCTTATATCTCTTTTTAGGCTTATACTTAAAGATTGTCTTTTTTTCTCCTCGCCCCTCTTCAATCACCTCCCCTATTACACTTACTCCTTCAATGTATGGAGTTCCAAGAATAAGATTTTCTTTTTCATCTTCAAAAAGAAGAACTTCTTTAAAGTTAATCTTAGACCCTTTTTCTGCGTCTAGCTTCTCCACTTTTATTTTTTTTCCGGGAGAAACAAGGTATTGCTTTCCGCCGGTTTTTATTACAGCAATCATTTTTATAGTTTCTAAAAAATTATTTTTCTATCTTTTTTAGATCGGTTATTTTTTTACTCTTTAAAATTCCTTTAACTCTTTTATCAAATAATGTTACTCTCTTTTTTGATGACTTATAAGAAGATACAGCGTTTTTTAGGTGTAATCCTAGTTTGCGAAAATCATCTGAAAGCTTTGTCCCGTCCTTTTCTATCCTTGTAAGTCGTTGTAATATCTCATGTGCCTGCTTTGATATCGCCGTGTCACGAAACCACTGCTCTATAGCACGTAATGTTAAATAGAATGTATTTGGCGAAGACAGGATAACCTTTTTTGATCTTGCATATTCGGAAATATCTATATTGTGCGCCATATTTATTTCATAATAGACAGCTTCCGCAGGAATATACATTACCGCAAAATCGACTGTGTTTTCGGAAGGAAGAATGTATTTTTCAGCAATTTTTTGTATATGCTTTTTTGCATCATCCAAAAATTTTTTCCTATATTCATCTCTCTCCTCTCCGTCAGATTCTGCCATCTTTCTAAAGTTATCTAAAGGAAACTTTGCGTCAATTGGAAGTATCTTTTCATCAGGAAGTTTTAGTATCGCATCAACCTTTTCTCCGGAAGAAAATGGGTACTGAAAAGTATATAGAGCATCAGGAAAATATTCTTTTAGAAGATGTTTTAGGCTCGCCTCTCCCCATTCACCTCTTATCTTTGGAGAACGAAAAACCTCTTGAAAAGAGGATATGCCCTTTACTGTCTCCTGCATAGTACTCATCTTTTGCCTAATATCGGCCGTTTCACGAATAAATGAGTTCATCTGATTATTGATATCTTTTGCAGAATTATCGGTACTTCCCCTAATCTCTTTAAGTTGATCTACGATAAGGTCGGTTAAGCGTCTCTCTACATCCAAGTTTGCCTTTCTTATAAAAAAGAGAATGATAAAAAGAGCTACAACAAAAACTATGATGAAAATAAGAATATAAAATACTTCACCAAACATAGGCTAAATAATAACACCAAAGGCGAAAAATATCAAGAGACTAGAATAAGCTCAAAAAGTAAAAATAATAGATAAACCCCTAAAAGAAAGATTGCCTCCCTTTTTGTTATCTTATTGCTAGTTCTTATAAACAACAATAAAAAGAAGCCTCCCGATATAAGAAAAAATTGTCCAACACGGAGCGATGCTAGATTCACAACCTCGATTGGATTAATAATTGCAACTATTCCCAAAACAAGTGTCGAAGAAAGAGCAACAGCACCAAGCAGACCACCTAAAATCATCCATGAATGTCCTTTCTTTGCGAGCGCAATTGAAAAAAATGTTTCCGGCAATGCGACCCCGATACCGACTGCAAAAAGTCCAAAAAGGGCAACCGGAATATCAAGTATAATACTTAATCTTTCTGCAGAATAGATAATTCCCTCTGCACTAAGAATTACAAACAAAAAACCGATAAAGACATATAAAAAATCCTTCATTGGTGAGCATTTTGGAAGAGGTGCTTCGTGCTTTTTTAAAAAATGGTCTCCTTTTGAAAAGAGCCAAAAAATATAGACTAGACACGAAAGAATAAGTATAACTCCATCACTTCTCGATAAGACACCATCCCACAAGAGAATAAAGGGTAAGATAACGGCCAAAAGTGCAAATGTTGCTCCCGCTCTTACCGTTCTACTCTCTACAACAATCTCTTTTAATATAAAGGTGCAGATAGCAACAGAAAGAGTAAATAAGATAATATTTTGTCCAATTATGCTTCCAAGAGCAAGCTCCGGAACCCCTTTCAGTGCTGCTCTTACACCAATAAAGAGCTCGGGAATTACTGCACCAATCGATGCGGCAAAAAAAGCAACTATAAATTCTTTCCAGCCCAAGCGACAGGTCATTCTGTGCAATGAGTCTATAATTGTTCTGCTTGCAAAAATTATTAGAAAGCAAGAGAAGATAAATATTAAGATATTAACAATAACCATTTTTATACAAAGAAATAATATACTTCATAAATAATTCCCAAAAGAAAGAGAACAATTAAGGGGTAGGTAATAATTCTAACTCTCTTATCTTTTATCTTTTCGTACATAAAAAGAATAAGTATCGCATCTATCGCAATCATCGTTGCTCCGACAACTCCGATTACCGTTATAAAGTCCTTTACTCCAAACAAAAAGAGAGAAAATGGCACCAAGCAAGTAATTGCCCACGCCTTTTTCTCAGGTATCTGGAGATCGTACCAGAGAATTTTTTTTACCGTTAATCCGATTGTAATAAGAGAGGTAAAGATAACAAGAAGCCCAAAGACGAGAAGAAGTGATGTTACTCCGTTTCCAAGATAATCCTCAAGACCTACTAGAGCCTCTCTGGTAGTACCCTCTCCCATAATTCCAAGAATAATAATGATAAAAAAGAGAGAGATAAAGAAAGAGATTATAAGGCCAATTGGTATAATCTTTAAAAGTTTCTTTCGCTCTTTTCCCAAAGAGAGCGTCTCCTCAATTTCCGGAACAAGGGCTAAGCCACAAAAGGCAAAAAGTAACGCTCCGTAGGGGAGAAAAAAATCAAAAGCTCCCTCTCTTATAAAAAAAAGCTTTTCTGTTGATATCTCGTTAAACCCTCTAAAGAAAGTTAGAAGAAGAAGTATGAAAAAGGTTACAATTCCCCAAAACTCAATTTTGGAAATTGCCTTGATTCCAAAAAAAATAAAAGCTGCCGATACAACAAAATAGATTGACGTATAATGAACTGTGTCTCCTCCAAAAGTAGAAGAGAGAAGTGCTGTCAAAAACTCCCCTCCCAAAATAAGATAGGCTAAAATTGCACCCATCATCCCTGTTATTCCGGAAAAATATGCTATCTTTTGAGCATTTTTACCAAGGTGATATTTTGCAAATCCGGGCAAACGCAAATAATCAGGAGTTTTTAGACATATTTCTGCAAAAAAATAATGGATCAATAATAATATTAATCCAATAAAGACCATATAGCCGAGCATAACTCCTATTCCAACTACAGAGGTAATATATGGCAAGGAAAAAAGACCTGCCCCAATTATTGTTCCCGCCAAGATAGATACGCCATAAACTGTTTTCATTTGCCCTATAATTTATAAATAAACTTCCCTTACCTTAATCGATATTTGCTTATTCAGACAAACTGTGACCCCAACGGGATTTGAACCCGTGTTACCGGACTGAGAACCCGGCGTCCTAAGCCACTAGACGATGGGGCCATTAAACTCACTCTGTGAAAGATTAACAGAAAACTTCTAATTGGTAAAGGGGGGTAATTTTTCTTTAATGTAGTATGAGACTTGTACCAGATTAAGGTTAAGTGCCTTTGCAATACAAAGTGCCGATAAGACTCCATATATCTCCTTGTGTGTTAGTTTTCCCTCAATCCAAAATGGAATAATGCTAGCTCTATCATTCACCTTAAAGTTTGTCTCTTTTTCTTTCTGGTTAATGTCGCTAACATAGAAGTCCGCACTCTTCTTTTCTATTCCAAAGGTGGTAATTTTTTTGCTCTTATCATCTTTAATCTTCTTTGCTACTGAAAAATCTAAAATAATATTCCACGATTTTGAAAAATTACGTAAAAATTTTTTTGCTCTTGCTCTCTTTTTCATCTCGGTAATAACGCAAAAAACATTATTATAATTTGTAAAAAAAGCTCTCCACTCCTCTATCTTTATATTTTCATCGTCTTCAAAAATTATTACATCACTTCTTAAAACTTTAAAAAAATCAAATAAAGAAAGAGGTTTCTTAGAGTGATAAATTGAGAAATTTCTTTGCAAGACAAGCATAGATATTGATAAAATATCCTCTCTTCTCTCCCCCATCAAAAAAATTAATTTTTTCCTTTTAATTATCTCTTTTATCATCTTTTATTCTATTATTATATAGTCATGCGGTATCTTTTTATAATTTAGAATATACTCTCCGATTTCTTGAAATATTGGTGCTGCAGATGCCTCGGCAGAACGTGTGTAAGGATTATCAAGTTTAACGATCATTACAAATTCGGGGTCATAAGCAGGGGCATAGCCGGCAAACGCCTGTATTGTCTTGTCTGAATATCCCGATCTCCTAATGCCAAGCTTTGACCAAGGTACTTGAGCTGTTCCTGTTTTGCCCGCAGTATAATATCCGTCTATCTTTGCCCTATGTCCAAATCCATCATTCACAGTTTCAATCATCATTTTTGTAATTAAGTCTGTCGCTTCACTTGAAAGAATTCTTCTATCTTCTTTTTTCTCAGAAAAATTGCTATTAATATGAGGCTGAACCAACTTTCCTCCATTTGCCAAAACAGAAAAAGCTTTAAGTATCTGCATAGATGTCATCTCTATCCCTTGCCCGAAAGAGGCAGTTGCATAGTTGACATCATGACCTTCAAAAAAATTTTTATTTGGAGAATATACCTCTCCGTGAAGATCTATTGCGGTCGGTGTAAAAAATTCGAAATCCTCCAAATATCTTACAAAGGTATCATTCCCTATCTGGTCTTTAACATATACGATCCCCGTATTAATGGAGTATTTTATAATTTCCGTCATATCGACCTCTCCGTATGATCTTTCTCCGTAGTTACGAAGCGTCCTTCCGTGTATCCGCACAAATCCCAAATCGTTATAGGTGTCATTGGGATTAACCACACCCTCTTCTAGTGCAATTGCCATCGTTATTGACTTAAAGATAGATCCGGGTTCAAAAGTTTGCTGAATTGCACTGTTTCTAAAAATGTCGGTATTACTTTGCCGATAGTTATTAAGATCAAAAGTGGGAAAATTAGCTAGTGCCAAAATCTCGCCAGTCTTTGGGTCTCCTACTATTATCGTTCCCCCTTCCACATCAAACCTCTCTTGCGCCTCTTCTAATTTTCTCTCCACAAAGTGCTGAATATTGTAGTCAATTGTTAGATGCAAATCACTTCCCGGCTTTGCAGAATCTTTGGTAATTAAAGCTCCCCAACGATTTTTTATCCCTTCTCTCGTTCCTATCTTGCCACCAATTACATTTTCATAAAATTGCTCTACACCATACTGTCCAACCCCCTCTCCACCAACAAAGCCAATCACATGAGCGGCAAGCTCCCCTTCGGGATAATAGCGACTGGTTTCTTCATCTATATGAATTCCGTCTATCTCACTTAATTTTTCCAGCTCCTCTTCCGTAATATTTCTTTTTAAAACCTCATACGCGTTATCCTTTTCTATCTTTTCCAAAATAATATCTTTATCGATTTCCAGTATCTCTTTAACTCTGTTGATAAAATCTTCTTTATTAAATTCTTCAAATTTTCCTGCTGTCCTTAAGTCTCTGGGAGAAATAAAGGCGTGATACCTGTTTCTATTTACCGCGGCAGGAACGAATTGACTGTTTATGCTTTTTATATATATATTTCCCCTTTCTCCTTTAGTTTGAGTAAAAAGCCGTTGCTGTCCTTGAGCTTGTGCTTTCCATTTACTTCCTTCAATAATTTGCAAACAAAAAAGGCGCCAACACAAAACGCCTGATACAACAACAAAAAAAACAAAAACTAGCCATAAGCGATTGTCATTCATCTTATCTAGCAACAACCTCTGTTGCGGTTACCGTTAGATAACTAACTTCTTTAATATTTGTAAATTCCCTCTCCTTCGCATACTCCTCAACAAGCCTCAAAGAGAGAGGTTCTTCCTCTGAAGATTTTCCATTACTTCTCTCTTTAAAAGCACCATTAATCTCATTTTGATAAGCTTGCACCAGCTGAGTCTCGTTTGTAAGTGAAACGATCTGAAAGATAGAGAAGGAGATAAGTACAAATGCTAAAACAGAAAGTAATCCACAAATTATATTAAAACCATTTTTCATCTTATTTTTTTATTATTGCGTATAATTTTGCCGACCTGGAACGAATATTTTTTTTCACCTCCTCTTTTGAGGGGGTAATCGCTTTTGGTGTGATAATTTTTACTCTGTTGTTGCGAAAAAAACGAGTAACTATCTTTTCTTCACCTCCATGAAAACAGATAACCACCATTCTTCCTTCTTTTTCCAATACATCCAGTGCTTGTTTTAGGGCAAAAGGAAGCCCTAACAACTCTCCGTTTACTGCAATTCTTATCGCTTGGAATGTTCTTGTCGCGAAGTGTATCTTCTCTCTTTTATATGAAGAAGGAACTGCACTCTCAATGATATTAGCGAGCTCTTTTGTTGTTTCTATCCTTTTTTCCTTTCTCCGTTCTATAATTTTTTCTGCAATCTTTTTTGCATAATCTTCATCACTATACTTCTCAAGGATATAGATAAGGTTTTTTTCTCTCTCATTATTTACAATATCTTTAGCTGTAAGAAGGTTGTTCTTGTTGTAGCGCATATCAAGCTCTTCATCTCGCATAAATGAAAATCCTCTTTTGCTCTTATCCACATGAAAACTGGAAAACCCCAGATCAAACAGAACTCCTTTTACCGAAGAAAAATTTAATCTCTCTACCGTCTCTTTTAGCCGAGTATAGGAATCATTTACAACAATAAATCTCTTATTCTTTTTTTTGGAAAGTATCTCACAAAGCTCATTATCCCATTCAAGCGCTAGAAGTTTTCCATCCGGCTTTATCTTTTTTAGTATCGCATACGAGTGCCCACCAAGTCCTGCGGTACAATCAATAAAGTTCTCGTTGTTATTTGGATTTAAAAAGTGCAAAACCTCATCTTTTAAAACCGGTATATGCATATTTGTAAACTATACCCCAAGCTCCTTTAATCTTTCCGCTATATCCCCTATTTCAGCTTCTGTCTTCTTCTTATATTCCTCCCAAAGCTTCTTATCCCACACCTCAATTCTCTTATGAACTCCGGCAAAAACGACTTCCTTCTTTAACGATGCATACTCCTTTAAATAGTCGGGAATAAGGATTCTACCCAAGGAATCAAAATCGACTTCCATTGCTCCGGCGAACATAAGTCGTGAAAACCCTCTTGCATCTTGCTGAACAAACGGAAGATTATTCATCTTTTCTGCCATCTTTTCCCATTCCTTTGCAGGAAAAAGAAAAAGACTCCTCTCAAGTCCCCTTGTAATAACCGCTTTTTTCTTTAATTCATCACGGAATTTCAAAGGGACAGCAAGCCTTTTTTTATCGTCTATCTTGTATGTATATTCTCCTATAAACATCTGTTTTCCACAGGGTATAGTAGTTTTCCCCTTATTTATCCCCACTTTTCCCCACTTTTTATATAAGTACCTCCATTTTATTCCACAATCAATAACTTGTCAACCCCTTTCATCCCACAACAAAAAAAGGGCTTCTTTGCCCTTTTTTTTATTTTAAATTAAGGAGATGAGCTCTTGCTTTTTTTCTATCTCTTTATTAAGGAAAAATCTCGATGATCAATACTAAAAGTATCTCCTTTATTAAGTTCTCCTTTTAATATTGCTGAAGAGAGAACGTCACCAATGTTATTCTGTATCGCTCTTTGCATTTCACGTGCCCCAAATGTCGGATCATAACTTATTTCAACTATCTTCTCCTTTAGCTCTTCTGTTACGACAAGCTTTATCTCCCGCTCTTCCAACCCTTTCACCATCTTATCAAGCTGAAGACCGACTATATCAACAAGATTCTCCTTTGTTAATGGTTCAAACAAGATAACATCGTCAAATCTATTAACAAACTCCGGCCGGAAAATTCCTTGTTGAAATATTCTCTTTAAAATTTTATTTTTAACTTCTCCCCAATCCGTTCCTTTTTCAGCAGACTCGAGAATAATCTGATATCCGGCATTACTTGTAGCAATAACCATACAGTTTTCAAAATTAACCTTTCTTCCCAGCCCATCAGTCAAGTGCCCTTCATCCAATATTTGTAAAAATAGATTTAATATATCCTTGTGGGCTTTTTCCAGCTCATCAAGGAGAATTAGAGAAAAAGGATCTTCTCTCACTTTAGAAGTAAGCACCCCTTCTTGATCTGACGAACCGATAAGTCGATGAATATCAGAGATACTTTGAAATTCAGACATATCGATACGAATTGTCTTCTTTTCGTTTCCAAAATAGACAGCGGCAATGGCTTTACTCATCTCTGTCTTTCCTACTCCTGTAGGGCCCAAAAAGAGAAAACTCCCTATTAGCCCCTTTCTCGTATCTATATCAGCTCTAGATCTTCGCAGAGCATAAGAGACGGCCTTTACAGCGGTCTCCTGATTTACCATTCTTTCATGCAAGAGACTCTCTAGATTTAATAAAACATTTTTCTCTTGCTCATCAACTTCTCCTACCGGCACTTCTGTTCTTTCGGAAACAATCTTATCTACATGTTCCGGCAAGAGTAAATCTTCTCTGTGTTGATTGATATGAACAACCGCTTCCTCCAAGAGGTCTATCGCCTTTTCAGGAAAAGGTGCGTTTTGCATATAACGCTCGGCAAGAGATATCGCTCTTTTTATCGCTGTAAAAGATATCAATTTCTTATATTTGTTTTCCAAGGAGAGAGCCGTTCTTTCAAGCAGGATAAGCGTATCTTCTTTCGTCGCCTCCTTTACTTCTATTTTTTCAAGCAGAGATGACGCTGTTGGATTTTTTTCTATATTTTGCCGATAGCCGATATAGCTCGTAATTCCGATAACCCTAAATTGGGGTAAGTTTAGATAAGAATTCAATACTCCCGTTATATCGACAACTCCCGGCCTTTGCTCAACCCCTATATAGCTATGAAAATTATTGATAATAAGTATTATATTCCCCGCAACTGTCGCTTCATGAAATAACTTATCAAGAAATTGCTCTGTCTCTTCTATTCCATCGGCTTGTGCAAGAAGAGAGGGTATATCTACTTCAATAAAGCGATGATGATTTATCTCCGGCAAGCCCTCACCCAAGAAACTTTTTCTGGCAATTTTTCTAACAATACTCTTCCTTCCCGCACCTGGTTCACCGACTAAAATTACGCTATTTATCTCATTCCTTGAAAGTGCTCTTTCCAGTGAATCTGCTTCCTTCTCGTGTCCTACTGTTTCCGGAAACCCCTCATGCTTAATTTTACTTGTCCAGTCAATAGAAAACTTATCCAAAAAGGGAGTATGTCCGGAAGCCCACTCTATTCCGATTCTTCCCTTTTTAATTAAGTTCTTATATAAAAGAGGGTCTTCTTTTTCCAGCAATCTATCCCTCCAGGAAACAAGATCAACTATATCTTCTTTTCGAACTCCCGTTCTATAAAAAGTCTCCTTTAGGTAGCGATTATGCTCGCTAAGAGCTATAAAGAGATCTCCCCTAGTAATTCTTTCACTCCCTCTCTTTGCCGCAACAAGAAGCGAGTCATTAATGGTCTTTTTAAGACATTCCGAGTATCCTTCTTCTTTCATGTCACCCCTCTCTTCAAATATTGTTTTTAGCTCATTTATAGCCTGTTTTCTGTCAAGCAGAGCACGGTAAAATATAAAATCTATATCTTTGTCCTGCAAAAGAAAGTAAAGCAAAAGATACGAATCCGCCCCTCCTTTATTTAAAACTTTTTCTATAATCTTCGCCAAATCAAAGGCGAGATAATCGGCAATATTTATCTTATCAATATTTTCTGCCGCATCAGTAATTTCCATTAGGAGCTTTGGTTTTTTGAGAAAATTATTAAAAAATAAATCTATCTGAAAAAAGAGCAAGAATAGAGAAAAGGATGCAAAAAAGAGACTGGCAAAAAAAGAAAAACTGCCTATAGTATAGTCTATTCCAAAATATACAGCATAAGTATTAAAGATAAGAATTATAAACGAAACCAGAAAAAGGGCTATAAAAATTCTCTTAAAAAGAGTTGCTTTTCTAAAAAAAATTATCTTATCACAAAAGACCGCTTTATATATCTCTGCGCTTTTAAGGTTTAGATTAGCCATCGTAAAGAAAATAATAAACTTAGAATAGTTAGTAGCGGTACTATTATCCAGAAAAAAACGACTAACAATCCTAGAAGAGATACTACTACTTGTGAAATAATTCCTATAAAAATTACTATCGACCTTACGAGAGCACCCATGAAACGAGAAAAGGCATTAAATGTGAGAGCTTCAAAAAAACGAGCTGCGTCAAAGCCCTTTTGATATGAAAAACTATATTTTCTCCATGGAGTAAAAAAAGTTTTTAGCAGGAAAGGAATAGAAAAATAATCATAATTAAACCTGCAGACATCACCCCATCTTTTATAGGTATAAGGAAGTGCAACTCCGTAGTGCCACAAAACCCAAGCAGAAATTATATTATTTTTTTTGGTCACTTTCCACATCCTTTTCATTATAACAATATCAAAAAAAAAGACAAAAAAATATTAATAAAATATTAGTAAATCCTGCACTAAACCCAATTCCCCACGTACACCCCCGGGGTGTACGAAGGGGGGTTGTCATCAAAAACCCAGTCATTCCGAGCCTGTCGAGGAATCCCTTTCTCTTTTGATAGAGATTCTTCAGTCGCTTCACTCCTTCAGAATGACACAAAAAGAGGAGAGGAGAGCGAATCTTCTCCACATCATCCTAGACTATCTCTCGCCTCGTCATTCTGAGCGAAGCGAAGAATCTTAGGTAAAAAAAGAAGAGAGTGCTTCAAAATGAAAAAAATGCATGAAAATGCTTTTAGTTCAAACCCTAGAATAAAAATAAATCCTTTTTTCATAAAAAATAATTATCTCTCTTTTTTTTATAAAAAACAGCTTCTTTTTAGATTATTTTATGTTATACATTTTTACCTATTGACAATCGTCTTGTTAAAATTATAATGTTGCTAGTAAAAAGGTCGGGTGCATCCTTTAGCTTGGATGCGATGAGGTAAAATAAAAGTTTTTAACAATAAAAATATGTTCCTCTCAGACCAAAACGAAATCAATAAAAAAATTTTTGGAATGATGGATGACGAAGAAGAAGATGACTTAGATTTACCTGACGATGATGAATTAGGATTAGACGACGATTTAGACGAAGATTTAGACTTAGACGAAGATCTAGACTGGGATGATGACGAAGATGAAGACTCAGAAGAAGAAGAAGATGACGACGACTCAGAAGAAGATGACTGGTAATTTCAAAAAAAATTAAAAACCCTGCATGGTAAAATGCAGGGTTTTTTTTATCCAGGAAAAATTATTTGGTTTTTACTTTTATCTCTTTTCTCTCTTTTTTCTCATCCTTTGCCTTAGGCAAGGTTATCTTTAATACACCCTTCTCATAGGTAGCGTCCGCCTTCCCTTCATCAACCTTTGCAGGTAACCGTGTCGCTTTTTGGAAAGAACCCCTCCTAATCTCTTTTCTCCAGTAACTCTTCTCTTTATCTTCCTTTTCTTCACTCATCTCTCCTGTAATCAAAAGTATATCGTTTTCAACAGAAACCTTGATATCATCAGGATTTACATTAGGCAGACTAATCTCCGCAATAACCTCTTTCTTAGTCTCATATACATCCATTTCCGGATCAGAAGACTTTCTTGAAAAAACCGGAAAAAACCAATCATCATCCTGGAAAAAATCATCTAAGTCTCTAAATGGTCTTCTTGGTACAATATCCATAGATTTTAATTTTTTGATTTTTATCCGACCTTTTAGCACTCTCCTCTTTGGAGTGCTAGTTTAATTTTATCGTTTTAAAAATACTTGTCAAGTCCTTTTTTTATTCTTTCACAATATTGGTCTTTATTAAAAAAACGAAGAACTCTCTTTATCTTCTTGTCATTCTGAGATGCTTTCTTTGTCATTCTGAGGCATTTCTCTTACCGTCATTCTGAGCGAAGCGAAGAATCTCTTTCAAGATAAAGGGATCCTTCGTTAACACTCAGGATGACAAGGAAAAGAAAGTCATTCTGAATAAAGGCTCTGTTAAAGTGATGCGAGGCTTTGTTCCTTCAAATAACAGGAGATGCGAAGGTTCTTCAATCACTCAATACTTCTTGTCTATATTGCCTTAAAGTTGACAAGAAACTTTATGCTCCTTTCAACAGATTCGATTCACTCTATTTGCAACTTTTTTTTAAGAATATATAATTAAAAAACGTTAATTAAAGTAATTACTAATAAATAAAAAAATATGCAAAAAACAAAAAAGTTGTTTCTCTTAATCGCCATTCTCTTTCTTTGCCTTATTCCCATTTTTCCTTCATTGGCACAGACAGAGGTGGATTATCCTTCTATTCCCGGAGCTCCCTCCCCTTCTGAGTTTATGATAGAAGGAAGCATAAAAGATGGCGCCTTCCCTCTCTTTATGACTTATATTTTCTATCTTCTTTTCGGCGTCTCTTTCTTGATTATAGTGGGTTCAACTATATATGCTGGAATTATCAATATAACCTCAAAAGAAGACCCTGAAAAGAAAAAGAAAGCAAAAACGATAATTATAAGCTCAATACAGGGCTCTCTTATCGTTCTCTTCTCTTATGCTCTTCTTTTTGCCATTAATTCACGTTTTGTAATCTTTGACATAAAAGACGCTCATGAAGCAGCTCTCTTTGAAAGTGACCCTTATATGCTACTAGATACTACAGATGTCTTTTTTCAAATACCTTTTGGTCTCTTGGTGGAAGATGCCATTTTGAACGAAACTGCAAAAAGAAAGCTCTACGACGTTTTGGATGCAACTGAAAAGGCGGAAGAGACGGCAGATATAATAGAGGCGGAAAGCAAAAATCTCTTAGCGCTGGTAAAAAGATGTCCTGATGGAAAAATTTGCTGTGGTGAAATGATGGCCGCAAATGTTGAAGAGATGGTAGAAGATTACCCCTTTGTTGAAGGTGGTCTTCATTCTTGGGCAGAAATTCAAAAACAGATTGAAGATGATCCTGAATTCTTTGATATGTGGAAAGATTCAATAGAAAAAGTTATAGGAAGAGAAGTAACAAAAGAAAAAATCGATGAGCTTGTAGAGCGAGAGAAGACAGAAGATTTAAGTATAACCATTCCGGCAGGAACTTCTATTATTAGTGCCGGTATGGACGAATTTGGAGAAGTTTTTTACTACATCGGAACAACTCAGGAAGATATTGTATCTTTAACTAATCCGACTTCTAGGCTACCAAAACAAGTAGGTGTAAAGCTAGTTCCAGGATGTGGTGCACAACCAGTATATGAACATGATGTAGATTTTTGGAGCGAGAGATATGAAGTTATATTAGATCCTGATTATGTTCCCGATGAAGAAAAATTAGAAGAAGAGGAGAAAGGACAAGAATCAGGATGTCCTCCCTGCCCAATAATCAACCCCCCAATCAGAGCAAAAATATCAGAAATAGAGATAGAGATGGATAATCTTGATAAAGAGCTGGAAGCACTTTTAATGACCAAAGAACCACTAAAGGAAGACCTTTATCAACTTTACAAGGTTGCAATGCTAAAAACATTGGGAAAGCAACACGTATTCAATTATCCTTCGCTCCTTCTAAGAAAAAGGCATCATGAAAAAGAAGATGTCCTAATTGAAACCGACAAAGAAGAGTCAGAGATTGGCCCCTATGCATGGGGCTGGAGTAGATGGATTAATAATATACTTTATACGGTGGAGGTTGATGGAGAAGAGATGCAGGAGAACGATCCGGCAACATTTTATCTCGGAAAACCAAAAGCAAGCCATATAATTAATGATGCGCTAAGTCTTGCAAAAGAAGCTAAAGAAAATGATATTCAAAATATAGGAAAAAATGTTAGAGGATTAGAAAATAATCAATCTAAATTAATAGAAGGAATAATTTCATCTGTCATTGATATGTTTTACTCCAAGCTTCCTATAAAGACAGTTCTTGCAATGACGGAAGAAGAGAAGTTTAAGTCATATTTGGAAGAAGAAGGTGTTACCATAACAGATTTTTTTAATCTAGATGAAGAAGAGCAAAAAAGAATTTTAGAGGAAAACGATATCGATATTTCACAAATTGAGATTAGAAGAGCAAGTGATTATTTGACTTGCGGAATGGAGATACCTGTGGGAGAAACATTTGACCTAACATGGAATCATCTAATAGAACTACTTGATAAAATTGATGACTATATAGAAGAGGGAAGAAAATTAATTGAAGAGCAAGCTCGCATGAATAGTCTTTCCGCTCCTTGTGAATGTCCTTGCAAGGGAGCAGGTTCCTGTAGCTTCAACTCAGAAGATCAAGACGATTGCGGATCATGTAATCTAAGTTGCAATCTGTCAAGCATAATAGAAGCACACGAAAATGTATTGGCGAGGAGAGAAAGGATGAGAGAGATAGCAGAAGACATCAGAATCTTAACTTTTGGACACTTTAATATAGAAACACAAAATGTATGTGATTTACTAAATGAAGATATAAGAACGGAAGAAGAAAGAATGATTTGCCAAGCAAATGAAGATAAGTTTATCACCAACCATGAGTTAATTGTAAGAAAGTTAAACTACTCAAGACTGGAGCTTGACAGTTGTATGATTCATCCCGATGATGTAGCGGATGTATTGCTGGGAATAAAGTCAAGCAAACTTCCTATTTTTGGACCACTGGCCGAAAAAAGAGATATTAGAAGGTACACAAAAACGAGAAAGAACGGGGCAACTATAAACACAAGTGACCTTAATTGGTTTTGCTGTATTGATTCTCGAGACGAAGGAAATTAAACCTCCATAAGGAGAATTAATATTGCTTATTTTTCTTAAAATCATTATACTTTAGTAATGCAAATTTTTGAATTATCGTTCAATCCAAAAGCCGAAGAAAAGATATCTGAAACGTTCCACTATAAGCCAAAAAATGTTTATGAGCGTAAAATTGGTAGCTTTTATATGATTGGAGAGATATCAGGCGCTCAGAAAAAAGAAACTCCTCTTCTTCAAAATATCTTCCATGCTGCAAAAAAGAGCTATTACAAAAATAGCTCTCTTTCGCCTGAAATGGCTCTCAAAGAAACTCTTAAAGAGATAAATGAGCTAATAAAAGATAAAGAACACTTGCCAAGAACAAGTATTGCAGTCTTTTCTTCTAAAAATTTTTCACTCTATTTTGCAAAAACGGGCGAAATAAAGATTTTTTTACTCACAAAAGAAAAGATAAAAGATATAGGTAGCAGGGTGGAAGATTCCTCAACAAGGCTTTTTTCAAATATGATTTCCGGAAAAATGAAAAAGGAAGATAAGATTATCGCTCTTACTCCGGAAATACACCG
>SL_3KL_010_SEDDRAFT_10001438_pt1 | contig 21576 bp, 19 predicted proteins | sample SodLakKL_010_SED_2_FD_10381 | JGI IMG/M metagenome (IMG submission 10381) | reverse complement strand
ATCGGTACCTTCACGGGCTACAGTTCGCTGGTGATGGCCCTGGCGCTTCCCGCTGACGGTGAGGTGGTCACCTGTGACGTGAGCCGTGAATGGACCGACATCGCGCGCGACTACTGGGAACAGGCGGGGGTGGCCGGACGCGTTCGCCTGGAACTGCGCCCCGCACTGGAAACGCTGACCCAACTGCGGGCCCAGGGCGCTGAGGGGAGCTTTGACCTGGCCTTCATCGATGCGGACAAGACCGCCTATTCCGCCTGTTTCGAACACTGCCTGGCGCTGCTGCGCCCCGGCGGAATCGTCCTGATCGACAATACGCTCTGGTCTGGCCAAGTCGCAGATCCCTCGGCGCAGGATGCCGATACCCAGGCGATCCGCGACTTCAACCAAAGCTTGCATCGGGACGAACGGATCGACCTGTCCCTGGTGCCGATCGGCGACGGCCTCACCCTGGCCCGCAAGCGCTTCGGTGCGTAAAGGCACCAACAGCGGATCGGATGATCACGGAGGCTGCGCAGGGGATCCCCTCTCGCGCGAGAGGGGATCCTGCGGATTCTGGCCGCTCCTACGGAGGGCGGTGATCTCGTTCTGGCAGAACGTCGCCGGGTCTACCGTCCCACCACGCCGTCGGCGAGCGGAGTGATCCTGAAGATCAGGAACGGCGGTTGCGTCTCGTCCGTCCCGGCGTTGAGCGTGGCGCTGCGGTGCAGTTGATTCGCGACCCCATAGAGCATGCCGTCGGGTCCGAAACTGAATGCATCGGGCCAGGCGAGGCGGGGGTCGCTCACGAGTTGCTGGTAGCCACCGTCCGGGTTCGTGACGCCCACGGCGCTGCCCGCCAGATCGCTGATGTAGACGTTGCCGTCCCTGTCCATGCTGCTGCCATCCGAGATCACCTTGTCCCCATGGCGTTCCACGACGCCGGCGAGGCGGTCTTCCCGGTCCAGGATGGGATCGAGCAGGTGTGCGGTCCGGATGCGATAGAGGCTGGTGCCGTGCATCGGCCCGAAGTAGAGCCACTCGTTGCTGTGATCGAGAACGATGGGATTGACCCCCACGCGCGGTCGGACGGTCGACCCGTCCGGTTGGCGGACCTCGACGGCACGGTCGTCGATGACGAGGTCCATGTCCTCGGGAACGACGCTCTGGTGCCCTTCGAGGACCCGGCGCGATGTCCCGGTCTTCAGGTCCACGACGATCAGCGCCGCATTTTCGCCCCCCGCGGGGTCCGCGATGTAGATGGCGTCGTGATCCCGGTCGACGGCGAGATCGTTGACGAAGGAATTCTCCACGGTCACCGGCCTGGGCAGCGTGATCAGCCGTTCCAAACGGCTCGACCGCGTGTCCCAGCCGACCAGCTTGGGGATCACTCCGTCGCGCATGCCGTTGTCCAGCATCCAGACCACCCCCCGGGCATCCGACTGGATACCCAGAACGCTGTTCAGGGCGAGGCGCGATTGGAACCCTTCGGCCCACCATGCGTCCGGGAAGGGTACGAGCGTCCCGTCAGGCATGACCTCGGCCACGCGCATCTCCGTCCCGAAGAACTGGTGCAGGCTGACCAGGATCCGTCCATCGGGGGTTACGGTGATGTTACCCGGCCCCTTGTCGATTTCGGCGACGACCTCGATCCCGTTCCCGGTGGGGAACGCCGCCTCATCCTCCGCGATGGCCTCTGCCCCGGTTTCACCGGGCAGGCCAGCGTCCTCGGCGACAACCTCCCCGGCCCCGCTTGCAGTGGGCGATATGCCCCCGTCGGCGACCGCATCGATCCCGGTCTGGGCGGGCACCGGGCCGGCCAGCAAGAGCACCAGTACCGGCACGAGCGCCGGCAATCCCGCAAGTCGTGTCTTCAGCATGTCCCTGCCTCCATGATCTCGAATCCTCGGTGACTGTCCGGTCCTCGGTGCCGCGCCGGCGGAGAGCCCCTGTCGGATTTTCCAGGCTTCTGGCCACGTGCTCGGGGCGCAAGTCAGGCCGGATCTTCTTGCGCGCCCGTCGCCGCCCCGGACGCAACAGCGCGGTTCCGGGCGAACACGGGCGCGTCACCCCTGAGTCTAGTCGGTTCCTGAGATTCAGTAGGGGGTCGATGCCGGCCGTTGGGCATCCGCAGGGCGGGCGGCCGCCGTCTGCAGCAAAGCATCGAAACCCTCGGCCGGTACCGGCCTCGAGAAGAGGTAGCCCTGCGCGTAGTCGCAGCCCATCTCCTCGAGGATTTTCTTTTGTCCTTCGGTCTCCACGCCTTCCGCGATCACCTTGAACCCGAGTTTGTGGGACATCACGACGATGGCCTCGGACAGGGCGCGATCACTGGGGTCCGTTTCCAGGTTACTGACGAAGGTCTGATCGATCTTGAGGTAGTCGATGTCGAAGCGCTTCAGATAGGCAAGGGACGAGTACCCGGTGCCGAAGTCATCGATGGCCACCTGAATTCCAGCATCGCGGAAGCGGAGCAACTTCTCGTTGATGTTGACCGCGGCCTTGAGCAGTACGCCCTCCGTGATTTCGATCACCAGAGCCTGTCCGGGCATGCCAATCTCCCGCAGGTGCGCAAGCCAGTCATCCTCGTTAGGCCCGCCCACGAGGAACTGGACCGGGGAGCGGTTGACGCTGACCTGGAAGTTGGCGTTGTAGCGGGCGCGCCATTGCTGCGCCATCCGGGTGGCTTCCTTGAACACCCGGTTGCCAATCTCGTGGATCGCCCCGGTCTCCTCGGCGACCGGGATGAATTTCGCCGGGCTGATGAACCCATGGGATGGATGTTGCCAGCGCACCAGCGCCTCGGCCTTGTCGATTCGCCCCGTCGCGAGGTGGACGATCGGCTGGTAATGCACGCTGAATTGGTCCGCCTCCAGGGCCTGATGCAGGTCGCGCACCATGCGCATGCGCTCATGCGCCGCCTCCTGCATGGCCGCAGTGAAATAGTGGAACCGGTTGCGGCCGTCCTGCTTCGCCGCGAACATCGCCTGGTCCGCATTTTTCAGCAGCACATCCGCCCGGGTACCGTCGTCCGGATAGACTGTGATCCCGATGCTGGCCGATAGAAAGGCCTGGTCCCCGTCGAGTCGATACGGTTTTGCCAGTGCCGAGACGACTCCCTCGGCGATTCTTGCGAGGATGGTAACGTCCTTGAGTTCGTTCACGATGACCGCGAATTCGTCACCGCCGAGGCGCGCGACCGTGTCGGACTCGCGTACACAGCGGCGGATTCGCTGTGAAGCCTCGAGCAGCAGCTCGTCACCCATCTGGTGACCGAGCGTGTCATTCACCTCCTTGAAACGGTCCAGGTCGATGTACAGCAGTGCCAGATGGGTCCTGTCGCGCACCGCGCGCTTGATTCCGTGTTCGAGACGGTCGAAGAACAGACGGCGGTTGGGCAGCTCAGTAAGCAGATCGTAATTGGCCTGGCTCCAGATGAGGCTGTCGGCCTTCTTTTTTTCGGTGACATCGGAAAACAGCGCGACCCTGCGATGGACGTGCCCGTCGGGGTCGTGAATCGTGTTGATGGTCAGCCACTCCGGAAACTCCTCTCCGTTTTTCCGCTGGTTCCAGATCTCCCCTTGCCATTGCCCGGTGCGCTTCAGTTGCTCCCACATGGACTGGAAAAAGGCGGCGTCGTGGTGCCCGGAATTCAGGATTCTCGGCGTCTTGCCGATCACCTCGGCCTCCTGGTAACCGGTGGTCTCGGTGAAGGCCGGATTGATGGCGACGATCCTGTCGTTCTCATCGGTGACCATCATGGCTTCGCTGGAGTTCTCATAGACCATCGCCGCGAGTCGCAATGCCTCCTCGGTCTTGCTGCGCTCGATGGCGATTCCGGCGAGATTCGCGGCCTGCGCGAGGGCCGAGAGTTCGCGGCTGCTCGGCCGGTGTGGCGTGCGTCGGTACACGGCAAAGGTGCCCAGCAATTTACCGGAGGCGGCAAACACTGGCTCCGACCAGGCCGATCCCAGATTCGCTTCGGCGGCAACTTTCCGGAACCGCTCCCAGAAGGGATGCCGGGCGATGTCTTCGATGATGACCCGCTTGCGGGTGAAGGCCGCCGCGCCGCAGGAGCCGACACCCGGGGCCACCTCCACCCCCTCGACCGCGTCGTTGTAGGCTTTCGGCAGGCTGGGAGCGGCTGCCGTGAAGAGCTGCTTCCCGCTTTCGTCGAGGAGCAGGATGCTGCCCCGGATCTCGGGGTCTTCCTGTTCCAGCCCCAGGACGATGGCTTCGAGAATACGGTTGAGCGGGGCTGCCCTGGCCAGCAGCTCCAGGACCTGATTGCGGACATGTTCCCTCTGTTGGGCCAACTGCCGCTCGAAGCGCTGCACGATCATTTCCGTGAGGTTTCGGTTGATGCGATTCGCGACCGCGACCATGAACAGGGCGAATAGCAGCACCATCACCGACATCGTGGGTGCGAGGGGATGCGCTGGATCCGCGAAGCGGAACATCAACGGGACCGTGACCAGGATCGCAAAGCCGATCGCCGACCAGCGCAGTGCCGCGAGTGACGTCACCCCGGCGGCTGTGACTCCCGCGATCACGAAGGCCAGAAACCCTTGGTGAGGGAGGCTGTCCACTGCGAACAGGAAATAGCTTGCACCCCCCCAGCTGAGTGCGGCGAGGAGCGCCCCGATCTGTGCCGCCCTGGCCCATGGTTCGATCTCCTCCGGCAGGGGATCCGCGCGATGGAAGCGTACCGTGAGCACGAGACGAAATACGATGATCAGGTAGACCAGCACGATCCAGGTCAGGATGACCGTGTGGCTGATGACCGGCCACAGAAAAACGGCGACCAGCGTACTGACGACCAGGGCAGAAAACTGCGAAAACGCGGAAGCCTCGAAGATCATCCGCACCTGCTCGGCACGGACCTGCGCCATCACCCGGACATCCGTCTGGCTCGTCATGCGGTCCCCAATTCCCTGCATCGCATCAAGCATAGAGTAAAACGAGGTGGTAGCGCGGCCATCGCGCCGGTCAGGCTGAAGCGCACCCATTCGCATCCTCCAACGCCCGGTTGACGGGTGCAAGGCCCGGGCAGGACACTTCAGGGGTGGCGGTCGGGATTCCAGACCGTCCGATGCCCGCGGCCGCTTCATTTCGGTCTGTGGAGGCCGCGCTTGATGATGGCCGCGCGGGCGATAACAAACGTTACCTGGAGAAGACGAGATGTCTGTTGGGGAGATCTGTAATAGAGAGGTCGTGGTCATCGACCGCAAGGCCTCGGTGTACGAGGCCGCCCGGATGATGCGGAATCAGCACGTGGGCAGCCTGGTGGTGGTGGACGAGGACTCGACCACGCCGATGAAGCCGATCGGTATCGTTACCGACCGGGATCTGGTCGTGGAGATCATGGCCAAGGAGGTCCCCGAGGAGGCACTGGCGACCGGCGACATCATCGCGCCCGAACTCCTTACCGCGCGCGAAAACGACGGTGTCTGGGAGACCATCATGCGGATGCGTGCCATGGGCGTGCGGCGTCTGCCGGTCGTCAACCCGGATGGCACGCTGTGCGGCATGCTCACCATGGACGACCTTCTGAAATTCATTGCCGATGAAATGAGCGACCTCGTCCGTTTGGTACGGCGGGAGCAGAAGCGCGAACACGACACTCGTCCACCGGCCTGACGCCGGCGGGAAGGTCGGCGAGGGTGGCGCCCTTTCCCGCGCGCAGGCGCCAGCGTCCTCGCCGAGGGCTGCGGGTTCACCAGCGCGGTGGAGTCGCGTCCATGCGGTCGAACATGCGTTGCCTGAAGGCATCTCGCGTGGTCGATGCGTGCTGTCCGTCCGCCCAACCGTCGCCATGACCACGACCATACCCGGGCCGGAACCGCTGCTCCGCCCAAGAACCGTCGAACCGCTCACTGTAGCCGTCTGGATGATTCCGGCTGTCTGGGAGTGAAGAGTGCCCGGGTGCGCGCTGGATCGTGATGTCCGTGCCGCTTCCATCCCGGGTGACGACCTCGTGCCCGTCGCGGTACCGCGTGACTCGCGTGTCAGCAAAATGCGATCCGCTGTCGTGTGGGCCGATCCCGGTCGGATCGGCCTGCGCCTGCGGGTGAACGGCGGCAACAGCGCAACCGGAAGTAGCCTGGGTCAGGACGGCGATCAACCCGACCAGAACGAGGCCGCCGGTTGCCGGTCTCGTGTGCCTCGCCCGTAGCCCGCCCGCTCGGTTGCGGTTCCCGGTCACCATTTCCAACCTGCCGAGGCTTGCGCCGGTCGGCCCCGGCCCTGGTCGGCCCGTGGCGATCGCTGAGCATGACCTTGGCCCTGTCCCTGCCCGTTTCGGCCGTCCGTCTTTCCGCAGCCTTGCGCCGTCTGATTGATGTTGATCTTGCCCCTGCTGGTAGGTCGTATTGGTATTGACGTCGCCGCACTGCGCGGTTCGGTTGATATTGACCTTTCCGACCTGCACCGTGCTGTTGTGGTTTTCCTGGGCCAGCGCCGGGCCGCCCAGGCCCGCCAGCGCGATCAGTGCGATGGACAGCATGGAACTTCGTATTTTTTTGTACATGTCGTCTGCTCCCGTGGCCTGTATTGCTGCTTCAGTACCTTCGGTAAATAAAGCATGAGTCCGGCATCGATCCTCTCCATCATGCGGAGAGGATCGATCGTGGAATCAGCGATCCGGATATCGGTAGGATCCGTATTGATACTGACGCACCTTGTTGTCATTGACGCGCCCTTTCTGGATCGTCTCCGCCCGATTGTAATGGCCCGCCTGTACCGTGCGACTGAAATTCATGTCGCAGTGTTGGCGGACACTGGAATGGTTGTTTCGCTCGTTCTGAATCTGAACATTGAAACAGGGGCCGTGCGTGCGTTCACCGCTGGCACCTGCATATGTGAAAGGCGCAGCGACCAGCAAGGCAGTGGTCAAGGCCAGAATCGAAGCTCTCATGTCAAAACACCTCGGGTTGAAGATTGGGTGGCGCGACGCCCGTGGACGGGCGTCGCCGTGTGGGTCAGTCCCGACCGCGTCCCCGGGTCAGGCTGGTACGATTCGAGAACCCCTGTTGCCGGGTCTCGTTGTAGTTATACCGGCCGAACTGTCCCGTCTGGTTCCAGTTTTGATCGCCACGCTGGCGGGTACGGTTGGCATTGTCCTTGCCTTCCTGGTAGGTGGCGTTGTCGTTCAGCGTGCCACGCTGGAAGCTGTCGTTGGTGTTGATGTGTCCTTCCTGGATCGTGGTGTTGAAGTTGGTCTGGGCGGCGGCCGGTCCACCCAGGATGGCGAGTACGGCAGCGGCGGCGAAAGCGATGGGGAGGGTCTTACGGGTCATTTCTTTCATTGATGTATCCTCGTTGATGTTGGATCGTTTGAACCTGCCAGGGATCGGATCGCCTCCGCAACGAATCATCTGATGATCATGCGAAAACTCAAGAGTGACCGGCCCGTTTTCTGCCGTCTCACCGATCTCCTTTCTTGACGATGGGATGACGCGTTTTCCCGTCGTCGAGATCAGGATAGGGCAGGTCGTCTGAATCGTTTCTGAACGGAAACGAGAAAATGGCATCTGTGCTTGGTCGGCCTTTCTGTTCATCTTTCATTTATGTTTTGCATAACCGGAGATTGTTTTCAAGGATGAATCTGGCGATCACGAAGCCTCCGCAGGAAAGAAAAAAACGCGTTGGCCGCAGGAAACGGCCAAAACCTTCGCCTGCAAGGCAGACACCTACAAGGGCAAGAACCCGTAAGCGCGCGATGCGCGCAAAGGGATCCTCTGCGGAGCTTCCGTGATCATCAGGAGGGGGGATGCAATGCGTCCATGCGCGGTCGACGCTTGACTGCGCGGGTTTGTAGGGCGGAAGGAACGGCGGGGTGATGCCCGCGGAGCAGCTTGTGATCCGGTGTGGATCGGCGCGGGCGCGTTGTCAGGTCACGTTACGGAGATAGATACGGATCACGATCCAGTCGTAGAGGGCGTGGGCAAGCACCACGACCAGCAGATTTCCGGTGAGGTGGTAGACCACGCCCAAGTAGATCCCGATCAGCGTCGCAAACAGGAAATAGAACCCGCTGAGGAAATGCGCCAGACCGAAGACTAGGGCCGTCAGGAGGATCGCCCACTCGATGGGAAGATGGCCGGCAAGCCAGCCCTGCAGGACGCCGCGCATCAACAATTCTTCGCCCAGCCCGGCGAGAAGCGCCACCAGCGCCACGGAACCGACCGGCGCACCCTGGAAGACACGTTTCAGGAACTCCCTGACCTGTTCCGCCAAAGTCCGGTACGCGCGCAGACCGCTGAGCGCCAGCAGGCCGAGGAGGCCAAGCATGGGCAGGGTGGCGGCAACCCCGGCGAGCACCGCGCCCGCAGTCCACTGGAACTGAGCGAGTAGCGGGATGCCGAGCCATGCGGCCAGCAGGAAGGCGAGCGGAATCAGCGCCCCCTGGAAGGCGATCGCCACCCGGAGCGGATGCCGGGCCGTTGCTTCACGCAGGGTCATTGGGGGTTCCCTTGGGTCAGGAAGGTCCCACTATTGTGGGCCATGAGCGAATGCGGTGTCCGGTGGTCGGTTCCTCTCGGAGCACGTGATGGATATGCTGGGCACTGGAGCGTTGAGGGGTGAGGATGACGTGCGCATGGGATTGATCGGCCGGTTTTCCGTGGTGGGTTTGCTGGTGGGTACGCTGTTCTTCGCGTTGTCCCTCACGCCCAGCCTCGTACCGCGTCCGCCGCTGGTCCAGGGGCTGATTGCTGGGTTGTCGTTCAGCGCCGGGTACGCGGTGGGCTTCTTCGGTCGGTGTTTGTGGCACTACCTGGAGTTCCCCGTCCCGGGTTCCCGGGTCGAGTGGATCATCAAGCTGCTGGCCGCCGTGGGCTGCACCGTGGTGGCGGTCACCTTCCTGTGGCAGGCCACCGAATGGCAGAACTCGGTGCGGACCCTGATGGGGATGGAGGAGGTCGGCGGGGTGCAACCGGTCACGGTTGCCGTCATGACACTGCTCATCTTTGGGCTGCTGCTGTTTGTCGCCCGTCTGTTCAAGCGGACGTTCCTGTTTCTGTCGAAGCGATTCCAGCCCTATGTGGCGCCGCACGTGTCCCACGTGGTGGGGGTTCTCATTGCAGCCGCGCTGTTCTGGTCGGTCATCGACGGGGTCATATTCACGCTCGCCCTGCGCGCGGCGGACAACTCCTATCAGCATCTCGACGCCCTGATCCAGGACGATCTTCCACGCCCATCGGATCCCATTCAGGTCGGTAGTGCGGCCTCCTTCATCGATTGGCAGGATCTGGGTCGGCAGGGTCGAAACTTCATTTCGTCGGGACCGACCGCGGCCGAATTGAGCAACTTCCACGGCGAACCCTTACCAACGCCGATCCGGGTGTATGTGGGGCTGAACGCCGCCGAATCCCCCGAAGAGCGTGCGCACCTGGCCCTGGAAGAACTCAAGCGAGTGGGCGCCTTCGAACGTTCGGTCCTGTTGCTGGTGACACCCACGGGAACGGGATGGGTGGACCCGGCCGCGCTGGACACGGTGGAATACCTGCAGCGTGGCGACATCGCCTCGGTGGCGGCGCAGTACTCCTATCTGCCCAGCCCGCTGTCGCTGATCGCGGAGGGGGATTACGGAGCAGAAACCGCGCGGGCATTGTTCGGGAAGGTCTACGGCTACTGGTCTTCTTTACCGCGTGACAGTCGCCCGGATCTCTACCTGCACGGACTGAGCCTCGGCGCGCTCAACTCCGACCGTTCCTTCGACGTCTACGACATCATCAACGACCCCTTCAAGGGCGCGTTGTGGAGTGGTCCACCGTTTCGCAGCGAAACCTGGCGCAACGTGACCCGCGAGCGCGACCCGGACTCGCCGGCCTGGCTGCCGCGCTTTCGCGATGGGGCCGTGGTCCGCTTCATGAATCAGGAACAGGCTTTCGACGCCGCCGGCCCCGAATGGGGTCCGTTCCGGATCGGCTACCTGCAGTATGCCAGCGACCCGATCACGTTCTTCGATCCACAGTCCGTGTACAGTCAGCCGGCGTGGATGCGGGAGCCCCGCGGGCCGGACGTCTCCCCGGACCTGCGTTGGTACCCGATCGTGACCATGCTGCAGCTGGCGGCGGACATGGCTGCCGGCGCTGCACCGCCCGGATTCGGGCATACCTACGCGGCGGAGCATTACATCGATGCGTGGCACGGACTGATGGAACCGGAAGGCTGGACCGAGGACGACCTCGAGCGCCTGCGGGCCCGCTTCGCTCAGTGAGCGATCAGGATCCCTGGACGTCCCGTGCCAGTCGGAAACCGAGCATCTGCCAGCGTTGCTGTGGGTAGAAGAAACTGCGGTAGCTGGCGCGGAGATGATCGGTTGAGGTCAGGCAGGAGCCTCCGCGCACACTGAATTGATTGCACATGAATTTGCCGTTGTATTCGCCGAGCGAACCCGCCAGAGGCCGGAAGCCGGGGTACGGTGCATAGGGCGATCCGGTCCATTCCCACACGTCCCCGAACAGCTGCGCCGGACTCGGGCCGGGGTCCCTCACGGCTGCGGGATGCAGCCAACCGGATTCGAACAGGTTACCCGCCACGGGCACCGCTTGGGCGGCCGCCTCCCACTCGGCCTCCTGCGGCAGCCTGGCGCCGGCCCAGCGCGCAAACGCGTCGGCCTCGTAGAACGAGACGTGGCATACGGGCGCATCGGGTTGCAAGGCCCTCCAACCGCCCAGCGTGAACTCGCGCATCGCATCCCCAGACCAGTACAGCGGGCGGTCCCAGCCTTCGGTCTGCACTTGTGCCCAGCCATCGGCCAGCCAGAGAGCTGGGTCGCGGTAACCGCCGTCCGCGATGAATGCCTGGAATTCTTCGTTCATCACCAGGCGATTGGCCAGCGCGTGCGCCGGCAGCCGGACGCTGTGCCGGGGCGTCTCGTTGTCGAAGCAGAAACCGTTTCCGTCCGTTCCGATCGGCCACTCGCCCGCATCCCGCTCCAGGAATTCGAGCGGCGGGGCGGGTGCGACGGGGGGCAGAGGCAGGGCTTCGTCATAGGCCGGGCCGAGGGGGTTGGTCCACAGTACGTGCTTGATGTCGGTCAGCACCAGTTCCTGGTGCTGCTGCTCGTGGTTGAGCCCCAGGGTGATCAGGAAGCCCAGCTGCGGGTCGCCTTCCGCCCGTGGCAGGAGGCGTTCCATGGCCTTGTCGACATATGCGCGGAAGCTGAGTATTTCCGCAACGGTGGGGCGGGACAGGAGGCCGCGTTCGGGCCGCGCGTGCATCTGGCCCACGGTGTAGTAGTAGGAATTGAACAGGTAGTGCCAAGCCTCGTCGAAGATCCGATAGCCGGGGAGGTGCGGCTGCAGCAAAAAGTGTTCGAAGAACCAGGTCACATGCGCGAGGTGCCATTTCGTCGGACTCACGTCCGGCATGGTCTGAACGACCTGGTCCTCGGGGGTGAGCTTCGCAGCCAGCTGCTCCGAGCGGGCGCGCACCCGCTGGTAGTCGCTGAGCAGACTGTCCGTGGAAATGCTGGTTGCTGCCTGCCGAACGCTTGCCATGGAGGTTCCCCCTGAACGCCGGTATCGAGCCAACGTCTCCCTGCGAGCCGGCCCTGAAGGCTAGGGAAGCCGCCAGCGCATGTCAAAAGGGCCTCATTGCCTGCGCTGTAGGCAGCCACGAACTGGCGCGCATCAACGCGGCCCTGATCTTCCCGGAGAGAGTCCTCTAAACGTTCTTGGCGAGGGCGGTCGGGAATGGACTGTCCTGGCGAGCCGGACGGGAGTACGGAGAAAGTCGAGCCAAACCCTGCTATAGATTGGGGGGTTGCCAAAGCATTCGGGGGTCCGGACCTGGGCGCGGATCATCGGCACCGAGGCCGGATTCCGGGGAAACGCAGATAGATCATCCATCGAGTAGGGCTGGGCGCGCCAGGCGGCCCGGGCCGGATCATTCACCAGAGGAGGGACACATGAAACTCGACATCTACAAATCCACCGCCACCGACAACCGTCACTTCGTCGTGGCCGCGGGCGCGGACCTATCCAAGTTGCCGGAGCCTCTCGAGGAACTTCCCGTCACCTCGATCGACATCGAGAAAGGGCAGACCAAGGTGTACGTGTCCGGTACGCAGGCGATCACCGATATCGAGAACCACGGATATCACGTGATCGATGTACCCGTGGATTTCACCTAGAAAACTGCGGAGCAATGGTTCGGGCTCCGGGTCCTGTGGGCGAAGGGCGTCGATCCACGTTCTTGTCCATCCGGGGCGCGATCCCTACTCGCAGGGAACCAGCACCCGACGGGTGCTGAAGTTCGCGCGTGTCGGGCCGATCGGCACCGATACCATCTCGTAGGGCTGCGTGAACGCCTGGGTGGTCATGCAATCTGGCCCCGGCGCCTGGAGCACCACATCGATGAGCAATTCGCCGTCGCTGTGCGTGACCGAGTCGACGTGAATGGAATAGCCGCCGGTGGGGCGTTCGCCCATGAACACCGCGATGGCACTCTCCCGAGTAAAGTCCAGGCTGGGCGGGGCGCCTGCGTCGAATCGGCTCCACAGGTGCCGGAATTGGGACTGCCCGGTGATGACTTCGAACTGCTGTTCTGTCTGCAGGCTGTGCTGACCCTTGGCCAGTCGGTCGATCGGCAGTTCCTCGGCCGGGCCTGGCCCCATGCAGGCGACGGAGAGCGAGGCGAGCGCTAGAATCGGGATGGTTCGCATCATGGGTTCCTCGACGGATGTCTTTAAGTCACCGTTCGTGCGAAGGAGCGCGCAGGGCGGTCGCCGCTGTCGGGGCACTCCAAGCGCGGCGGCTTCGATGCCGACATGCTCCCCAGTATACCGACCCTACCTTGATTTCGCGTGGAAGCCTTCGAGCCGGGCCGCGTTCGCGTGGCGGAGACCAAGGCTCGGCCCGTACGCGCGCGTCGCGTAGGGTGAAAGAGGCCGCAGGTCGTCATCCACGACGAGGTGGCTGGGATGCCAAGATCAGGTCCGCGAGCGGACGTCAGTGGAAACAGGCAGCCAGGCTGGTACCGAAGGAAATCCTTGGTCTAGTCTCAGGGGGGGATGCGGCCTGCAATGACGGTGTCGATGGCAAGGGGTCTGCGCACCGTGCCGGCCGCGGATCATTCGAAGCAGCATGAGATCTGCCAGGAGGTGTGTCGCGATGCCCGAACCGAGCAATCTTCTTCAAGTCAATCCGGATGTCATCCAGCGCCTGGTCGATCTGGCCCGACAGATCGACAGCCAGGAATTCACGGGGATCCCCGAGGATCCGGAAGTGCAGGCGGGCAGCGCGGAGGTCGTGGCGCTGACTGAGCAGAATTTCGATAGCTCGGCCGACGAATTCCGGTCGATCATCAATGACCTCGACCCGGAGCAGCAGCAACAGGTGGTGGCCCTGTTCCGGCTGGGGCGGGGCGACTACGCCTTCGAAGAGTGGGAAGACGCCCTGGCCGAGGCCCGGGAGGACTGGAACGTGAATACCGCAGACTATCTGCTAGGCCACCCCATGCTCTCGGATTATCTGACCAGCGGCATGCTCCTTCATGGCTATAGCGTCGAGTAACGCCGCTGGCGGGAGAAACCGGGCTCGCGTATTCCGGACCCAGGCTTGGGCCGCCGAGTTTCCTGCGCGGCTTTGGCGGCCGGCCGCTTGTCGACCGGGTATGCCGGTCGCGTTTCCCTCCTGGCCGGGTGCAGTCAGACGCCACCTGTACCCGCGGCGTGTTCTAATCCAGCGATCATGGGATCGGTAATCCCCTCGAAGGAGACAAGAGCGATATGCGTAAACGAATCATCCCGGCGAAACCCGAACCCGGAGCGGTGCCGGAAGGCGACTGGCTGGATCTGGAGTACCTGGCCGAGGTCGAGATCACCTCCGAGGATCCGGAACATCCGATCGAGGATGCGCTGCTCCCCGGACGTACCTCCGGTTGGCGCGCCGGTCAGCCCGGAGAGCAGACCATCCGCTTGCTCTTCCAGGAACCCCAGCGAATCGAGAGAATCTGGCTGCACTTCGAGGAATCGCAGGCGGAGCGCACCCAGCAGTTCGTGCTGCGGTGGTCACCCGACAATGGCCAGACCTACCGCGAAATCGTACGCCAGCAATGGAATTTCAGCCCCGACGGATCGCACGAACAGACCGAACACATCGACGTGGCCCTCTCCGGCGTCACCATGCTGGAACTCACCATTACGCCCGACATCAGCGGCGGAGCCACCCCAGCCTCCCTCGCCAAACTACGCCTCGCGGGTCGGACCAAGCCAAGCGATTGAAAATAATCAATTACAGGGCAAAAAAGAGCCCCGTTTTTGGCCTTAGAGCGGCATTTTGGGCCCCAAAAACGGGGCACTAACGTTCATGCCCTCGGACGCGCGGCAGCCCTGACGATGAAAAAGCGCGCCACGGAAGAACACGGAAACACGCGGAAAAGAGTTTAAGTGTCCATCCTATTCCGTGATGTCCGTGTCCTTCCGTGGCTGTATTTTCACGTTAAGACAGTGCGCGAGCTACGGCGACACCCGTGCCTTCCGCTTGCCCGTCTCTGGCCCGTCAAGACGGTCGCAGACCGGACCCCGCAGGCCTGGCCGGACTGGGAACGTCCGACGGGTTTGCCTATGATGCCGGCCGCCACGACACTTCCCCGGGAGATACCCAGCCAGCCATGCCGACACCCACCCGCAGCCTCGAACAGATCATTGCCGCCGAGATCGATTGCCGCCTGGAACAGGTCAGGGCGGCCGTCGCCCTGCTGGACGAGGGGGCGACCGTGCCCTTCATCGCACGGTATCGAAAGGAAGTCACCGGGGGGCTGGACGACACCCAGTTGCGCAGCCTGGAGGAGCGTCTGGGGTACCTGCGTGAACTGGACGAGCGGCGCACCGCGATCCTGAAGAGCATCACCGAGCAGGACAAGCTGACGTCGGCGCTCGAGGCGCAGATCCGCGAGGCAGACAGCAAGACACGCCTGGAGGACCTTTATCTCCCCTTTAAGCCGAAGCGGCGAACCAAGGCCCAGATCGCCCGGGAGGCCGGGCTGGAACCGCTCGCGGATGCGTTGCTGGAAGATCCGACCGTGAACCCCGAAGCCACCGCCGCCGCCTATGTGAACCCCGAACAAAAGATCGAGTCCGCGAAAGACGCGCTCGACGGTGCCAAGCAGATCCTGATGGAACGCTTCGCCGAGAATGCCGATCTGCTCACCCGGCTGCGCACCTGGCTCTGGCAGCACGCGCTGGTCCGGTCCCAAGTGGCCGAGGGCAAGGCCGACGAGGGTAGCAAGTTCCGCGATTACTTCGACCATGCCGAGAAGCTCGCCGAAATTCCTTCTCACCGGGTGCTGGCGCTCTTCCGCGGCCGCAAGGAGGGCGTGCTGCGCGTGTCCATGACCTTGCCCGAGGCACTCGAAAGAGCCGAGTTGCATCCCTGCGAGGCGATGGTGGCGCACAGCATCGGCTGGACTCACCAGCGTCGGCCCGCGGACGAATGGCTGCGGGAGACCGTGCGCTGGACCTGGCGCGTGAAACTGACCGTGCATCTGGAGACCGAGCTCCTCGGCAGGGTGCGGGAGATGGCCGAGGTCGATGCGATCACCGTGTTCGCGCGCAACATGCAGTCCCTGTTGATGGCGCCGCCGGCGGGCATGCGCGCCACCCTCGGGCTGGATCCGGGCCTGCGCACCGGCGTGAAGGCCGTCGTGGTCGACCCCACCGGCAAGCTGCTCGACCACGTCACCGTGTTTCCGCACGCGCCGCAGAAGCGCTGGGACGAGTCGCTAGCCGCGCTGGGCGGACTCTGCGTGAAGCATGGCGTGGAGCTGATCGCCATCGGCAATGGCACGGCCGGCCGTGAGACCGACAAGCTGGCCGGCGAACTGCTCCGCAAGCTACCGGACCTGAAGATGCACAAGATCATGGTCAACGAGTCCGGCGCGTCCATCTACTCGGCATCGGAGCTGGCCGCACGGGAATTCCCGGACCTCGATGTCTCCTACCGCGGCGCGGTGTCGATCGCACGCCGGCTGCAGGACCCGCTCGCCGAGCTGGTGAAGATCGATCCGGAGTCCATCGGCGTCGGCCAGTACCAGCACGACGTCAGCCAGGTGAAGCTGGCGCGCAGCCTGGACGCCGTGGTCGAGGACTGCGTGAACGCGGTCGGCGTCGATGTGAACACCGCGTCGGCCCCGTTGCTGGCCCGGATCGCCGGGCTGAACACCACCCTGGCCGGGAACATCGTCGAGTTCCGCGAGCAGAACGGCCGCTTCCCCAGCCGCAAGGCGCTGAAGAAGGTGCCGCGCCTGGGCGAGAAGACCTTCGAGCAGGCTGCCGGCTTCCTGCGCGTCACGGGCGGCGAGGATCCGCTGGACGGATCAGCGGTGCATCCGGAAGCGTATATCGTGGTGGAGCGCATCGCCGCGAAACACGGCCGCCGGGTGAAAGACCTGATCGGCGACATGAGCTTCCTGCGCACGCTGAACCCGGCCGATTACACCTGCGAGCGCTTCGGCGTGCCCACGGTGCGCGACATCATCGGCGAGCTGGAAAAGCCCGGACGGGACCCGCGTCCGGAGTTCCGGGCGGTGGAGTTCCGCGAAGGGGTCGAGCAGCTCAAGGACCTGAAGCCGGGGATGATCCTCGAGGGAGCGGTGACCAACGTCACCAACTTCGGCGCCTTCGTCGACNTTGGCGTTCACCAGGACGGCCTGGTGCACATCTCGGCGCTCGCGGACCGCTTCGTGAAGGATCCGCACGAGGTCGTGGCCCCGGGCGACATCGTCAAGGTCAAGGTGCTGGAGGTCGATCTGGCGCGCAAACGGATTGCGCTGACCATGCGGCTCCAGGATCCGGCGGATGCCCGTGCGAAGGCGCCCGAGCCGCGTGGACCGACCGCCGGTCGGCAGCCGGAGCGAAGCCCCCGCAAGGCGAAACCGGAGGCCGCGCCGGCGCCGTCCGGTGGCATGGCGGCCGTATTTGCCGAGGCGCAACAGAAGGCGAAGCACAGGCGCGGGCGATAGGTTTGCGAGATGTTGCAGGGATGGCACCCTTGCTCGCAATGGAGGCCTCGGCTTGGACCGGCCTGCAGTCATCGCGGCTTATCGGGAGCATTTGGGGCAGGAAAATGGGCCTTTAAGACCGTAGAGACCCCCTAAAAATGATGTAATAATTATTAAATCCAGTGGGTTAGGCTGGTCCGACCCCGTTGAGGGGGCTGGGTTCCGCTTGGATGGTCGTCCGGAAATCCCCGCTGAAAGCGGCGAGAAACGGACCCAGGGTCCTGGTTATGAAATAGTCGCGGCCATGCGCTGGAATTTCGACCACAGTTATGCTCGTCTGCCCGCTCCGTTTTTTTCGCGGGTGGACCCTGTCCCGGTGAGCGCTCCCAGGCTGGTGCTGCTGAACCGGGCCCTCGCCGAAGAACTGGGGCTGGATGCGGACGAGCTCGCGAGACCGGATGCCGCGCTGGTGCTCGCGGGCAACCAGCGCGCTGACGCGAGCGATCCGATTGCCCAGGCGTATGCGGGGCACCAGTTCGGACATTTCACCCTGCTTGGGGACGGGCGGGCCCACCTGCTGGGTGAGCATCTGACTCCCGATGGCAGGCGTGTGGACATCCAGTTCAAGGGTTCGGGAAAGACGCCATACTCGCGACGCGGCGACGGGCGTGCCGCGCTCGGACCGATGCTCCGCGAATATCTGATCAGCGAAGCCATGCAGGGACTCGGCATACCCACCACGCGGAGCCTCGCGGTCGTTGCGACGGGAGAGCGGGTCTTTCGGGAGGATGCAATTCCCGGCGCGATTCTGACCCGGGTCGCCGCCAGCCACATCCGGGTGGGTACGTTCGAATACGCAGCCGCGCTGGACAGGGGCCTCGACGTCCCGGGACACCCCGGCTCGCAGTTGGTCCATGGGGACAAGGCAGGCGGCGTGAAGGACGGCAATCTGCACGCCCGAGCGCTCGCCGATTACACTCTGCAGCGTCATTACCCGGCGCTCGCCGAGAGCCCGACCCGCTACGCGGATCTGCTGGATGCAGTGATGGACCGTCAGGCGGCACTGATTGCGCAGTGGATGCGGGTGGGCTTCGTGCACGGTGTGATGAATACGGACAACATGACGCTGTCGGGGGAAACCATCGATTACGGTCCCTGCGCGTTCATGGATCAGTACGATCCGGCCACCGTCTTTAGTTCCATCGATCGCCAGGGACGCTATGCGTTCGCCAACCAGGCCCGGATCGCACAGTGGAACCTCGCCAGATTCGCGGAGACCCTGCTGCCGCTGATGGATGCGAACCCGGAGGCGGCGTTGCCCCGGGCGGAGGAGGCGATTCATCGATTCCCGACGCTGTTTGCCGGCTATTGGCTCACCGCGATGCGCGCAAAGCTGGGGTTGGCCAACGCGGAGCCGGAGGATTCGGCCCTGATCGAGTCGCTGCTGGAATGGATGCACCAGGTCGGTGCCGATTACACCAACACCTTCCGGGACCTCGCGAGCCGCGCTGCCATGGAAGCCCCCGCGACGGTCAATCCGGTTTTCGGCGACCCGGCGTTCACTTCGTGGCATCTGCGCTGGAACGAGCGGCTCAAGCGGGAGCCCGATGGACTGGACCAGGCGCTGGTTCGGGTGCGCGCTGCCAGCCCTGCCGTGATCCCCCGCAACCATCGGGTGGAGGAGGCGATTGCGGCCGCTGTCGGCTTCGGCGATCTCGGGCCCGCGCACCGTTTTCTGGAAGTGCTTGCCGATCCCTACGACACGCGTCTCGACGACTCCGATTACCGGCAGCCACCTCCTCCAGAGCAGCGCGTCTATCAGACCTTCTGTGGAACGTGAATAAACCGCCGTAAACGACGAATATTGAATGTTTTCGACCGTTCGCAGAGGGCCTATTCGCCGCTTCTGCCCTTGGGTCTGAAGAAGGGGTTGAATTGCTGCGAGACCGCCTGCTGCATGCTTTCCATCATCGCTTTCTGCATGCCTTTCATCATCGCCTCCTGAAAGTTCGCGGCGAATTCAGCCTGCTTTTCAGAAGGGATGAACAGTTCCTTGAACTCGTCGGGAGTGCATTCGATGTCGATGCGGATGTTCATGCGGGTGCAATCCTCTGTTTCGTCGCCCGGAGGGTGCCTCGGGAATCCAGACGGCCCTGTCNCCAGTATGCCTCCCCAAGGAGGGAACCATCAAACGGCCGTCCGGAGTGAAACCAAGGCTTCGCGGTTGTGGCAGTGCAGATGGGTGTATTCGACCTTGCGCAGTGATGTGGTTGTTTTCTTCGAGCCGAGCGTTGTGACCTTGGCTCAGAGATATTTCAGGCGCGCCTGGATGGTGTCCGGAGTCGAACGAACGTCCTTCAGGTCGCTGCCGTCTTCGTTCGCGCTGGCGATGACGCAGGTGCCGGATACAGGGACCACGCTGTCGATCTGCAAGCGGGCGCTCGCTCCCCGAAGAAAGCACTCTTCGTCGAAAAACAATCGGTCACCGTTGGGTCCGATTTCATCCGATTCGATCGTTTCATATCCGACCAGGCGCACGATGTCGTCGCGCCCGCTGATTTCGACCTCTTCAATGGATCGCGTTTCCGGGTTGATCAGTAAGGCCCGCATGTCCCTCTCCTGGTGCACTGGGTAGAACCGATGGACCACGGGGTTGGCAAACGGTTCGCTGTGGCCACTCTCTTTCGAAAGCGATCCCGTCGCGGTTGCCGGAGGCTGAATTTTCGGGGAGAGGGCTGCAAGCCGGGCCATGAGCCGGCATCATGGAACACGGGTCCTGCATTCGGGTGCCCGCGCAGGAGCAAAGACCCAGTCCCATCATCCGGGGAGATCGCGAAGAATGCAGTCGGCTGGCAGCGTCATCCGGCAGTGGGCGCTGCCCATCGTGGTCGCCTTGGTTGCCCTCATCCTTCAGGTGACGAATGGGTCCGATTGGCTGCGGCTGGAACGGGGCACTGCCCTGGTGGAGCCGTGGCGCCTGTTCGGGGCGCACTTCGTCCATCTCGGCTGGATCCATCTAGGGATGAACCTCGCGGGTCTGGCCGTTCTCTGGCTGCTCGTTGGGGATGCGATCAGGCCAGCGTTGTGGGCGTCAGGAGTCCTGTTCATCGCCTTGGGCGTGAGCCTCGGTCTCCTGTGCTGTTCGCCCGCAGTGACTTGGTACGTGGGGTTTTCCGGGGTGCTTCATGGCTTGTTCGCGGCCGGCGCTGTAGCGGGCATCAGGCGCCTGCCAGCGCTCGGGTCGATCGTCTTGATCGCCCTGACGGTGAAAGTGGTCCTGGAACAGTTGGGTGGCGAAGAGGCCCTTACGCAGGGACTCATCGGCGGCGCGGTGATCGTCGATGCCCACCTCTACGGCGCGGTAGCGGGTGTGTGCTATGGCGGGTTGCTGCTGGTCCTATCCTCCAGATTGCCGGTAGACCGGGGCCCCTAGTGGACCATCATCTGGTTTCTGAAGTGTCCATGAGGGAAACAACGCGGTGCCAATCTCCGGCAGCGGTGACGGCAGCGCAGCGCTCGCAAGGCAGCGGGGATCGGGAGCGGAGGAGGCTGCCCATGCGGGGGAATCCGACCGTCGCGCACTGGTTCGTTGGCTGTGCCAGAGCAGTGGGGGCGGTCGCTTTCCGGACCAAGGCATGGACCTGAGACGTGCACGGGCGGAAGCGGTTGGACCGTTGGATGACGGGGCCCGCGGAATCAGAAGTTGAGGCCCATCTCCAGACCGATCACCGATTCGGATGAGGCCGGGCTGCCCTGGAACTCCGGCCGGTTGCTCAGCCAGTCGCGCGAGGCACCGATCCCGTAGTCGTCGTAGAAGAGGCTGAACGCCATGTTGGTCTGGTTGCTGAAGCGCAGCTGGCTATCGAGGCTCAGGTATCCGGCAGTGCGGGGAGTATCACCGCGATGCCCGTAGAGCGGTACCTCGGTTTGGCCATCGCCCAGCAGCGGGTAGCGCACGCCAACCCGAACCTGGCTGCGGAGATTGCCGGTTTCATAGGTTGGACCTGTACTCAGTCCGGTGACGACAAAGTTGTGATGCGCCCCGGAGAGACCGTGGCGGTCCAGCACTCCGGCAGCACCGTCTGCGGAGCGAAGGTCCAGCCCAACGCCTAAGCCGTAGCCGAAACCACTGCTACCGAAGCGCTGGGTGAACCGGCCGGAGGTCTCCAGCGCATAGTTGTCCAAACCCGAACTCGTCACTGAGGGTAGGCGTGTGGAACGGATTTCCAGATCCAATGCGCGCCCAGGCTGAACGTCGTTCCGGAAACCCGGACGCAGGCTTTCCGTGTCTGTAAAGCTGCCAAGCGTAGGCAGGGTATCTGGTCCCGCGTTGTAGGACAGGCCGTAGAGCAGTCGCGTGTCGGCGTGCAACGGCATGGCAAGCAGAGCGAACGGCAAGAGACCAAGAACCATGCGGCCCGGAATTCCGGTTGCAACACGCCATGTGTTCATCACCGATCACCATCAGCAGGAGCACTGTGCCCAGATGTCGAGTATAGAGCGATATGTATATAACAGGTAAGGCTTGAAGGCCAAATAAAAGTATTATCCGGTCTAGACCGGTGGTTTTCACTCACGCGGAGGTCCGCCGCTGATCCGGGCCGCGTCAGGCTTTCGCGTTGCAGACGTGTCTGTCGGCGGTCGCCCAGG
>SL_3KL_010_SEDDRAFT_10001437_pt1 | contig 21590 bp, 21 predicted proteins | sample SodLakKL_010_SED_2_FD_10381 | JGI IMG/M metagenome (IMG submission 10381) | reverse complement strand
AAAAAAAAAATTTTGCAATCTCGGTGAAATAGTTATGATCCAAATGATGACCCATAATGACAAGGAGATAGCTGATGCGTCGATTAAACCGTTTAATGGCTTTAACGTTGATTTTTATTTTTCCAATGGCTTTTTTGGCTTTCGCCCAGCCGGATATACGAGAAGGGATGTGGGAAATTACCACTCAGCTCGAGATGCCCGGGATGCCAATGCAAATGCCGGCGGTAACTTATACCCAGTGCATTACCAAGGATGATTTGATCCCCCAAGACCCCCGGCCTGACCAGGAATGCGAGACGGTAGATTACAAGATAGACGGAAACACGATAACTTACAAAATAGAATGTTCTTCACAGGGTACACAGATAAGGGGACAGGGGGATGCGACCTATCATGGTGATACCATGTCCGGATCAATGAAAATGACCATTTCAGGGCAGGAGCGCATGGAAATGAGCTATGAATACTCAGGTCGTTGGATAGGAGAGTGTCAATAATCGGACTTTTGTACTATTGCCTGATCTGATTTCCCCGGCTATGAAGAGGAGAAGGAGAAGCTGTAAATGATTTCACGAATTGATCATGTATCTATCGCTGTCAAAGACATTAATCAGGGACTTCATTTTTTTCAGGATGTTCTTGGCGCTATTCAGGGAGTTGGGGAAAGCGACCCTGAAATGAAGTATAATTGGAGAATTTTTTCCTTAGGCGACCTCTCCCGCCTGGAATTTTTGTATCCGACAGGCCCGGGAAGCTTTTTGGATAATTTTTTTAAAAAATATCCATCCGGAGGGGTTCATCATATAACGTTGCAGACCCCGGATATTCAAAATACCGTTAAAACCCTCGATGAATATAATATTCCTTATTTCGGCTACCGGGATATGGGAGATTCCTGGAAAGAGGTCTTTATACACCCCAAAAATGCTTTTGGGGTGTTGATCCAAATTGCCCAGTTTAATCCGGACGACTATCTTCATAAGTCAGTGAAGTTAAGGCCCGGAAAAAAATGGGAAGTAACAAAAAAAGAAGATGGCACATTTCTTTCCATTTCTCATCCTGGTGGCGGCAAAGCTGTTATTGAACTAGACCGTTCACAGATAAGATCATTGATAAAGGATCTGGAAGCTTTGCTTGAGGATTAAAATTTTTAATTTCTATTTATTGTAGTATTGGATATACCATTCAACAAATTTTTGAATTCCTGCTTTTATTGGGGTGTTGGGCTTGAAGCCGATATCCGATACAAGGTCTTCAATATCGGCGAATGTTGACGGGACATCTCCCGGCTGCATCGGCAAAAATTCTTTTTTTGCTTTTTTCCCCAATACATTTTCAATGGTCTCGATAAATTCCATGAGGGCGACGGGGTTATTGTTGCCGATGTTGTACAAGCGATATGCAACTTTGCTGGTTCCCGGATCAGGTTTGTCGGAATTCCAGTGAGGATTTCCTGAAGGAATCCGATCCATGATATTAACGATACCTTCAACAATGTCATCGATATAGGTAAAATCACGCTCCAGATTTCCATGGTTGAAAACTTTTATGGGCTTGTCAGCCAAAATGGCCCGTGTAAAAAGAAACAGAGCCATGTCGGGTCTGCCCCATGGCCCATAGACAGTGAAAAATCTTAACCCGGTTGTTGGCAAACGGTATAGGTAGCTGTAGGTGTGAGCCATGAGTTCATTTGCTTTTTTGGTTGCCGCATATAGACTCACCGGATGGTCCACATTGTGATGTACCGAAAAGGGCATCAACGTATTTAAGCCGTAAACGGAACTGCTGGAGGCAAAGATCAGGTGGGGAACATTGAAATGGCGGCACCCTTCAAGAATATTTGTAAAACCCGAAATATTGGCATCAATATAAGCATGGGGATTTTCGAGACTGTAACGTACTCCAGCCTGTGCAGCCAGATTAACCACCCTGTCGAAAGAATCTGAATTGAAAACAGATTCCATGGCATTACGATCCGCGATGTCGAGTTGTTTGAACTTAAAGTTTTTGTAAGACTGAAGAATTGAAAGGCGGGATTTTTTTAGATTAACGTCGTAATAGGTATTCAAATTGTCAATTCCCATCACGCTTTTTCCGCTTTCAAGAAGATGTTTACATAAATGAAAACCAATAAATCCCGCAGCCCCTGTAATCAGAATTTTCATTTAAATACCTCAGTATTTTCTCATTTTAATGGTGATGTTCTGCTCTGAAAAATAAACTCCTCTTTTGAAACAAAACCGAGATCTTTCCGGGCCACACTTCCAACGTAGCTCAAATCATTTTTCAACCGCTCAATTTCATGTAAAAGCAATTGATTTTCATGGGCTATTTTTTCATTTTTTTCCACAATATTTGCTAGCTCTTCTTTGAGCCCGTAAAGATCAGTCAATCCTTTTTCGCCAACAATGGCCATCAGCAAAATCGTAAGTAAAATAACACAGACTCCGGACAAGAGTATTTTTTCTTTTGAACTCACTTTTAAGCCCCCCGAATCCGCTTTATTGCTTCTAATAAAATTCTCACCTCCCGACCATTAAAAAGGAAAGAAAAAATTCCATATAGAATGATCCCGACAAATATACACCCAAAAAGCCCCGTGGATTTTGCCAAAAGGGAATTATCCGCTGCCGGTAGCATAACTCGACTGCATAATACCACACCAAGGCCCATCAAAACGGCTCCTGTGATTGTACGGATCAAAGATGAACCTGTGTCTTTTAAATCGATATGCCCCAATTTCAACTGAAGTGCATGCATTAAAAAGACCAAATTTAAAACAGAGGCCAGTGAGGTCGACAAGGCCAGTGCTTTGAAGTCTAAAAACCGGATAAATACAACAGCCATGATGATTTTTAATACTATACAGACCAAAGCAATACGAGCCGGTGTATATGTGTCCTGCAGAGCATAAAATGTCGATACAACAATCCTTACCGAAGCAAATGCCCACAATCCAATTCCATAATATAAAAGGGCTTCCGCAGTCAATCGAACATTTTGTGTTTCAAAAGCACCTCTTTCAAACAACAGTGATATTATTGGCTCCCTTAGAACAATCATGCCTGCCATAGCGGGCACCGTAATAAACAATACCATTTTTAAACTCATACTCATGGTTTTGGCAAGGGCCTGATAATTTTTTGAAGAAGCTTCTTTTGTTAAACCCGGAAGTAAGACCGTAGCTGCTGCTATGCCAAAAATGCCCAAAGGAAACTGAACAAGGCGATCAGCGTAATAAAGATGAGAAATACTTCCTTCCACAAGAAAAGATGCAATCAAAGAATCCAGAAGTGCATTGATTGGAAAAACAGAAGCTCCCAAAGCAGCAGGCAAAGTCAAGATTCCAATCCGTTTTAAACCCTGATGAAATAAAACGGTTTTCTCCCTAAAAAAGATACCGGTTTTTGCCAAAAATGCTCCCTGCAAAAACAGCTGCAAAATGCCCCCCAGAAGAACCCCTATAGCTAATCCTTTTATGGGTTCAGCCATTTGAGGTGAAATAATCAGGATAGCACCGATCATGCTGATATTGATGATAAATGGGGATAATGACGGGGTTGTAAAATGTCCGAATGTATTTAAAATTCCCATGCAAATCGCCGAAAGACCTATGAAAATAATAAAGGGCAGCATTATCCGGGTCAAAGAAACGGTCAATGCAAACTTTTCGGGAGAAGAAACAAAGCCTGGTGCAAACACGGTCACAAGTACATCTGCAAAAAAAATGCCAGCCATAGTAACCGTCGCCAAAATCAGAAAAAAGGACAAAAAAGCGGATCGGGCCAATTGAAAAGCCTCTTTTTTTCCTTTAGTCGACAAATACTCAATAAAAACCGGGATAAATGCAAGACTTAAAACCCCTTCGGAAAAAAGTCTCCTGATCAGATTGGGTATCCTGAAGGCCACAAAAAAAATGTCAGATATAAACCCGGCTCCAAAAGACCAGGCTATGACAGCATCCCTAATAAAGCCAAAAATCCGGCTCAAAAGAGTAATGACCATTACAATGCCGGTATCTTTTGCCATTTTTACTTTTTCATTTTTTTCCATATCTTATGGAGAAATCCATTTTCTTATTGACAAAAGTTGATCTGATATTTTATAAGTCGCAGTTGTTGTTTTTAAAACGATTGTGATCTGAGCCTGTTTATCAGAAATAAGAAAGGAGTATGAGCAAAGGTGGCAAACAATAAATCAGCCTTAAAACGCGCCCGTCAAAATGAAGTCAGACGTTTGCGAAATAAATCTGTTAGAACGCGAGTTAAAAGCGCCATTAAATCTGTTCGCGCGGCAGCATCCGAAAATTCTCATGATAAAGCTTTTCAGGAATTGAATTTGGCCAAATCCATTATTGATAAGGCTGCAAAAAAAGGAACCCTTCATAAAAGAACGGCTGCCAGGAAAATTTCAAGACTTACCAAGATTGTCAATTCCGTTTCTGATTAAAGGTTTGCCGGTTTTATCCGGCAAACCTTTAAAAAACTCTTACTCGATATCCATCAATTGGTAGTAGACTATTTCAGCCATTCTTTTTGAGAGAGTTCTTAAGGCCTCTCGTTTTTCCCCTTCCGTTATCAGTTTATCCGGCTGCACGATGAAGCTTTCGCTACCGGAAAATCCGGGTAATGCCCATAAAACCTGACCGTGCCTGTCGGTCAATCTCAGGTCTAAAATCATCGTAATTCGCCGTTCCAGGGGAGAACGCACATCGGTTCTTGAGATGGTATGAGTGCTAAATGACCTGATAACCCCATGAAAAAAAGCATCAGGCATGTCTTTTTCCGCAATTCTCACATTGTGGCTTCGAACAAATTCATAAATAAAATCATTGGTTATCATTGCTTCAATACCGGTTTCAGATGTGGGATTTTCGAAAACAGGTACAAATAGAGTTCTGATTTGAAACGGAAAATTTCTTTCCTCGGCAAAACGATAGCCGCAGCCTGCTACCGTTGTAAATAATGCCGTTAAAAGGAGACAAAATATGCTTTTGGTATAGTTTTTCACAGTGCTTAGTAACGTTGAATCAGATTGGGGGTTAAAGATCAGACCACGATGTTGACCAACTTCTTTTTTACGACGATCACCTTTTTTACAGGTTTTTCACCAATAAATTTCAGGGCTTTTTCATCCTGAAGTGCAAGCTTTTTTATGGCCTCATCCTGAGTATCGGCAGGAACTGTAAAACGGCTTCTCAATTTTCCGTTGACTTGAATGACGATAGTGAGTTCTTCTTTGGCCAGGGCATCTTCCCGATAGGAGGGCCATTTTGCCATCAGCACACTGTTGCGGTTTCCTGTCTTTTCCCACAGTTCCTCAGACAGGTGTGGCACGATGGGAGACAGCAGGATTATAATGGTATCCAGAACGAAGCGAAGTACGGATGCTCTTTCGGGATGTTTTTCATCGACTCTTTTGCCTGCTTCACGCTCTGCTTCCATGGCATACAGCGCATTGACCAATTCCATGACCGCACTGATTGCTGTGTTGAAATGAAAGCGCTCTTCGATATCGTTGGTAACTTTTTGGATTGTTTCGTGGGTCTTTTTAAAAAGCAGCTTCAGTTCATCATTGAGTTCATTAATATTTCCGTCAAAGGCTTTCACATCTTTTATTTCTTCCATAGAAGCTATTGCAAAACGCCAAACCCGGTTTAAAAAACGAAAACTTCCTTCAACTCCCTGCTCGCTCCATTCCAAATCCCTTTCCGGAGGTGCGGCAAACAGACAGAAAAGTCGTGTGGTGTCTGCTCCGTATTTTTCGAGGAGTACATTGGGGTCAATGACGTTTTTTTTGGATTTGGACATTTTTTCCACCCGTCCAATCGAAACCGGTTTACCGCATAGGCTGCAGTTTAAGTGTTCCCCGGAGGTTTCAACTTGATTGGGAAAAAGATAACCATGTTCCATGCACGATACAGTCTCTTTACAAACCATACCTTGAGTTAACAGGCGGGTAAAAGGCTCTTTGAATTTGACAAGTCCCATATCGTGTAAGACCCGCGTATAATACCTTGAGTAGAGCAAATGCAGAATGGCATGCTCGACGCCTCCAATATATTGGTCTACAGGCATCCAGTAATCTACAGCATCGCGGTCAAAAATTGCATTGTGGCAATCGGGGCTGCAATAGCGCTCGAAATACCAGGAGGACTCCACAAACGTATCCATGGTGTCTGTTTCTCTTCTGGCATTTGATTTGCCGCAGGCGGGACAAGAAGTATTGGTAAAAGCCTCCAGCTTTGGCAACGGTGATTTTCCGCCTTCCAGCAAATCGACATTTTCCGGAAGAACAACCGGCAGATCTTTTTCCGGAACAGGCACGATACCACAATTTTTGCAGTGAATTATTGGAATCGGCGCACCCCAATATCGCTGCCGTGAGATACCCCAATCTTTCAGCCGAAAACTGACAGTTTTTCGGCCAAGGCCTTTTTGACTAAGGTAATCTGTAATTTTTTCCATGGCATCTTTATTTCTCATGGAGTTGAAAATGCCCGAGTTGACCATGATACCGTCATCCGTATAAGCTTCCTTCATGTTTTGGGGATCCAAATCGCGATCCTCGGGCCTGACAACAACAATGATGTCCAATCCGTATTTTTGGGCAAATTCAAAATCTCTCTGGTCATGAGCCGGAACGGACATGACCGCCCCTGTTCCATATTCCATGAGAGCAAAATTGGCGGTATAAATCGGCATTTTTCTCTCTGATAGAGGATTTATACAATAAGAACCTGTGAAAACGCCCTCTTTTTCATAATTTTCCAAAGCTCTTACGGACCTGTCCTGAGTAGCCATCCGGTCAATAAAATCGAGAACCACGGATTCATTTTCGGTCCCTCCAACCAGCTTGGAAACAAGAGGATGTTCCGGGGCCAGCACCATGAATGTTGCACCAAACAGGGTATCGGGACGTGTGGTAAAAACCGGGATTTCTCCTTGAACGCCTTCNGGAGGATTTTGTATCGGAAACCGTATTTCAGCACCTGTACTTTTTCCTATCCAGTTTTTTTGCATGGTAATGACCTTTTCAGGCCAACCGGGAAGTTTATCGCAATAATCCAGCAAGTCCTGTGCATAGTCCGTGATTCGAAAAAACCATTGCTCAAGCTTTTTTTGGCGGACGGTTTTTGAACATCGCCAGCACAAGCCGGCTTCCACCTGTTCATTGGCCAGCACTGTCTGACAGTGCTCACACCAGTTAACATAAGCTTCCTTGCGATAAACCATGTTCCTTTCATACATTTTAATAAAAAGCCACTGTTCCCATCGATAATAGTCAGGGCTGCACGTGGAAATCTCGCGGTCCCAATCATAACTAAAACCCATACGCTTTAGTTGGTGACGCATATTATCGATATTTTCATAGGTCCATTTGGCCGGATGCGTCCGGTTAGCGATGGCAGCATTTTCCGCCGGCATTCCAAAAGCATCCCAACCCATGGGGTGAAGTACATTGAAACCTCTCATCCTTTTGTATCTGGCAACCACATCCCCTATTGTATAGTTTCGTACATGTCCCATGTGGATTTTACCAGATGGATATGGAAACATTTCCAGCAAGTAATATTTTTCTTTGCCCGGATCCTCCCAAACCTTCATCAGGCCATGCTGATCCCAATAAGATTGCCATTTCAACTCGATTTTTTCTGGATCATATTTTTCATCCATTGCCGGTTTCTACCTCCGAAAATCCGAATTTTTTAATGAATCATCCTATTTTTTGGTAAAAAAGCAAAAGATAGGTTTTAAAAGCAAGTGTTTCTTGTGCCATATAAGAATAAAAATATCAAGGCCGATAGCTTTCCAGAAAATGTTTTTGGCAAGGATAGAGGAAGGAGATCATACTTTTTCGTATATCTGTGACCGATAACGCAGCCAAAACATTTTATGGAAAGCGATGAGAAAATATTTGACTTGTTTCTTGCAATTTCATATGCAGCAGAAGAAAAGTTCGATAAAATGTAAACCATGGGTTGGTTTTTTAAATAAATTTATATCTTTGCGAAGGTTAAAAATAAAACATCATTTATGACGACAAAAATTCTAATCAATGCCGTTGATCCTGAAGAATGCCGCATTGCCTATGTGAAAGACAGTAAACTTGAGGAATTTCAGATTGAAAGTGCCGCCAGAGAAAGCATCAAGGGAAACATTTACAAGGCTATTATCACCAGAATTGAGCCTGCCCTTCAAGCGGTTTTCGTCGATTATGGGGCGGAACGTCACGGCTTCCTGCAAAAACATGAAATTCACAGTGACTATTTTCAGGACAATCACACCGGCGATCGGTCTTTAAAGAATATTCTCAAAAAAGGGCAGGAAATCATTGTTCAGGTGACCAAAGACCCCATCATGGAAAAAGGGGCCATGCTGACAACGTATATATCCCTTCCGGGAAGATACGTGGTGCTGATGCCGGGTAGCAAAACCCTGGGAGTGAGTAGGAAAATAGAGGATGAAAAAGAACGCAAGCGTCAAAAGGAACTTTTGAACAGCTTGAAAATACCCGAAGGATTTGGAGTCATCAGCCGCACTGCGGGAATGGACAGAACCAAAACTGTGATCGGAAACGATTTGCGCTATCTGATGAGGCTTTGGAAAAACATAAAACAGAAAGCCATAAAAGCACCGGCGCCATCGATTCTTTATAAGGAACGAAACCTGGTGGTTCGAGCCATACGCGATTATTTTACCTCTGAGGTCAGCAGTATTCTGGTGGATGACGAAGCTGTTTATCAAGAGGTTAAGGATTTTGTAAAAATTACTTCTCCCAAACATACCAAAATCGTCAAGTTTCACAAAGGGCCCAAACCCATTTTCACCAAGTATCAATTGGAAAATCAGATCGCATCTATTTTTGAGAACCGTGTTGAACTCAAATCCGGCGGTTCCATTGTCATACAGCAAACAGAAGCGCTTGTGGCCATTGATGTCAACTCCGGCAAAGGCATACACAAATCTTCCATTGAACAAACTGCTCTAATGACCAATATCGAAGCCGGTGAGGAAGTGGCTCGCCAACTGCGTTTGAGAGATCTTGGCGGACTTATCGTTATTGATTTTATCGATATGAAAGATACCAAGCACAGGCTTGAAGTGGAAAAAGTTCTGAAACATCATGTTAAAAAAGACAAAGCAAGAGCAAAGGTCGGACGAATTTCGCGTTTTGGATTATTGGAAATGTCACGGCAGCGAATAAGACCGTCCATTGAATTTGGAAGTTACGGCTCATGCAGGTACTGCCAGGGTAAAGGTCTCACACCTTCCACAGAAACCCTTGGGGTGAGCTTTCTTCGCAAACTTCGCCTGGTAACACTGAAAGATGAAATTACTCTTGTCAAAGGAATCGTCCCTGTTGAGGTTGCCGATTATCTGCTTAATAAAAAACGAACGGAAATTGCTGAACTCGAATTACGAAGAGGACTGTCCATAACCATCGAACCTGATACCGGGATGATGCCATCCGACAGTAAAATTATTTGTGAATAATCGCTGTTTCAGCAGCAATCCTTGACACTTAAAGACCATTACGCTAATAATAAAATTTATCATTAAACGACAAGATGGTTTGGGAAAGTTTGAAAAGATGGTCAAAAAACATAGTAAAGGACGAAAAAACAAGATACTTTTGTCCCTGGTTTGTATTGTTTTGGCAACTGTTTCAAGTATCTACTTTTGGACCCGGGTTTCCGGAAATCCACTGAAGACCAAGCAGGCAACACAACAACAGGAGCAACAGTCAATACACCCGGATGATGAGATTTACCGGAAAATACCCCAGCAGAGAATTATCGACTTTGACAGATTGGGGGAAGATGAAAAGCTTCAGGCAGTTGTTAAGGAGCGTAAGGACCAATTTGGTTTAGATAAAGGCGTTGATCTTATTGTCAGGGCTGATGAAAGCCTTAAGCTGGGGGATTCAATTATTCCCATGCGTGAAATCCTCGAAAAAGTTCGTATAAGACAAGGCAGTGTCATAGAAGAAGGTCTTGCAGAAAAAGTGTTGGAAGAAAATGTGGTTGCTTTTGGAATCTATGTGGTTAAACCAAATGACAACTTGTGGAATATTCATTTCCAATTTTTAAAAGATTATTTTAATCGCAAAAACATTCCTCTTTCTCCCATGGCTGATAAACCTGATGAACGGGGTTATAGCTCAGGTGTAGGAAAAATTTTAAAGTTTTCGGAAAACATTGTTTATATTTACAACACACGAGATCGAAAGCTATATGCTGACTTGAATCTGCTTAATCCCGAAAGTGAAATTGTGGTTTTTCATATGGAAGAGATCTTTTCACTTCTTGATCAGATCGATTTACACAAGGTGGACCATATCAGGTTTGATGGTCAAAACCTGTGGATTCCATCAAAATCTTGATCATGACCTTTACTTTTGGCTTCCAAATTGTAATGATAAATGGTTATTAAATGAATTTTCAACATTTCCCAATAATCGTTTGACGTAAAAATTCATTTAAAGTATATGAGCCCAAGTTTTTTGTTTATTGATGGCTTTTAATTTTAGCTACGGATATCCATAATTACGAGGCGTTATTGATAACTTTAAGGAGGTTTTATCTTGGTTGATATCGTTTATGCAATGGGTCAAAGCGGAGCGGCGGGGGAAGGTGCACAGGGTGGATTTACTGCATTTATTCCTCTCATACTTATGTTTGTCATTTTTTATTTTCTTTTGATCAGACCCCAGCAGAAAAAGACCAAAGAGCATCGTGAAATGGTCACCAACCTGAGAAAGGGCGATCGTATTATAACCGCCGGCGGTATTTACGGTCGTATCACCGGTTTGGACGATACAACGGTGACTTTGGAAATTGCAGACAAGGTTCGGATAAAATTGGCGCGAAACAATGTCGGGGCTTTAGTCAGGTCTTCGTCCCAAACGCCGTCAAAAGAGGAATAAATCTGACAACGAAAAGTCAGAATGACCGCATTTTTATCAAAAACAAGCCCCAGTGAAAAAGAGAGTATTTTGCACCAAAGGGTATTTTGCTTTTTCTGGGGCTTTAATGTGGCTCGTGCAGTAAAAAGTTAAGGGCCATGTCCAATTTTATAACCAGTTTACCCATCAAAGATTGATCTTTGCTGAAAGGAAAAGAACCGTTGAAAAAGTTTTCATGGCGGCTGTTTTTTATCCTCACGGTTGTCATTGTTGCAATCATATATGTGATTCCCACGTTCAAACCTTCTGTTTGGCCTTATAAAAAAATTAATCTTGGCCTCGACCTTCAAGGGGGTATGCATCTTGTACTGGAAGTGGAAACGGATAAGGCGGTTGAAGGCACCATTGAGCGATTAGCTCAGGAAATCCGAGAAACGGTTAGAAGTGCGAAACTTCAGGATGTTTTTGTGGAAACGAAAAATGGAATGAAGCTTTCTATAGAAATTGCGGATATAAATCGGGAAAAAGAAATTCAAAAGCTTTTGGATAAAGATTTTCGTGATCTTCGTATGGTGTCCCGTGCTGTTGATGACGAATCGGTGAGGCTGACATTGGATTTACCGGATGAAGAGGTTCGGCATATCAAACAACTTTCTGTGCAGCAAGCCCTTGAAACCATTCGAAACCGGATAGATCAGTTTGGTGTGAGTGAGCCCGATATCCGGCTGCAGGGAACCAATCGCATTCTGGTTCAACTTCCTGGAGTTACCGATACCCAAAGAGCCAAAGAACTTATTGGAAGAACAGCACTTCTGGAATTTAAGCTTGTGGACGAAAGTGTTGATCCCCATGTTGCTGAAAAAAGAGGTGCCCCACCCGGTACCGAGATTTTATACCAGGTTCGGCATGATCCCGCCACAAACCGTGAAATCAAAACCCCTTATGTTTTGGTGAAGCGGACTTTATTGACGGGAGCATACCTTACCGATGCAAGAGTACAAATTGATTCCCAATATGGTGAAGCCTATGTCAGTATTAAATTTGACTCAAAGGGTGCCAGAATTTTCGAAAGAATCACATCTGAAAATGTTCAAAACCGACTGGCGATTGTTTTAGATAACACCGTTTATTCAGCACCGGTTATTCAAGAAAGAATAGCAGGAGGTGAAGCCCGGATCACAGGATATTTTACCACCGAAGAGGCTCGCGATCTGGCGATTGTTTTGCGTGCCGGTGCATTACCGGCCCCGGTGGAAATACTGGAGGAAAGAACCGTGGGGCCGTCGCTGGGGGCCGACTCGGTTCGCAAAGGCCTTATTTCCATGCTTGCGGGTGGTATTCTGGTGATCATTTTCATGGTGGTCTACTATCAGGCATCCGGCCTTATTGCCAACACAGCCTTGATTTTGAATATTCTCTTAATTGCGGCTGGCCTTGCTGCCTTCCAGGCAACATTGACCCTTCCGGGGATTGCGGGTATTATTTTGACCATCGGAATGGCGGTGGATGCAAATGTCATTATCTTTGAACGCATACGTGAGGAACTGAATGTTGGAAAAACACCGAGAGCTGCTATCAGTGCGGGATATGAACGATCGACACTGACTATTCTGGATGCCAACGTGACAACCTTGATTGCGGCCCTGGTGTTGTTCCAGTTTGGTACCGGTCCTGTAAAAGGTTTTGCCGTTACATTAAGCCTGGGTGTTATCGCAAGTCTTTTCACATCCCTGATTCTTACCCGGGCCATTTTTGATTATTTTTTGATCAACCGCAAAATTAAGCGTTTGAGCATTTAGTTTCCTGGATTGAGCCGTTGACGCAACATCTTACGGAAGGATTGTTTTTTCGGCGTACAAGAAGATTGATTTTTGGAGAAAATGATGCAGTTTATCAAACCTGGTACCAACATCGATTTTACCGGCAAAAGAAAAATTGCCTATTTTCTATCTGCCTGTATGATCATTATCAGTATATTTTCGGTGATTTTACACGGAGGACCCCGGTATGGTATTGATTTTGCCGGTGGTTCACTAATTCAGATCAAGTTTTTTGAACCGGTTCAAATCGATGACATTACAAGCGGACTTTCTCAGCTAAACCTGGACCGGGCCTCTGTTCAAAGGTTCGGTGACAGAGAAGATAATGAATATCTCATTCGTACCGATATAACCGAAGGCTATGATGAAACCTTTTCAGGCCAGCTTCAGACACTACTCAAAGAATCCACAAACAGTGAAGTAGAAATCCGCCGAATTGAAATGGTGGGGCCACAGGTGGGGCAAGATTTAAGGGAAAAGGCCTTGTTTGCCATGTTTTTTGCTTTGTTGTTTATCACCATTTATATCTCAGGCCGTTTCGAACTCAAATGGTTTGTAAGCGGAGGGGTTGCTGCAGCACTTATTTCAGCAGTCTATATTTTATCCGTTTTTAATGTGAGTATCCCATTTTTAATTTTGGCTGCTTTGATTGTTACATTAGTCCTGTTTTGGTTTCTTGAGCTTAAGTATGCCATGGGGGCTATTGTCGCGCTTATTCACGACGTTGTTATCACAGTCGGCATTTTTTCCATTTTCGATATTGAATTCACACTCCCAATTATCGCTGCCTTGCTGACCATCATGGGTTATTCCCTGAATGATACAATTGTTGTTTTTGACCGGATCAGAGAAAATTTAAGAAAGTATCACAAGAAGCCCCTGGAATTTATTTTAAACCGAAGTATTAACGATACTCTGGCTCGAACAATCCTGACGGCTTTAACAACTTTGACAGTTGTTTTGTGTTTATTGTTTTTCGGGGGCGGAATCATTCATGATTTTGCTTTTGCCATGACAATCGGAGTTATTATAGGAACCTACTCGTCTATCTACGTGGCAAGTCCGATTCTTCTGGCCTATACAAGCAAGAGAAAAAAAACCTGATTTTTTTTTAGAAAGGTTAAAAAATTGCTTCAGATAAAAGAGAATGAGAGAAACTTTTCCGGAAAAACTGTTTCCCTGGTTTGCTCTTAAAAGTATACCGGGAATCGGAAATATTCTTTATAAAAGATTGATTAACAGGTTTTGTTCCCCGGAAAATGTATTTGCCGCTTCCATTGAAGAGCTTTGTAAAATCAGGGGCCTGTCCAAGAACACAGCTTTCACAATAAAAACATATAAATTCAGAGATTGTTTTAAAAAAGAAATTGATGATACCATAAAAAGTGGGTTTCATTTAATGACTTTTTCAGACCGGGATTATCCCTCTTTGTTACGCCATATACCAGATCCTCCTCCTTACCTCTATGTCTCCGGAAAGCTTATGCCTGAAAGCCATAACATTGCCGTGGTAGGATCCAGGCATCCAACCAATTACGGTATCTCAGAAGCAAAGCGATTATCTGAAAATCTGGCTGCACGCGGTTTTACCATTGTCAGCGGGATGGCCAGAGGAATCGATTCAGCGGCACACAAGGGGGCACTTTCGGCGCGCGGCAGAACAATTGCGGTTTTGGGAAGCGGTCTTGCCAGGATTTATCCGCCGGAAAATCGAAAGCTCTTTGAAACCATTTCGGAAAACGGGGCAGTTATCTCTGAATTTTCGCTTCAGTCCCCTCCGGAGGCACATCATTTCCCTGTTCGAAACCGGATCATAAGCGGAATGGCGTTGGGAACAGTTGTTGTGGAAGCCGCGAAAAAAAGCGGTTCTCTGATAACAGCCAGATTGGCAGCTGAGCAAAACCGGGAGGTTTTTGCAGTGCCTGGAAGTATCCAGTCTTATAAAAGTGCGGGTACCAACAGTCTTATCAAACAGGGGGCAAAACTGGTGCAGCATATACAGGATATCATTGAAGAATTATCCCCCCAAATACAAGAAAGCCTTGAACCTGATTGTCACAATGGCTATCTTGACAATCAAGCGAAGCGGTTGCCTGATTTAAGTCCTGACGAACAGCGCGTAATAAGTCACCTTGAACCTTATCCGATCCACATTGATGAGCTGGTTCGAAAAACAGCCATGGCACCAGGAAGGTTGTTGGGTATTTTACTGAAATTCGAACTGGAGGGTCTTGCAGAGCAATCGCCAGGTAAGCGTTTTTCTTTAAAAAACCTTGCATGATACTGGATAACTTTTGAATAAGGCAATATTGTTTAATTAAAGGAGATGTTGTGAATAAGCCACTTCTCATCGTAGAATCACCAACAAAAGTGAAAACACTTAAAAAATATCTGGGAGATGATTACCGCATCGAAGCAACCCTGGGTCATATTAAAGATTTACCCCAGAATGAATTGGGCGTGGATATTGAAAACGGGTTTAAGCCGTTTTATAAAAATATACCCGGTAAGCAAAAAGCCATTTCATCATTAAAAAAGGCTGCGGGCGATACCATGGAAGTTTACTTGGCTCCGGATCCCGACCGTGAAGGTGAGGCCATCGCATGGCATACTGCAGAAATTTTAAAAAAAAAAGGAAGAAAATTTCACCGGGTCCTTTTCCATGAACTTACCGAAAATGCCATTCGGCAAGCCATGTCGTCTCCAAAACAACTTGATGAAAATAAGTATGAAGCACAACAGGCCAGAAGAATCCTCGACAGACTTGTGGGCTATGAAATATCTCCGTTATTGTGGCGAAAAGTTAAGGGAGGATTAAGTGCAGGGCGAGTCCAATCTGTGGCTTTGAGGATTATTTGTGAGCGGGAAAGGGCCATTCAGGCTTTTGAGCCGGAAGAATACTGGTCGATTACAGCAGTTTTTGAAGGAAAAACCCCACCTGCGTTTTCTGCAAAATTGACTCGCCAAAACAACCGGAAACTCAAAATACCCGATGGTTCTTCCGCAAGATCAATTTTAGAACAACTTTCAAACGAGCAGCCTGTCGTTGAAAAAGTGACCAAAAAAACAATCAAACGCAATCCTCTGCCCCCCTTTACCACAAGCAAACTTCAACAGGATGCTATCAAAAAATTAAGATTTTCCGCCAAAAAGACCATGGTGGTTGCCCAGCAACTTTATGAAGGTATCGATTTGGCTCATGGGGAACCTGTCGGATTGATTACGTACATGAGAACCGATTCGGTTCGAATCTCTCAGGAAGCTGCCGAAGAAGCACAAAGGCTGATAGCTGAAAAATTCGGGCCTGATTTTTCGCATGAAAAACCGCGATTTTTCAAAAATAAAAAAAAAGCGCAGGATGCCCATGAAGCAATTCGCCCCACATCGGTATTGAATACTCCTGAAACATTAGCCCCTTACTTAAATGCAGATCAGATGGCCCTTTATAAGCTGATCTGGAAACGTTTTGTCGCATCTCAGATGGCCCAGGCACTCATCAACCAGGTGTCAGTCTCCATTGCTTGTGGTCCATACACTTTCAGTGCATCGGGTTCCACCATAAAATTTCCAGGCTATCTGGCGTTGTATCAATCCGAGGAACAGGGAGATGCCCTTGATGCCAGGACAGAAAAACTTCCTGAACTCACCGAAAAAATGGTCCTTAAAGCACATCAGTATGAGCCAAAACAGCATTTTACCCAACCACCGCCGCGTTTTTCAGAAGCATCACTGGTAAAAGAACTGGAAGAAAATGGTATTGGGCGTCCCAGCACTTATGCATCTATTTTATCCACAATCCGGGAAAAAAAATATGTGGAGTTGGATAAAGGTTCTTTTAAACCCAATGAACTTGGATTTATTGTAAATGAGCTGCTCGTTGAGCATTTCCCGGATGTTTTCAGTGTGGATTTTACCTCCAATATGGAAAATAATCTTGATTTGCTGGAATCTGCTGAAGTCAATTCTCTTGAAGTCCTGGAACGATTTTACGACCCTTTTAAAAAGAACCTGGATATTGCAGTAACCAATATGCTGAGTGTAAAGGGTGTCGGATTTGCTACCCATCTGAAATGCCCGGAATGTGACTACCCAATACATTTGAAAATTGGTAAAAACGGACCATTTTTGGCCTGCAGCGGGTATCCCGATTGCAAATACACCCGGGATTATACTCGCGATGAAAAGGGGATTATTCATCCTATCGAACCAATGTTGGAAGAACTTACCGATAAAACCTGTGAAAAATGCGGAAAACACATGGTTATGAAATCCGGAAGATACGGTAAGTTTTTGGCCTGCAGCGGGTATCCCGAATGCAAATATACCCGCTCGCTGGATCCTAAAGAAGCGGGAAAAACAATCGGCATGAAATGCTCTGAAGAAAAATGTGATGGAGAAATTGTGGAAAGAATTTCCAAGAGAGGTAAAACTTTCTATGGATGCAGCCGTTTTCCCAAATGCAAATTTGCTTCCTGGGATAAACCGATAAACAAACCATGTCCTGAATGCGGTTCTAAATTTCTGGTTGAAAAATCAACTAAAAAAGAAGGGGATTTTGTAACATGCCCTGATAGAAAGTGTGCATACAAGGAGTTTTGACAACATGAGTAATGACAAGATCAACCAAGAGCAATCAGGAAACTCTTTCATGGCTGATATTAATATTATTGAAGATGTCCTCAAAAGTATTATCTCGAAAATTCACGAGATTTTTATTAAGGAAACTCTTGATGATACCGAATATATTCGAAACGTCAAGACAGTGCTCAGCGGAACAAACGATTTTTTTCAGGTAAACAAAGAGGTTGTTCCTGATTCTGAAATATTGTTACAAAAACTGTACGAATTTTCTAGAAATTTATGGCTTTCAGAACTAAAAACAAGGCTTGAGCGGGAATCCGAATCTGAGGATTCAGAAGAAGCTGAACTTGAAAATGACGATTATTATGAATATTACTTCGACTACATATATGCCAACGACAATTACCCTAAATAAATGCCTTCATTAAGAAATATGCCATTTTCGGGAAATCTGACTGGTTATGTCCTAAAATACGTTTCCTTCGATAAACCTGAGAACCTCGTCTCTGTTTTTCCCTGAACAATTTTCAATTTGCTGATAGCAATCAGCGCAAAAGTATATAAAATCTTTGTAAAAATGAACTTGGCTCAGGGGTATTTTATCTTCGCAAATGCTGCATACAAATTCTGGACCCGATGTAAAAAGGCTGCGATTAAGATGTTTAACGCCTATGCCCAAGATTTCACTTCCTCCAACTTGCAGGCACCATATAACCTTTGAACGATAAAAATTATAAATTCGAATCCCACCATGAGTTTCAATTGGCTGCTTTTCTATCCAAATATAGACATCTGACCATGGGGCTATAGGATATTGTGTCTCAAAATACATGCCTTCTTCACTGATATTGCGCATATGTGCGGAAAATAGATTGTCCGTGGTTGGTTTGGCAAAGATAATAGGCGTTTCTATAGGGAAACGCGAATGGTTTCTTGGAATATTGTGGGCTCGGTACATTTTTTCCTCCTTTTGCAATTAAGCCCTATCGGAGGTTGTTTTTTTAGTTCCCGGCTACCTTTTATAACCAGGTATTTGATGTCAGGATATAACTCAGAATACTCCGCCAATAAAATCTGTCAATAGGCAATTATACCTATATATGAAAAATGTATTGTGTATAATAAATGCTTTAACTGCTTCATCCGCAACCTTGATTTTGCCTCCCTTTTATATTTTCCAAAAAAGGCTGAAATAAATAATAAATATCATCCAAGCATTCATCTATATCGATAAGTGCAAACTTCGCATATACATCCAGCATAATCAAGGCATTTACGGTTGAATCGGTTTTAACAGCGCTTCTGAGCCGTTTTAGCATATATTGATTCACTTTTTGCATCTCAGAATACACCTCGATAAGACCATCCATCTTTAAATCAGCAGGGTTTCCGGATTTTTTTAAAAAATATTGGGTCAAAAGAAATGAAGCCGCTGCTCGAAAAAGGGTTTCCTCCTGAGTTGCCAGCGGAAGATGAAAACGTCCCATGGGAATAAAAAAGCGGGTAACAGGACATCCGCAGGTTGCAATCAGCAAACCCATCAGAGAACTGATTCCCCTTGCTACAGTGGTGTTATGGGTGGTTTTCCTGTCATGGGTTACCACGGTGAGGTGAACGGGATTATATGAATAGACATTATCAAAGGCGTGAATGAGAGGCAACAGACTGGCAGCCTGTGGGCAATACATGGTTTTTTTTGGGTCCAAAGTGCAATTCGGGCATTGATGGAAATCGATTTTAATCCATTCTTTGGGGTTATCAATAGGTTGTTTTGTTAAATGAAAAGGATTATCATTAAAACAATAATTAAAGGTTTCTACTTTGCCATCCTGAAAAGTGAATGTGTACTCCACCTGGTAGGCGCACATATGAATTCTCCTTGTTTTTTTTATTTTACACATCCGTACCCTGATAACATATCAAAATTTTAAAAAATATGCCTTTTCTTTTTTGAAGACATAATCATTTTTTAAATCTTTCAAATTAATGATTTGACAATGATAGGAGTTTCCAATAATTTAGTACAGCGAGGCTGATTTTTGATAAGGATATATTCCGTCATTTAGGATCAGAAAAAAATAAATTCATTTTAGCCTGAAAGGGGCTGTTGAGAGAACATGATGAATTTTTTCAATTTTGGAAAAGAAATGCTCCGCCTTCTGCACCATAAAAGTAAGGGGCGCGAAATTTTTTCAAATATCACAACATGCAACTCCTATTCATTTGAAACGTTAAATGAAACCCCTTCCCCTGCATTATCCAACTCAAAAAGCGTGTATTGCCCCACGGCCCAATCTGTTCAAAGCCCCGGTATTCATCAGAAGTCAGCAGGTCAGATGTTGCCGGGCGAGGATTCTTTGGTGCTGCTGAATGCATACCTTTTTTCCCGGGAAAATTTCCAGGAAGACATTTCAAAACTAAAAAAAATACTCAAGATGGACCATATCATTTTTGAAATAGGATGCGGAAGTGGTGAAGTGGCGTGGAAAATTGCGAAAAATAATCCGCATACGGGTGTCATTGCCATTGATAAATACGATTGGGCTGTCCCGCTGAATGAGGGTTCTCATTACCAAAAAACGGCTTTGGTCTGGAGAGAAAAACGTTTGGATGCTCAGCAATATGCCCCTGAAAATTTGGTGCTATTGAGGGGGGAAGGTGAAATTATTCGTTTTTTCCCCGACCATTGTATCGACACCGTTTTAATGATTAATCCTGAACCCAAAGTCTGTGAAGCTTTTCTCAAATTCATTGCTCAAGATAAATGGTTTCAAAAAATAAAACCCGGCTCAGGCCAAATTTTCGTGGTACCATTTTCCAGGGAATTGGGAGTGTCGGCCTATGGTGGTTTTGAATATGATTATTCCGAAACAGGGCCTGGAAATTTGGATTATCTCTCTGTTTCTCCTTTTGAGTTCCGGCGGGGAGAAAAAAAACATTGGGGATTGGATCTAAGCCGTGCTTCAGCTTATTCCAGAAATTCAACCCGAAATGATGTCTATATTTATGGAAATCAGTTTCAGGTTTCCTCCCTGTCTGCATATCATACCATCATTAAAAGATTTTTTTGCATATCTATAGCTTTTTAGAAAATGTTTTTGGCAAGGATAGAGTGAGGAGATTATGCTTTTTCGTATATCCCCGACCGATAACGCAGCCAAAAACATTTTCTGGAAAGCTATATGTTGGGCGGAAGATGACCGCACACATGCCTTCATTATTCAGTTACTATACGCTCATCATCTTTGTCTTCATGGCCGACCGGACAAGACAGTTCACACGCTCTGCAGTATTTGATGGGGGGATCCGAAAGATAAAAAGATCCCGTGTTTTTAGCAATTGAACTTTCTTTTTCATCATGTTCCATTTGTTTTTGGCATAATAACCGGTCATAGGAACCGCTTTCGAAGGCGTTTTGGGGACAGGCTTCTATACATGGCGCCTGGCAATTTTCGCAAGGCAAAAAATCCTTTGAGCCCTTGGTGGGTGTTAACGTGCAGTTGACAAATAAAGCACGAAGCCGGATCCTGGGACCATAGACGGGGGTGATTAAAAGATTGTTTTTGCCGATTACCCCCATTGCCGCACATGCAGCGGAATCCTTCAGGAAAATACCTCCTTTGTGGATATAGTAAGGTAGATCGTTTGCCACAATTCCGTGGTTTTTTTTTAACCACCTTTTTAATTGTCTTGTAATGGAAATCAATTTACGATTACCGGCAGTTCCCTGGTTTCCATCCCACCAGTCAAGTGAAGGCTCTGTGGAAGGATGCTTCAACGCTAAAATGATCACTGCCTTTGCTTTGGATGGCCATCGGACATTCTTGGAATATAAATGAGAAGGGGATTGTCGAATTGATTGCAAACTTGATATTCCAGCCAATGATGCTCCCAAGGCCAGAGCTTTTTCAATAATAGCCACTGAAAGATCCTGTTCGGTCTGATGAGATGACATCATGGTTGATTCCATATTTAAAAGGAAATTCCGTAAATTTTATTGACAAAACGCCTTCCAGAAGATAAAAAACAAGATTGCGCTTAAAATTATAGTCGGCTATATGGTAACCGGGTTCAGGGTTGCCATGCCGTGATTACCCATATTTTTATCAGGAGATTTCAAAAATGGCAAAAGATATTATTGGTTCGGTGCTGGTTGTCGGCGGCGGTATTGCCGGAATGCAGTCAGCACTTGATTTGGCAAATTCCGGATATTATGTCTATCTTGTTGAAAAATCACCTGCCATTGGCGGGGTGATGTCTCAGCTTGACAAGACATTTCCT
>SL_3KL_010_SEDDRAFT_10001436_pt1 | contig 21601 bp, 14 predicted proteins | sample SodLakKL_010_SED_2_FD_10381 | JGI IMG/M metagenome (IMG submission 10381) | reverse complement strand
CAGCTGCCGATATCATCAAGCTGGCGATGATAGATATTCATGATTACCTGGCGGATCAAAACCTGAAATCCAGAATGCTGCTGCAGGTTCATGATGAATTGATATTTGAGATAGCTGAGGATGAAGCCGAAACCATTCCTAAAAAAATAAAAGAGTTCATGCAGGAGGCCTTCGAACTGGAGGTGCCCCTTGACGTGGAGATGGGCCTGGCCGATAACTGGTTGGATGCGCATTGACCTTTTACCGGAGGCGTTGTTTAAGCAAGTTCTAGGAACGTAGAGATTTCTCCACCAGAAAAATTAAAAGCGCGGCGTGAGACTGAATGGGTCAGGGTTGTGAAACATATGCGCCGCCTCCTTAATAAAAAGAGCCCTGTCTTTTCGACCGCAGGCCCGCTTATTGGGCCGAAGTGGAGCTCATCTTTTCCCCGCGTAGCGAAATCTCCTTTCTATGGGTTGGATAAAACAATTAAATTCAACTCAATACCGCTATTGCCAATCCTGTGNTTAAGACAAAAAAAAGCCACGCATCGTGCGTGGCTTTATACTGTTCTATTCAATAAAGTATATAAGATCTATCTGAAACTAATCCCTACGCCCAAATTGTAAACAGGATAGTTGGAGAGGGTATAGGATCCTGACAGAGCTACGAAGCCAAGTCTGACCCGGAACCCGGCGAGTGCGTGTACGGTGTTTTCGGCGTTGAAGCTTACGTCTATCGGATCATCAATACGCTCAATAATTCGCTGTCTGGTCTCTTCAGTTTGCTCCGTAAAATCAAAGTCGGGATTGAAACCGGTTATCGGATATGCGCCCGGCGAGAGAAAGCTTACTTTTGATGTTTGAAAGCCTACGCCTCCAAAAACGGCAAGCATAGGAAAGTTTTTTCCAACCAGAAGATTGCCTGTGAAGCCTGTAGCCTCAAAATCGATTTTCTGATCATCCCAAAGTGATGGAGTACCGCTGAATGGGTTGTAAATATCTTCACCTTCTTCAGGCCGGAGCTCCAGGCCGAAGTTGGAAGAGAGTTTAGTGTATCCGATCTGAACGGAGAGATCAACAGGGAGAAGCGCCCCGCCAGGCAGCCACTGATTAAGGCCATGTTTAACACCTACTCCAAAAAGGCTTACGCTGAAATCGTCCATTGTAACGGTGGGAGAGTAACGCAGGGAGACGTCGGTATCTTTAATGGCACCAACTGTAAGCTGCAGCATCGGTGCAGGCACATAGGGATAGCCGGACCCCTGTGGCATGGTAAACCGTGTAACCTCCTGCGGGAAGTTGCTAATTGGATTATTGGCAAATACACCCATTACAGAACCCGGCACATTATCTCCGAAAGACGTTTGAGATTCTGCCGGGCCATCAACGCGCTGCAGGTTTTCAAATTCCAGATTGTCGACAAGAAAACTTCTGTCGCCAACCGGAACGTATGCACCGGCAACGCTTACCCTCAAATCAAAACCAAGGGTTCTGTATGGCCGGGCGCTGTTAACCCAGCCGGAGTTCAGATCTGCTCCAAAGCCATTTCCGAAGGGGCGAAGATATTCTTTTAGAAGCAGGTTGGCATCATTTACGCCCGATAATAATATATCGCCCGATCCGTCAAACTGTGCTTTTGCACTGTTCATTCCGGTTAAGGAGATCAATATAAATGAGGTAAGAAACAGGGTGAATTTTTTTATTCGCAGTAGTGTAGTCATGGCCTTGGAATTAAGAAATCGTGTAGATGATTGATAAAGAAGTATTACAGAGTTACTGTCGCAGTCTAAGCTATAGATAGAAGCTTTTTTCCGGCTGGATGCAGCTCAGCAAATCAAAGTAAAGACAAGATAAATGCTTAAACGTTACACTGTTGATGATTTAATCTAATCCAGCGATTCAAGAATATTCAGATAAGAGTTATACCGGTCGGGGTCAATCTCACCCTGCTCATAAGCTTGAATTACACCGCATCCGGGCTCATGATAGTGGGTACAGTTGTAAAATTTACAGTTCTGACGGGGTTCAAGCATTTCGGGGAAGTAAAGAGAGAGTTCGCTTTTTTCGATCTGAACCAGGCCAAGCTCCCGGATGCCGGGTGTGTCCACAATATATCCGCTATCTTTAAGCGGAATCAGCTGGGCAAATGTAGTGGTGTGCTTTCCTTTTTGCGAATAGGATGATATCTCGCCGACCCTGAGATCTATTCCAGGTTCAATTTCATTCAGGATACTGGTTTTCCCGGCACCGGAGGGGCCAATAAAAACCGATGTGATCCCTTTTACATGTTCTTTGAGCTCCTTCAGCATGTCAGGATCTTTAATGGACGTACTAACAGTTTTGTATCCAAGCCCACGATATAGCTCGCTTACATCCTCAACAAATTCGAGGTCGTTGCCCCTTGCAAGATCCATCTTATTGAAAATGATTCCTGCCGGTATTTCATACGCTTCGCAGGTGACCAGGAAACGGTCAATAAAGCCGAGGTTGATCTTAGGCTGTCTTACGGATTGAACCACCCAGGCCAGATCGATATTGGCAACCAGAATCTGTTCTCCCCGACGGCCATGAGTAGCCTGTCTTGGGATATAGTTTTCTCTTTCATGAATAGTTTCAATACTGCCGGTTCCATCGCTGCCGATAACAACATCAACAATATCGCCCACGGCAACCGGGTTTGTAACCTCTTTTTTTTCCAATCGAAACTTGCCGGGTAACCGGCAATCGATTACCTCTCCATTCAGGTTTACCTTGTACCATTTTCCGGTAGATTGTATAACACGGCCTTTTTTACTCATAAGGCAAAAGGTACGTTTTTTTCCTATAAAAAAAGTCTGGAAGAGCTACCGTGAAAAACTTGGGTAAGGGCATTTTATCGCGGGGCTCCTGGTTTATTTGTGAAATGAATTTCAACGCTTCACGTGAAGATCATAATTGAGTGAAATATGGATCATAGTCATTATCTATTAATCTACTGGGTAATAATTTATGTATTTTGATTTACGAATATGAATCAAGTAAATCGAAAAGATTAAATCAGCTAAAAGTATGGAAGACGATAAAAGCCAGAATAAAGCAAATACCTACAAAGCGAATAATGGCGGGGAAAGCAAATGCCCTTTTCACAGTGGAGCGGTAAAGCCTAACGCCGGCGCCGGTACCAGTAATCGTGAGTGGTGGCCCAACCGTTTAAATCTGAATATTCTTCGCCAGCACTCTTCACTTTCCGACCCAATGGGTGAGGATTTTGACTATGCTGAAGAGTTTAAAAAACTTGATCTTAAAGCCGTGAAAAAAGATCTCACCGACCTGATGACTGATTCCCAGGAGTGGTGGCCGGCAGATTATGGCCATTACGGAGGCCTGTTCATTCGTATGGCATGGCACAGTGCCGGAACCTATCGTGTGCAGGATGGCCGCGGCGGAGGCGGTACCGGAGATCAGCGTTTTGCACCTCTGAATAGCTGGCCTGATAACGTGAATCTCGACAAGGCGCGATTGTTACTCTGGCCAATCAAGAAAAAATATGGGCGCAAACTTTCATGGGCCGATCTTATGATCCTTGCAGGTAATGTATCTCTCGAATCAATGGGATTTGAAACGTTCGGATTTGCCGGAGGACGCGAAGATGTATGGGAACCCAATGAGGATGTGAACTGGGGTCCTGAAAGCGAATGGCTGGGTGACAAGCGTCATGACGAAGAAGGAGATCTGAAAGGATCACTTGCCGCTGACCACATGGGATTAATTTATGTGAACCCGGAAGGACCAAACGGTGAGCCTGACCCTGCAAAGGCAGCCCACTATATTCGGCAGTCGTTTGGCCTGATGGCAATGAATGATGAAGAGACCGTTGCTCTGATCGCCGGCGGACACACGTTTGGGAAAGTTCATGGTGCGGCTCCTGAAGAGCACCTTGGGCGCGAGCCGGAAGCAGCCTCTATTGAAGAGCAGGGCCTGGGCTGGAAAAACAGTTACGGTACCGGTAAAGGTGCAGATACCATCACGAGCGGGCTGGAGGGCGCGTGGACAAACAATCCGACTCAGTGGGACATGGGCTTCTATGAGAATCTGTTCAACTACGAGTGGGAGCTGACCAAAAGCCCCGCAGGTGCCTGGCAGTGGAGGCCAAAGGATGGTGCAGGAGACGGCACGGTGCCCGATGCCCACGATCCATCCAAAAAGAATCCACCTATGATGCTAACCACAGACCTTGCCCTGATCGTAGATCCGGAATACAAGAAAATTTCCAAGCGATTCTATGAGAATCCGGATGAATTTGCTGATGTATTTGCCCGTGCGTGGTACAAACTTACACACCGGGATATGGGACCCAAAACGCGCTATCTGGGGCCGGAAGTGCCTGCCGAAGATCTGCTATGGCAGGATCCGATCCCGGAAGTAGATCATGATATGATAGATGAAAAGGACATTGCCAATTTAAAAGGTAAAATCCTGAACACAGGTCTTTCAGTTTCTGAACTTGTTTCTACCGCGTGGGCATCTGCTTCCACATTCCGCGGATCTGATAAACGGGGCGGTGCAAATGGTGCGCGTATTCGACTGGCCCCTCAAAAAGACTGGGAAGTGAACAATCCCAAACAGTTGTCCAGGGTGTTAGAGGCTCTTGAAGGAGTACAGAAAGAGTTCAACGATGCTCAATCAGGAAACAAAAAAGTCTCTCTGGCCGATGTTATCGTTCTTGGCGGATGTACCGCTGTTGAAAAAGCGGCGAAAAAAGCCGGCCATGATGTAACCGTGCCGTTCACACCGGGACGTGCTGATGCCACACAGGAACAAACCGATGTGGAGTCAGTTGCATGGCTTGAACCGAAAGCTGACGGATTCCGTAATTACTTTAACGTCAAGAACGCTAAAGAAGAGGAGATGCTGGTTGACAAAGCCCAGCTTCTTTCGCTATCAGTTCCGGAAATGACGGTACTGCTCGGCGGAATGCGGGCACTCAATACCAATTATGACGGATCTGACCACGGCATTTTCACGGATCGTCCAGAAACGTTAACCAACGACTACTTTGCGAACCTGCTTGACATGAATACGACCTGGAAGGCAACTTCTGATAAACAGGATCTGTTTGAGGGCCGGGATCGCAAGACAGGCGAAGTAAAGTGGACCGGAACCCGTGCGGATCTGATTCACGGTTCGAACTCTGAACTACGGGCACTTGCTGAAGTTTATGCGAGTGGCGACGCTGAGGAGAAGTTCGTAAAAGACTTCATTGCAGCTTGGGATAAAGTGATGAACCTGGATCGGTTCGATCTGAAGTGATATCAGCTTCGATAGGAAGGGTTGCTGAACATAATATCGATTCAGCCAACTGTTCCATTACAAATTAAAAAAGGCAGCTCTGATACAAATCGGGGCTGCCTTTTTAGTTTATACCCTGTAATTATTGAGTTGATTCTATGCTGATTCGCGCTCTGAAGCAGTGCCTTAGGAAGTGGGTCATCAGATGATTCGCCGCTTGGCGGGTCCGGGTCCCGATACCGCCGATCCACCCGACGTTCCGTTAGGAACGTTTGGTGCTGTTAGGGTAAAATATATGATACTGAACACTGAATTCGTTGATATGAACTGCTCGCAGAACTAAAATCAACATTAAGCCAATCCAACACTCAGCGGCCTTTGCAGTTAACACCCGATCCATTGTACTGTCGCCGTATATTTAATCTACCACGGTAATCTTATCCTGTATACCGGTTTTACTGTTGGTGCCGGCGGCAGTCTTTTTATGTGACTCGGGGACGTCAAAGAATTTAGCCGGATCGTTTACCGGTTCTTTTTCAAGGATGAGGTCAAGAATAGGATCCATTCTTTCAAGATATTCAACTTCGAGCTTACCGATTACGTCCTCTTCAATCTCGGCTACATCTTTCTCATTTTTCTTGGGCAGAAACACCTTCTCAATGCCTGCACGCTTTGCAGCCAGCACTTTCTCCTTAATACCACCCACCGGCAGTACAAGGCCACGCAGTGTGATTTCGCCCGTCATGGCGAGGGTCCCCTTTACCTTACGCTGCGTAAAGATGGATGCTACAGCTGAAAGCAGTGCAACACCGGCCGATGGTCCGTCTTTAGGTACGGCGCCTTGTGGTACGTGAATGTGGAGATCCCAGTAGTTAAAGGCATCCTCAGGGATACTGAGCTCTTTGTATCGGGCTCGAAGATAACTGATTGCAAGCATGGCCGACTCCTTCATCACATCGCCGAGTTGCCCTGTAATGTGAAGTTTACCCGATCCTTTGGATACGCTCGCCTCTATAAAGAGAATATCACCGCCGTAGGGTGTCCATGCCAGTCCTGTGGCAACTCCGGGTACGGTTGTTCGTTCGGCCACATCAGAGAAGTATTTTCTTTTGCCGAGAATATCCTGGATATCATTTACGCCAACACTCATGCTCTCAATCTCTTCGCTGGCGATCCGGGCAGCCACATTCCGGCAAACGCCTCCGATTTCACGCTCGAGATTCCTAACGCCGCTTTCACGGGTATACTCGTCAATGACTTTCTCTATGGCAGCATTGGAAATCTTGATCTTTTTCTTAGTTAATCCGTTTTCCTCGATCTGTTTGGGAATGAGGTACTTTTTGGCGATCTGTACCTTCTCCTCCTGGGTATATCCGCTGATGTTTATGATCTCCATACGGTCTCTGAGAGGAGCCGGTATGGTGTCGAGCGAGTTTGCCGTGGCAATAAACATCACTTTCGACAGGTCATATCCCATTTCAAGATAATTATCCGTAAAGGTGTCGTTCTGTTCCGGATCCAGTACTTCCAGAAGTGCGGATGTCGGATCGCCTCTGAAGTCTGATCCAACCTTGTCAATCTCATCGAGCATAATTACAGGGTTGCCTTTACCGGCTTTCTTCATTGCTCTTAAAATACGACCGGGAAGGGCGCCGATATATGTTCTTCGGTGTCCGCGAATTTCAGCTTCGTCATGGATACCACCAAGGCTAAAGCGCTCAAACTCACGGTTCAGTGACCGTGCTATTGACTTACCAAGCGAGGTCTTGCCTACACCGGGAGGGCCGTAAAAGCAGAGGATCGGAGCTTTCATATCCTCTTTCAGCTTCAGGACAGCCAGGTATTCAATAATACGTTTTTTAACTTTTTCCAGGCCATAATGGTCTTCATCTAATATCTTCCGGGCCCGTTTAAGGTCGAGCTTATCTTTTGAATAGTCACCCCAGGGCAGATCCAGTATCCACTCTACATAGCTATGGATAATCCCGTAGTTAGGGGAGGAGCTCGGCGTCATTTCGAGCCTTTGAAGTTCTTTTTCTGCAGTATCAACTACATCCTCGGGTATTCCCTTTTTCTCTTTCAGCCGGGTTCTGAGTTTTTCAACACTCATCTGCTCGCTGTCTTCGCCAAGAGCCTCCTGTATCGCCTTCATTTGCTGGCGAAGATAGAAATCGCGCTGCTGATCGTCAATGTCGGTTTTAACTTTTGAACGGATCTCTTCACTGAGGTTCAATACCTGCAGCTCTTTGTTGAGAAACTCCATAACCTTATCGAGACGCTCAGAGAACTTTTTAACCTCCAGAATCTGCTGCTTGTCAGAAATGGAAACCTGCAGGTTGGAAGAGATAAAGTTCAGCAGAAAAGATGGACTCGATATATTATTAATGGCAATGGATGCCTCAGAAGGGATATTGGGAGAGAGATTTACAATCTTGCTTGCGGTCTCTTTAATGGATCGAATGGACGCATCCAGTTCAACTCCGCTGATATCCATATCCTGCCTGACGGCAGTAACGCCGGCCTTAAAAAAGGGTTGCGTTTGGGTAAACTCATTAATCTTGAAGATACTCTTGCCCTGGATAACAACGCTTTTGCTTCCATCAGGCATTTTGATCAGTTTAAGGATCTGTGCAACCGTACCATACTGGTACATATCATCCGGTTCCGGATCTTCAACAGATTCATCTTTTTGGGTAACCACTCCAATGGTTTTATCACTTTCATACGCCTCTTTAACAAGAGCCAATGAACGATCGCGTCCAACGGTAATGGGAACCACAACACCCGGGAAAAGTACGGTATTCTTCAAAGGCAGAATTGGCAGTTCATCAGGTATAGCCGATTCCGTAAGTTTTCTCTCCTCTTCTTCGCTCATCAGGGGTATAGCCTGTTCAAAATCATCAAACCCCTCATTTTGATCGTCAAATGCTGTCTGTATTTTAAATCGCTGATCAAACATGTAATTGTGTTAAATTTTTATTCGTTATTCATTCTCCTTACCGATCCGCAAAATCTCAGCCAAAGAAGTACCTGGTACCATAACGTCATAATTTTGAAAAGTGTTCTGCCAATTTGTGATGTGATATCAGGTTCCTGTCAGTTGGGCAGGTTATCAGTTCAGGGAATATAAAACTTTATACCAACCATGGAAGCTCCCATTATTTCTGTGGTAGGACCAATACTTCTGCTCTTGAGCTGAACTCCTGCGCTTATATCAAAATAGGTAGTTTCAATGCCGGCGCCAAAACTGTAGTAACCCGGCAGATTTGGTGCAAACCGTGTACCGGCCCTGAGAGGCAGAAAGGAGAGAGGACGTAATTCAATGCCAAGGTGCGCAACGGGAGTATTGGCTGAAAACCTGGTTTTGGTAAGAGTGTAACTGATATCACCCATCACCTTAAGGCGATTGATCTGAAAAAGAGCACCGGCATTCAGCGCTGTTGGCAAAAGCGTTTCGAAAGAGTTCTGTGACATCTGATCTACCCTGTTAAAGGGTGAGTCGCTAAACTGACTCAGAAAGGATATGTGTTCATTGGGTGCTCCCTGGAAATAGAGATCGGAAAGTAAACCCGGCTCTGCAGCATCTTCTTCGAGAAACGGTGCGGAGAACTCTTCTGCGTCCCGGTAGTGGTAGATGGCTCCCAAATCGGTAATGGAAAAGCTGATTCTCAGGGATTTCTCCGTTGGCATATCTTCACGCCTTAGTACGGAGAGGTCACTGCCAAATGTGATGAGATAGGTAATGCCCAGGTCAAGCCCCATTCCTATTCCGGTTGGTTTAAGAAGGTCGGAGAGTGAAGCTTGTGGAGCATTAGTAAATTGTTGATTCTGCAGTGGATTGAAGTGGGGATCACTGAAGTACCCGCTGCCTTTCTGGCTATATTCGGTCTGACGAACCCACTGACTCATATCTTCATTATACCGGTATCGGTTCAGGTATTCGGCGTCCAGGTAAGGCCCGGAAAGTACAATTTTTGGTGCTATACCCACGATGAACTCAGAGAGTCTGGGGATGAGGCCATTTAAAAACGTGAAAGATTCTGCATAGCCAAAAGACAATTCATGCAGGGTTTGGTAGCTGTGATGAAAGGATTGATCAACAATCGTCTCGTTATTTACATCAACCGGAGTGCTTGAGAAGTAACCCCGGCCCATTTCATACTGGCTGGAAACACGGCTTCTCAAGGCTAATGCATAGCTTTTTTCGGCGCCCGTCCATTTCATTCCAAACCAATACAGATCCGATTGAGACTGCAGGTAGCTAAAGAGGCGATCGTTTGGATAATTTCTGTTTAGAATTTCTTCTCTTGCACCATCTTCAATCATTCGGTTTTCAGCGATTGCATCGTATGGCTGAATTGAACCGGTATAACGATTGAACCTGTTGCGCGAACTGGCTATGGGCAGTTGAGAATCAAAATAGGCCCCACCCTGAAAAAGGGCGATTTGCAGTGAATAATTCTTCTCCTGAATTAGCAGGTTGGCCGGGTTTACAAACAGTGCTTCATACCCGGTAAGGTATGCCGTTCCCCCTCCACCAAGAGCCATATTCTCAGCCGAGAGTGAGATTTGGGCACTCGACAGTAGCGGAAATCCTGAAAGCAGGAGCGATAAAAGCAGTGTGAATTTAAGATTTTCCAAAAGAGTACAGTCCGTAGAACTAATTGATAACACGTAACTTTGCAGACCTAAGCATCAGGGTTTTTTGTCCCCGGCTCTTAAAAAATACAACAACTCTTACATCTTTTCCCGATCCATTTCGCTGCAGGATTTTTCCGGGTCCGAATGTGGAGTGTAACACCTGCACTCCGGGCCTGAACGGGTCATCGTCGTATTCGTACTCATATGTAACTGATGAAGATGGCTTTTTAGTCTTTGCAGGGGTTCTCCAGTCATACTCTATCTCTGTATCACTGTTCCCCGCCGTATCAAAATCGGTGTCTATGCTTTTCTGATGAATTGTGGCCCCTGTTTCAGTTCGTACAACGCCGGCATCTACTTCATCAAGAAACCTGGATCGCGCCTGCCGCTGCTCTTCTCCGTATTTATATCTGAGCTTGCTGAAACTGAAGTAGAGATGCTTTTCAGCGCGTGTGATGGCAACATAGAAAAGTCTTCGTTCCTCCTCATAGTTGGCCTCTTCACCCTCTCTTGGACCCATTGGGAAGAGGTTCTCTTCAAGCCCTACAATAAATACGACCGGGAATTCAAGCCCTTTTGAGGCATGCACCGTCATCAGCGTAACAGCCGGCTTATCCTCATCGTACTTATCTGTGTCGGTTATCAGGGTAATCTCCTGCAGAAAATTGGCCAGTTTTGGCTTCTTCGTATTCTGCTGGTAATAGGCAATTGCGTTTTGGAGTTCCAGAACGTTATCGCGACGCGTAAGAGACTGCGCGCTGTTCTCTTCCACAAGGGATTTTAGATAGCCGCTCTTTTCAAGAAGTTTTTTGGTTACATCAAGTATTGTGGCGCCCGACTCGAGCATATCTCTCAGGTTCTTAATCATCAAAACAAATTCACCAATACGGGCCTTGGCCGGTTTATACAGGTCAGCCGACTCAACATTTTGCAGAATACTCCACACGCTTTCGCCTGCATTTCTCGAACGCTTTAAGAGATCGTTCAGGGTTTTATTGCCGATTCCACGGCTGGGTTCGTTGATGATTCGAAGCAGCGCCTGTTCATCCTCCGGGTTAACCAGCAGCGTAAGGTATGCAACTACGTCTTTTATCTCTTTACGCTGATAGAAGGAGAGACCGCCAACCAGCTGATAGGCAATATTTTTTCTGCGAAATGCTTCTTCAAAAACCCTGCTCTGATAGTTGGTGCGGTAGAGAATCGCAAAGTTATTATTCTTATAACCGTGGCGTAAATTCAAATCCTGGATGTAGTTGGCGATTCGATTAGCTTCATCCCGCTCATCAAAGTTTTCGAGTAGGGTTACCGTGTCTCCCTCGTCGTTGTCCGTCCAAAGGGTTTTTTCAATCTGTTTTTTATTCCGCTTTATTATAGAATCGGCACATTGAAGGATATGCTTGGTAGACCTGTAGTTCTGTTCGAGCGGTACTTCGACAGCATTTTCGTAATCTTTTTTGAAATTGAGGATGTTGGAAATATCTGCCCCCCTGAACGAGTAGATACTTTGCGCATCATCACCCACCACGCAAATGTTCTTGTATTTTTTAGCCAGCATCTGGGTTACCGTGTACTGAGCATTGTTTGTATCCTGGTACTCATCTATCAGGATATATTTGAACCTGTCCTGGTATTTTTCCAGTATATCCGGGTGCTCTTCAAAAAGTTCTATGGGTTTGATTAACAGATCGTCAAAATCCATGGCGTTGTTCTGCTTCAACCGAACCACATAGATCTCATAAACCCGTGCGGTAATATCATCGAGCGTGCTCTGAACAAATCGCTCTTTATACATTTCAGGCTTTATAAGCTGGTTCTTCGCATCACTGATTTTATATTGAATTGTGCGCGGCCTGATCTCCTTAGGATCAAAGTTGAGCTCTTTTAAAATCAGTTTTATCGCATTTTCTGAATCACTGGAATCATAAATGGAGAATGAACTTTTAAAGCCGATCTTCTCGGCTTCAAACCGTAAAATTTTAGAGAAGATAGAGTGAAATGTACCCATCCATAACCCTGTGGCCTTATCCCCAATAAGGTTCTGAATACGAAGCTGCATTTCGCGGGCGGCTTTGTTGGTGAAGGTAAGAGCCAGGATGTTTTGGGGCAGAGCATGCTGTTGTTGCAGCAGATGTGCAATTCGATAGGTCAAAACGCGGGTTTTCCCACTACCCGCACCCGCAATAATAAGCAGTGGGCCCTGTACGTGGCCGGCTGCCTTTCTCTGTTGTTCGTTTAACTCGTTAAGAAAATTTTGTTTTTTGGGAGACTTAGATGATTCCGGCTGAAGGGTAAACTGCTGCATTTATATTTTATTCACTTTAAAAACATTGTAGGTCCTAAAATTACGAATAATATTTGTTGGGATTGAGGTTGATTCTCATTTATGCCAAAAAATAGAATTCTTAGGGGATTATAAAGAACTGTAAATCCATAACATTGTTGCCGGTTGGCCCGGTTATAATATGGCCGCTTGTCTTTTTAAAGAAATTGTAGCTGTCGCTGTTTTTAAGATATGCGTCGGGGTCTACTCCCATCCGGATCGCCTTTTCTGCCGTTTGATGATCCACAACAGCGCCGGCGGCATCTGTGGGCCCGTCAATCCCGTCTGTTCCTGCACTCAGAAATATGAGTTCTCTTTCTGCTCCTTTTAATCTTTTCGCTATTCGCAAAGCAAGTTCCTGGTTACGACCGCCTTTACCTTCTCCCTTTACATCCACAGTGCACTCTCCATAGAATATGAAAGCAGTGGATTCTGTTGCACTATCTATCTCGTCAGAGACGCTGCTCATAATGTGATCCTCCAACTGTTCAATGGGGCCCGACCAGGGCGAATTATCCAGATTTACACGAAACCCTTCAGCTTTAAACCGCTGCGCGGTCTCCTCTGCTACAATTCTTGCCGATGAGATGATATACGTCTGGTGCTGTTTGATATCCGCAGTACGAAGACGCCCCTCATTCTTCTCTTTCTCGACACCATTTTTGATGTGGCTTTTCACCGTTTTCGGAAGGTCGTCCCAAAGCTTGTAGCTGTTTAAGATATCCATTGCTTTTTCAGGAGAGATCTCCTGGGGTATGGTTGGCCCGCTGCCAATATCCCTGGTATCATCGTTTGGCACATCAGAGATGATCAGGTCGATAAGCTGTACGTGTTGATAGTGTTTAAGCAGCTTCCCGCCCTTTACGTCAGAAATGGCTTTTCTCACTGTATTTATCTGATCTATTGCGGCCCCTGAGGCGACCAGTAATTTATAAACCCCGGTTAAATCTGATTCAGAAATCCCATCGGCCGGTTTACAAAGCAGGGCAGAGGTGCCACCCGAAATCAGGTTAAGAACAATAGAGCCGGATGGAATTGATTGAATAAATGTTATTAATCGCTCCGTTGCTTCGAGTGATTTACGGTCGGGATAAGGATGAGAGCCTTTTAAAAGCGTTACCTTCTGAGTGGAGTGAAGGGGATCCGGTGTTGAAATAACCATTCCATCATGGATCCGATCACCCAAAATGGACTCCAATGCAGCAGCCATGCTTGCTGAGGCTTTACCAGATCCCAGTATATAAATCCGTGTATCCTTTTCTACTTTCAGCTCACGCCCCGATATAGTAAGAACGCTTGTTTCCGGGTTCCATTCCACCTTTTTGGGTATCAGTTTAACCGGGTTTACAGATTCCAGGGTTATTTTAAAGAGGGAGGCGGCTTTCTCTTTATGATTCATTTGATTTTTTAATTGATTTGCTGACCTGTCAAGCTACTCTTCTAATGGGTAATATTTTGATTCTTCGAAGCAAAGTAAAGGGATAAAAGAGAGGGGGATGTGTCAAATGTCTCAAGAAATATTTTCTCTTTCAGACGAAGGGATAGGTGAAAAGCCATGGTAAAACAGCCTGGAAGCACAATAAACGGCGATATACAGAGAAATATTAGAATTAGAAAAAATTAATATTAATATTTTCTAATTAATTGGAAAATGTTACATTGAATCAGCGGGACAGCTAAAGTAAACAAGAAAAAACGTGTGAAGTATTTTACTAACTGATTTTGTTTTAGGAATTAAATAAGGACTAATATTATGAATACAGCAACTAACCAAACCAGAAAAAGCAGGGTAGATTATTCATCGCTGGTGTCTTACCTGCAGATGCAAAAAACAAGAAAAGCCAATGAGCTTCTTGAAGAGGTGATTCCAAAACTGGTGGATTACCTGAAGGTAACGATGGGAGCTGATGAGAATACGGCAAAAGAGTGTGTTCAACAGGCTTTTTTAAATGTATATGAGAGAATTCTGGATGATAAAATAAGAGATCCAAAAACGATACTGAGTTATTTCATGCAAACCTCCCGGAATGAACTTTTGAACCTGCAGGCCAGCAGAAAAAGATATTCCAATTATGAAATACCTGAAGAGGGTATGGTTGAACCGGCTGAACAGATCGACCGGTTGGTTGACGAGGAGAGAGCGCAGGCGCTAAAAGTGTGCCTTACAAAACTCGATGAGGATTCCAGGGTATTCATCTCCTATTTTCTGAATAATCCCGGTGTATCCTCCAAGCAGGCCAGCGTTGAGTTCGACATGACCGAGGGAAATGTAAGAACCAAAAAATCCCGAATTACCAAGCAATTGCACAACATGTACCGTGATATGATGAGCGAATAGTTCTGAATATCTACACTCTTGCACACATCCGTATAGCACAGTGGAAAAAGGATAAATTACCGGTTCATTATTGAGTTTTGCTTTTTGTATATTTGAGCTTATTAAAAATCAGAATGAATTTATCCCATTGGAGTTTTTAAAGCCCTATCTGGCTCTTATCGAAAGCAAATTACAGGCAATTCCACTTCCCGAGACACCTCAATCACTTTATGAGCCACAGCGGTATATCATCAGAAATGGAGGTAAACGAGTCAGGCCTATATTAACTCTGTTGAGTTGCGGTATGTGTGGAGAAGAGCAGGAAAAAGCACTTCCCGCAGCGCTTGCTGTTGAACTGCTGCACAATTTCACCCTGATACATGATGATATTATGGACCAGGCCGAGCAGAGGCGCGGCAATACGGCTGTACACATCAAATGGGATAACCCCTCGGCAATACTCGCCGGAGACGGAATGTTTGTCCAGGCCATGCTTCAGCTGCAGCAGTTATCCGATGATGTGAACCACAAAAGAGTATCAGAAGTCTTTCTTAATGGAATCAATACCGTATGTGAAGGCCAGGCACTGGATATGGAATTTGAAAGCAGGAGAGATGTAACCCGGGATGAGTATCTCACAATGATTGGCGGGAAAACCTCGGCCCTGATCAGCGCCTCTATGCAAATGGGTGGTTTATGTGCCGGTGCGGGCGACCAAAAGCTGGTTCTGCTGGAAATTATTGGCCATTCACTGGGCCTTGCTTTCCAAATTCAGGATGACTTGCTTGACGTGATGGCCGACCCCGAAAAGTTTGGGAAACGAAAAGCCGGGGATATCTTTGAAGGGAAGAAAACATTTTTGATGCTTACCGCGTTAGAGAGGTGCACAGAAAAAGAAAGGCTTAAATTTATTGGCTATATGAATAATCTTCCGCTCAGCTCAAATCAGGTGGAAGAGGTGATAGATGCTTATAATACCTACGGCGTAATAGAAGAGACAAAGAATGTAGTGAATTCATACTATGATAAAGCCGAAAAAGCATTACAAGAATTTGGTGAATCCAACTATAAACGTGATCTTCAACATCTTATTAAATATCTGAAACAACGTGAAAATTAACACAATGCGTACCCTTTTTACTCTCTTTTTAATGGCGTTGGTTTTATCATCATGCCGTAGCACTGAATTAATTCGACCCGGTGATTCAATTGAAGTGGCTTATGAAAAAGCAATGAATCAATTTGTAAATGAAAATTATACAGAAGCCGCAAGAGCGTTTGAAACGGTTGTTTCTATTGGACGGGGTACCGACATCGGTCAGGACGCTCAATTTTATCTCGCCGAAAGTTATTTCAATGCCCGGCGTTTTCTGATTGCCGCATCCGAATATGACCGCTATGTACAGTTCCATCCCAACTCACCCCGCCGCATGGATGTTGAGTTTAAAAGAGCCAAATGTTACTACGAACTGAGTCCACGCTACAAGCTCGATCAAACCTACACGCGTCAGGCTATTGAAAACTTCAGACTGTTTCTGTCCAGGTATCCAGACTCAGATAAAGTAGAAGAGGCCTCCGGTTATATCACGGAACTGCGTGAGAAACTCGCTAAAAAACAATACACTGCTGCAGCATTTTATAAACGGACCAGCCGTTATAATGCCGCTGCCATATACTACGACATAGTGATTGATGAATATCCTGAAACCAAATGGGCCGAGAGATCGCTGGTTGAGCAGATGGAAGCATACATTCTATATGCTGAAAATAGTGTACCCCGCAGGCAGGCAGAGCGCTTTCAAAAAGCTTTAGACTCCTACAATACCTATCTGCAACTTTTCCCAAGGGGAGAAAACAGAAGTAAAGTTGAGGATTTATACGACAGAGCTCAGCGAGGTTTAGCTGCTGCAGAGCGGCGCGATGAAATGGCACAATCTGATTGATAATTGATATTGAGTGCACGAATTGGGATATATGGCGGTTCCTTCGATCCCGTTCACAACGGACACGTTTTTGCTGTTCAGTCATTTCTAAATAGCGGTTTGATAGACGAGCTATGGGTGTTGTTAACCCCATACCCTCCACATAAAACCGATCAAAGCCAAAGCGACTACCGGCACCGTTTTGAGATGCTGAAGCTTGCTTTTGAAGGCTATGATAACGTTCTAATCAAAACCGTAGAAAACGAACTTCCCTCTCCATCGTATACGCTTCAAACCCTGGAACACCTTGAAAAGAAACACCCTTCTCATACTTTCTTTCTATGCCTGGGCGAAGATAGTATCCAGCATTTTCACACCTGGCACAGGTATAAAGATATCCTGAAGAAGTGCTCCATTATTGTTGTAGAGCGGCCCGGCTTTAATTCTTCTGATGTTGACGAATTAATACTTGAAAAAACAATATTTATAGATCACTCTCCGGTTGATATATCTTCAAGCCGGATCAGGGAAAATACCGGCAGTGCAGAAAGTGAAGTGCCGCAAAGCGTAGCTGATTACATAGAGAAACATCAACTTTATCGATCGTGAAGAATATGAAACGTGGTGATTTTATAAAAACATTTGGGTTGGGTGCAGCTTCTTTGCCATACTTGGGTAAATCATTGTATCAAAACCCTCCAGCGGAGCTTGTTAAGCCTAAAAAACTGAAGAAAGGAGATACGGTAGCTTTTACTGCCCCTGCAGGGATCGTTTTTGATGAAAACGATTTTACCCGAATGAAAGAGGTAATGGAGTCGATGGGCCTGAACGTAGTGTTTGGTGAGTATGTGAGAGAGCGTTATGGCTACTTTGCAGGCACCGACAGGCAGCGGGCACGGGATCTGAACCGGTTTTTTTCTGATCCCGATATCGATGGTATTATTGCCGTAAGAGGAGGCTGGGGGTGTGCCCGGATATTGCCCTATATCGACTTTGATGCCATTAAAAACAACCCGAAGATATACTGCGGGTTCAGCGATAACACGACGCTTCATCTGGCTCTTCTGCACTATTGCGGGCTGGTTTCCTTCCACGGGCCTAACGGCACTTCCGACTGGACGGATTTGACCAAAGATAGTTTTGAAAGCATTTTAATGGGAGCAGAGAAGTTCGAATACAGATCCAACAGTAAGGTAGAGATGCTCTTTCCGGGAATTGTTGATGGACGGTTGATAGGAGGTAACCTTACCATTTTGACCACCTCGCTGGGCACTGACTATCAACCCAATACCGATGGAGCGATACTTTTTGTTGAAGACATCGGGGAACCGGTCTATAAAATTGATCGAATGATGACCCATCTGGCCAGAGCCGGGCTAATGGATAAGGTGAATGGTTTCATCTTTGGGAAATGCACGAATTGCCCGGAGCCGGGTGGGGCAAACTTCCCAATGAAAGAGGTATTGATGCATCACATCAGGCCGTTGGGAGTTCCCGCAATAATGGGTGCCGATATTAGCCACGACCCGGATAACTTTACCATACCCCTAGGGCTGAAAGCCCGCCTGGATGCAGACAACGGATTTTTTAAACTTCTGGAAGAACCTGTGGTTACCGGCAAAGAAAACTCTCCAGACTGAAATTCAATAGGAGAGCAGTGAATCGAGCTTCTCTCTAAGCCTGTGATTGGCCAAATATCCGATCTCCAGTTCTCTGCTAAACGGTACAGGGGTATGAAGCGACGAGCATCGGGTAACGGGCGCATCGAGCCATTCAAAAGCTTTCTCAGTAATACCGGAAGATATTTCACTCATGGGGCCTAATATTTCCGAGGGCTCCTGCAATAGAAGCGCACGTCCTGTTTTTTTCACTGAATTTATCACTGTATCCCAATCAATCGGTGCGAGTGACCTCAGATCCACTATCTCTACACTAATATCTTTTTTACTGTACTCTTCGGCAACTTCCATTGCCCAGTGAACCCCATATCCATAGGTAATGATTGATACATCACGGCCTTCTCTGGCAATCCCGGCTTTGTCCAGTTCAACAAAACTGCATACATCTTCTGTAATCTCTTTAATACTTCGGTACAATTTTTTGTGTTCAAAAAACAGAACGGGATTCGGATCGAACAGGGCAGTATAGAGCATATTTTGGGCATCCCTGACTGACGAGGGTACCAGTACCCGCAGCCCGGGAAACTGCATAAACCAGCTTTCTGGTGATTGAGAATGGAATGGCCCGGCTGCAACACCGCCTCCATGCGGGGCTCTGATCGTGATATTCATTTCCGGCATCCACCGGTAACGTCCTTTTGACAGGTTATTAACGATCTGGTTGAACCCACACGAGATAAAATCGGCGAATTGCATCTCAACAACCGGTTTAAACCCCTCTACGGCCAAACCAATGGCGGCTCCTATTGCTCCCGACTCTATGATCGGTGTATTGCGAATTCGTTCTTTGCCAAAGCGGTCCGAAAATCCCTCTGAAGCTTTAAATACTCCGCCATATTCGGCAATATCCTGCCCCAGCAGGATAAAGCGATCATCCTCATCAAACGCCTGTTTTTGAGCCAGATGAACGGCATCAATTATCCGCTTTTCTGATTCAGAATGCTTCTTCCCATTTAATACCACCGTTGGTTGCCGGGAAAGTCCGGCGCGTCTAACCTCTGTGCTTTCATCAAAGATGGGATCATCTGCCTTCAGGGCTTTCTCAAGATCACTCTTGAAACTCTCTTTTAACTCTTTTCTGATTTGATCCAACTCTTCTTTATCCGGGATGATGCCTTCATTCAGCAGCCACTGCTCATACCTGAAAATTGGATCTTTGGGTTTCCATTTTTCAAACTCTTCATCCGGCACATAGAATGTTCCGGAGGCCTCTTCATGCCCCCTCATTCGAAAGGTTTTTGCTTCGATAAGGACCGGTTTCCCGCTCAGGGCCAATTTTCGCGCTTTAGTTACAGCACGTTGTACTTCAAAAAAATCGTTGCCATCAATCAGCATCCCTTCAAGGCCATAACCGGCAGCCCGGTCCACTAAATTTTCACATGCATATTGCTCTGAAGTAGGTGTGGAAAGTCCATACCCGTTATTCTCAATTATAAATATAACCGGTAGTTTCCACACCGCGGCCAGGTTCAGGGCTTCATGGAAATCACCCTCACTGGTGGCTCCATCACCGCAAAAACTCAGTGCCACCCTTTGTTCATCTCTGATTTTATAGGCAAGAGCGATGCCGTCGGCAACAGGCATTGTTGCGGCAAGATGAGAAATCATTCCAAAAATATGATGCTCTGTTGTTCCAAAATGAAAAGAGCGGTCGCGCCCCCCGGTGAAACTATCTTTCTTTCCAAATAGTTGTGAGAATAGCGGATACAGCGGAACACCCCTTGTAGTGAATACTCCGAGGTTACGATGCATCGGTAAAATATAATCACTATCGTTAAGGCTCAGGGTTGCCCCCACGGAGATAGCCTCCTGGCCAATACCTGAAAACCACTTGCTGATTTTATTCTGCCTTAGAAGCGAGAGCATTCGCTCTTCAATAAGCCGGGGCATTAATAAATTCCGGTAGTAACCAAGGGCCTGTTTCTTAGAAATTTTTTTTACAGGGGCTATCATTAATTAAATAATTTATGTGTAATTTATTTGTTTATTCAAAGTTGGACCTGTTGAAATTGTTTCACTACAAATGTAATTAATGTAGAGCTGAATGCAATTCAGATTTTCCCAGCCTTTAGCGAGTTTATAGCTGCTGAATTTATCTCAGAAAAGAAAAAAAATGGAACACATTTTCAACAGGTTTTAACTAATTGGTATCAAACCTAAAACGGTAAAAAACCACTGACCTTATGGACAGGAAAAAAAAGTATTTTATCAATCAATATTTATCTGAAACTTAGCTATTAACAAACTAAACTAATACTGCATAATGGAAGCACTTGGCAAACAAATTCTTGTAGAGTACTACGATTGTGAACAATCAAAAATTAATGATGTAAGCTACGTAGAAAATTCACTGATACAGGCCACTAAAGCCTCAAATGCCACCATCATTTCTCATAATTTTCATAAATTCAGCCCATACGGTATCAGTGGGGTTGTAGTAATAGCCGAGTCGCATGTAGCCATTCATACCTGGCCGGAGTATAACTATGCTGCAGTGGATATTTTTACCTGCGGCGACACGATTGATCCATGGATCATTCAAGAGCATCTCAAAGAGTATTTCGAATCCAAAAACGTTTCCAGCATGGAAATGAAACGGGGACTGTTTAAAGTACCTAAAGGGCAGAAACTACTTTTCAAACCCAGCCAGGAATTTCAGGAAAATTAGTAAACGAGTAGAACTGAAAAGTCAAAATTTTTTATTTAGTCATTTTGAGTTTGCCTCAGAATCTCCAAACCTTGATAGGGTAAGGATATTCTGATGTGCACCGGAATGAGGATTCATCGAACTTTTCATTTTTTATTTTTGCCTGGTAATTAACCACGATCACAAAATTTTCATTTAAAAAGATTATAGAATACCATGATGGTAAAAACTCCAAACTGTTATTGCCTTGTTAGTGGGGCATCCGAAGGGCGAACCCGCCTTAATGCTTTTGACAAATCACTGCTAGCCGCCGGAGTTGGCGATACAAACCTGATGAGAATGAGCAGTATTTTGCCCCCGGCCGCAGAAGAGATTTCGGTTAACGATTTAGTGTTGCCACCCGGAGGGCTTATTCCTTTGGCTTATGCAACTTTTGACGGCACAACCCCTGGCCAATGGATTTCAGCCGCCATCGCCGTCGGTATTCCTGAGGATGACCGTGAGCCCGGTGTAATCATGGAGTTTGAAGATCATTCACCCCTAAAGAATGTAAAAGAGATTGTGGAACAGATGGTCGTAGATGGTTTTGAATATCGAAACCGAAAGCTGAAAGAGATCAAATCTCTGGGTATTGAGCATCAGGTCGAAATATGCGGTGCTGTCTTCGCCGCCGCCGTTCTTTGGTATAAGTGACTATAATTGTGAGTCTTGAGTATTGAGCGGTGCAAAGTTAAAGGTTGAAGGTTGAAGGTTGTAAATCTCAAGTTAAAAACTGCCAACTGTGGACTGCCAACTCCCTGGAATTTGTGATTTTGAATTTGAAAAT
>SL_3KL_010_SEDDRAFT_10001435_pt1 | contig 21601 bp, 10 predicted proteins | sample SodLakKL_010_SED_2_FD_10381 | JGI IMG/M metagenome (IMG submission 10381) | reverse complement strand
GGGCGTCCACAGCGCGCTCCTCACCCTGGACCACCCCTCCATGCCGGGAGGGGCGAACCGGGCCATGGTGACCGTGGTGGCGGGAGAGCCCCTCACCGCCGATAGCGGCTTCACCCACGAGAAGGAGGTGAAGGTGCCCCGGCCCGGGATGCACTCGGTCTTCTACGAGGTGCCCGAAGGAACACAGCTCCTCCGCATCGATGTGGATGCCCCGGATCGGGCCGTGGGAGTGGCCGTGGCCGAGCCCGACACCCGGTCCGTCGAGGGGATCGGCGGACCGGGGAGCACGGGCCGGACCACACACTTCGTGGAGCGTCCCAGGGCCGGGGTCTGGGAGATCCGTCTCAGCGACACCCGCGACCTCCAGGAGTGGGACTGGGAGCAGGCTCGAGAAGAAGAGCCTGTGCCTCCCACCTCCGCCTCACTCACCGTTTCCGCTATCGGAGTGACGGTAGCCGGCGACGCTCTGGCCTCGGGCAACGGCGAAGACCGGCGTTTCGGGGAGGCTACGGTCACCAACCGGCTGGCCGAGTTCACCGGAGGCATCGCCTCCCTTCCCCTGGGAGCCGCCCGGCAGGAGCAGCGGAGGATCGGTCCCCATGAGCAACAGCTCCTGGAAATCGACGTGCCCGAAGGATCCACGGGCTTGATGGTTCACCTGGGAGGGTTCACCGAAGCGGAGGCCGACCTCGACGTGTACCTCCACGACTGCACCGGGGATCACTGCGACCGGGAACGCAGCGGTGCCACTCTCAGGGGCGAGGAGTACATCTACATCGACACCCCCGCGGCGGGAATCTGGAAGGTGGTGGTGGACGGATTCCGGGTACCGGGAGAAGGGATCGACTACGAGTACCTGGATGTGGTCTTCAATCCGACCTTCGGAAGCGTGTCCGCAGCCGACGTTCCCAGGGAGCGAGAGCAGGATGCCTCATGGGAGGTCCAGGCCGGTCAGTGGAGGACGGAGACCTTCCCGGACGGCAGGGAGCCCTTCGCCGCGTTCCAGTTGGAAGTCCAGACCAAGGACGCCGAGACGCGACGTTTCATCATGGGTGAGTTGTTGGGAGGGCAGGACCGGTAGTGTGGTGAGAGGCCGAGAGCCCGCTCTGTGAGGTTGCCGGTTCGACGTGGAAGCACGGTGCGAAATCGGGCCCGAAGTGCAGGAACCGTTGCACCGTGTAGGGTGTTGGGCTCGTTGAAAGGCAGGGTCCTCCTCTCGACCTGCCTGCACCCTCGGCGGATCGAAATCATGCCCTTCTGGTTTTCCAGCGTGGGACCCACCCCTTCTGCATTCGCCTCGGACCCGGGCCGGTTCCGACTCGTCGGAATGCCGACCGTGGCGTTCCTCCTTCTGGCCACCGGATGTACGGACCCCGTGAACTCGAGTTCCCGAGGCCAGAACGCCCTCCTGAACCTGCAGTGCAGCATCCCCAGGGGCGAGATCTTCGACGGGGGCGTGCCCGTCGACGGGATTCCCGCACTCAACAATCCCACCTTCGTGGAAGTCGGGGACCCGGACATCCGCTACCTGGATGAAACGACTCAGTTTCTCGACCCACGGGTCGTAGGAATCCAGGTGGACGGACACCCATACGCCATACCTCACAACATCCTGTGGTGGCACGAGGTCGTGAATCTGGACCTGGCGGACGGGACGCAGCTGGCCGTCAGCTACTGCCCACTCACCGGTTCCGCTCTCGTGTTCGATCGAGAAGGGATCGGGGGAGTGGAGATGGGCGTCTCCGGTCTCATCTTTCGAAACAACCTCATCCTGTTCGACAGGAACGCCCAACGCTCGCTCTTTCCCCAGATGATGCACAGTGCGCGGTGCGGACCGGCGGATGGCCTGCGACTCGAGATGTTTCCGGCTATCGACATGCGCTGGAGCCGATGGAGGAACCTCCACCCCGACACCCGGGTCGTGAGCGGCGACACCGGAATCGATCGGGACTACACCCGATACCCCTACGGCAACTACGAGCAGTCCCGCGAACTGCTCTTTCCCCAGGACGTCCCGGGTCCGGACGAGGAAATCCGGCCCATGAAGGAGCGGATCCTGGGGATCCCGAGCCTCGGCACCCCCGGTGCAGGAGGAGTGGCCGTCCCATTCGGAGAACTCGAGTTGGCAGAGGATCAGGGCGTGGCCGCGGTCTATGTGGAGAGTCCTCAGGGAAAGGCCCTGGTCCTGTGGGATGGCGCGGCCCGAGGAGCCATGGCGTTCCGGTCCAGGACAGAGGACGATGGGCCGGTGGAATTGATGGCCGTGGACGGACGATTCCTGGATCGGGAAACGGGTTCGGAATGGACGGTGGATGGTCGAGCCGTGGCTGGCTCGTTGACGGGCGCCACGCTGGAAGCGATCTCCGACTCGTACGTGGCATTCTGGTTCGCATGGAAGGCGTTCCATCCGGACACGGAGATCTGGACCTTCTGAGCTGTCGGACCCTCGGATTCCTATTCTGACCTCAGTCGGGGCACTGCCGAACTGCCCGGCCACGCACCGAGGGCCCCAATGAATCAGAGGGTACGAAGGAACGCCAGTAGAGCTTCCCGTTCGGAAGGTTCCAGCGCGTGGAAGGCCGACCTGACCGTGGCCGCTTCTCCGCCATGGAACGAGATGGCCTGCTCGAGCCGCACCGCACGACCGTCGTGAAGGAGCTGGGTCCGAAATCTCAACCCCATGAGCATCGCCGTCCTCCACTCCGAAGGACCGGCATCGTAACTGCAGATGCTGGCCATTTCCGGTCCCAGGTCGTGGAGGAGCAGGTCGGAGTACAGGGGCACGGGAACCCGATCCAGGGCCGCTACCTCACTGGTCCCCGTGGTCATCTCCGGGACGTGACAGCCGGCACACCCGACCCGGTCGAAGAGGCGCTCGCCCCGATTCACTCTGGCCAACTCGTCGGGATCGTCGGGAAGGACCCGAGGCGGGGCCGCCAGGAACCGCACGTAGTCGGTGAGGATCTCCCCCTCCCGGTCCGTCATCTCCGGATCCGCTGTCGGATCCACGCCTTCCGGCAGAGGCCGGTCGTGGAGGGGAACTTCGTCGGGGTGGCTGGAGGTGGTGATCCCCATCTCACCCAGCAGAGCGCCGGCGGTGAAGCTCCGGAGGTCGGCATGCGTTGCCTTCCGCCCGAAGCGTCCGGGGCGGCCCTCGATCGTCGTTGCCACCCTGCCCGGGGTCGCCGATTCGGGACGGATTCCGGAAGCGGCCCGGGCATGGATCTGTTCGTCGGGGATGGCGTCTACGAGGCCCATGCCGTAGAGGGGCGGTCCGATCATTTCCACCACGTCCGTCGCCCAGGGCGGGACGGCGGATCGGGTCATGCCCTCCTCGTCCAGCGCCTGGGCCAGAGCGGGGGTCATCCTCTGCTGCACGAGAGCATTGCCATCGGGGCCAGGCAGTTCGCACCGAGCTTCGTCCTCGATCCACCGGGAGACCAGGGTCACCGGGTCAACGCCGGTCCCTCCGCTCGTGGGGGTGTCGTGGCAGGAGAAGCAGGAATTGTCGTTGAAGAGGGGCCCCAGGCCCTCCTCCGGTGCGAACTCTCGCATGAAGAGGGCCTGGCCCTGCTGAAAGCGCTGCAACTCCTGGGTCGTCAAGCCCGGAAGAGGCTCTCCCGGAGGGGCCGTGATGGGTGGGGACGGCTCCCCGCAGCCGACCGCGGCGGCGGCGAGTCCTCCCCAAATTCCCAAGAAGGGAATCCATTTCCGGGGTCGTCTCACCGAGCTTCGGAGACGGTGTCGGAGGAATTCCTGAGCGTGCGAAAATAGCGATTGGCCAGGCTGGCGGAGATCGGCACTCCAACCAGAACGAGTCCATGTCCGATCCGTTGACCCGTGGTGATCGGATGCTGGTTGCTGGCCGTGGTGACCGTGTACGCGACTCCCAGCGCCGCGGCGCTCACCAGCAGGGTCGTTCGGAGGCTTCCCGTCGACTCCTCCGTCTTCCCCGTCATCTGCGCTCCGAGGGCGGTGCCCATGAGCGGGAGAAGAAACCCGGCGATTCCCTGTTCGGGGGTGGGCGACTGGCCGCAGAGCGCCCCCAGCCCCACCTCGTTGGACAGGCACGCACGGCCGGGCCGACTCAAAGCGAGTCCCAGGGCGTTTCCGGCCATGGCTCCAAGCATGGTCGACACCCATGGATGGCCGCTCTCCTCGGCGGACCAGTCGTACGTGGGATACCTCCAGTTGCCGTGTTCCCCCTCGCTCGGAATGGCGTTCGGGCGGCGGCTGGTGATGAGCAGGACACCGTTGCCGGCGTCACTTCCGTACCGGACTCCTGCTTCCCCGGGGGAGAGGAATTCCACCGACTCGATGTGATGAAGCGGCATTCCCGCCAGGAGGGTGGCTGGCTGGCTGACCGGAACCCGATCCACCAGTACGAGAGCCATTCGGCACCGGTTCGCCTGTATGAGGCTGGCGGTGCGTCGCGACTCGATGCAGGTGCCCTGGCTCGCCATGCTCGGAGTGTCGTGCACGTTGAGGCCGGGGAGCCGGGCCCGAACGAGGTCACCCAGTGAGGTGTCCGTGCCCTCGAACTGCTCGATGACCTCCCGGGGAATGAGGCGCACCGAAGTTCCGCGACCTGCCCTGGGCCACTCCTCCCTCGATCGTCCTTCCACCACCAGGGGATCCAGTCGGAGAGCCTGTGGGGAGAGGCGGATATCCAGCCGGAGAACACCTTCGTCGCCGACGTCCACCTGGCGCCGATGCTCCCCGAACGCCAGGTGTTCCAGAATGAGCTCGTACTGCCCCGGACGAACGTCGGACAGGTCCAGCCGTCCTGCGGCATTGGTGACGCCCTGGTGGGGAGTTCCAGCGAGGCGCACCCGCGCCCCCTCGACGGGATCTAGGGAACGGTTGTCCAGCACCCTCAGCTGGAGGTCTGCGGTTGCGGCGGGAGTCGTGGTGGGCTGCACCTGAGCCGTGACACCCCCCGCGACGAAGAGTCCCAGGCCGACCAGAACGAGAGAAAGTCCCAGGCTCGGTCGCGACGGCGCGGAGGCGGGGTCGACACCGGAAGGGGTGGGAGCAGAGTGTCTCATTCGTCGGTGTCTCGCTCGGGGGAGAGCTCCCCTGAAGCACGGTGAAACTGAAACCGTGCTTCGGCCACCAGCCGCGGGTGAGAGTTGAACTTGTGGAGAGGGGGCTCTCGATCGGTCGCTCAGATTCGTCCTTCCAATCTCTCAAGAAGTCTAATTTTCTGCAAAGGTAGGGTCCCCGTCCGCCGGAGGCAAAGGTCTCTGATGACTCGCCACGCACCGTCCGGAAGGGGCAGGGCGGAGGGGGCGCTTGCGGGGGGTCCGGCTGCTGTCGGCTCTGCTCCTGAATGTGCGTCATGGGCAACTGAGCCATCCTTGGACGCTTCTGAAAATTACCTGACGCGACCGAAAGAAAAAACCCAATCTGTGCTTGACGAAGGCAGGCGGCCCCTCTATTAGTGTCAGGAAGTTGATGTTGAACCAATTCTGCTGGTCAAGTCCAAGCTGGATCAGCAGCCTCCGCATCGCTTTGGTTCCCACAGGGACCGGGAGGACGCTGAGATATCGGGTGATCACACTACGGCCTCCCACAGGCCGCAGCATTCGCATGTCGCCCGGAAGCCAGGATTCTTCCTGCGATGCGAACTTCATTGAGCAGGCCCCGCCCCGCGTAAGGAGTTGAACGCATGGAAGACACACGTTGGAACTGGAGAAGGTGCGCTCAGATCTTCGCGCTCCCCGCCCTTCTGATCTTCCTGCTGCTTCCCGGAACGACGGAAGCGCAGGAGACCGGAGCGATCGAGGGAACCGTTACGGATCGAAGCACCCTGCGGCCGCTGACCGGTGCCCAGGTGCAGGTGTTGGGGACTAACCGCGGTATTGTCACGGACCGAGACGGTCAATTCAGAATCGCGAACTTTGCAGCGGGTACGTATGAAGTTCGAGTGACCTACATCGGGTACCGCTCCGAAACGCAGGAGGTGCAGGTCGTAGCCGGACAGACGGTGCAGGTTGACTTCCCGCTCGCATCCAGCGCCGTGGCCCTGGATGAGGTGGTGGTCACGGGTACTGCCGGTGCTGTGGAACGTCGACGTGTGGGGGCCTCCATCTCCACCGTCGATGTAGGAAGCATCAGTGAGAACGTAGCCATCCAGGACTTCGGAACTGCCCTCCAGGCAAGGATTCCGGGTGTCCGGTCCATCGGCACGGTGGGCGGGGTGGGTGCCGGTCGGGAGCTCAAGGTTCGGGGCACCAGCTCCTTCCAGCTCGGGCAGCGACCCATCGTCTACATCGACGGCGTCCGGATGGACACGAACCAGACGGAGTGGGGCAGTCTGGCCGATGCCGCTTGCTGCGCCTTCTCGGGCGGAGCCGGTGAGGATCGCCTCGGAGACATCAACCCGGCCGACATCGATCGGATCGAGGTTCTGAAGGGAGCTGCTGCCACAACACTCTACGGCTCCGAGGCGTCGAACGGCGTGATCCAGATCTTCACGCGAAGGGGACGGAGTGGAACCGCGGCCCAGTGGACCGTGGAAGCCAAGACAGGCTTCAATCGCCATCGGGAGAACTTTCCCACCACTCTCTTCCCCCTCTTCACGGGCCCCGACGGCACCCGCGCGCTGGATGCCAACGAGACTATGATCGAAAACGGTCTCATCCAGAGCTACGATGTAACGGTCCGGGGTGGTGCCGAGAGCGTCACGTACTTCCTCAGCGGTGGTTTTCTCGGTGAAGAGGGCTCGATCAAGCCCAACGAGCAGCAGCGGGGCAACCTGCGCATGAACCTGCGCTTCCTCCCCACCGAAAACTGGACGATGGAAGTCAACTCAGCCTACTCCCGGAATCGGGTGCTGGCCCTCCAGTCCGGCAACAACTGGACGGCGCTCCTGGGGAACGCCACCATCGGCAATCCCCGACAGGCCTCGGCCGAGCGGCCCTACGGCGAGCCCTGGGTGTCGGTCGCGGACATCCAGCGGATCGAGGCCTTTTCCGACGTGAGCCGGTGGACCGGTGGGGTCACGGCCATCTACACCCCGAGCCCGAACCTCACCCAGCGCGTCACCTTCGGCCTGGATGCCCTCAGTGACGAGAAGGAACGGCTCATGCCTTTCGGCAGCTTCTACGTGTACGTGGGAGAGGCCGGTGAGAAGAACGTGGGCTACCGAAACTTCCGCTCCGCCACGGCCGATTATCTGGGGCAGTACTCCTTCGACCTCAGGCCTTCGGTGGAATCGGAGCTGGCCTGGGGTGCCCAGGGCTTCTGGGAGACTGAGCGGCTGAGCATGGCCACGGGTCGGGAGTACGCCGGCCCCGGGGTGTCCGTCGTGGGCGGTGGCGCCCAGACCTTCGGCGACGAGCAGTTCAAGGAGGTCATCAACCTGGGGTTCTTCGCTCAGAATCGGTTCAGCTTCGACGATCAGCTCTTCGTGACGCTGGGAGTCCGGGTCGACGGCAACTCGGCCTTCGGTGTGAACTATGGGCTCCAACCCTATCCCAAGGCTGACGTGGCCTGGGACCTGACTCAGTCAGAGAGGCTCTTCGGGCCGATCAGCTCGCTGAGGCTTCGGGGCGCCGTGGGAATGTCGGGGCTGGCACCCGGCGCGTTCGACCAGTTCCGAACCTTCCAGGCCGTAGCGGCGCTGGATGATCGTCCGGCCGTGACGCCTGACAACCCGGGGAACCCGGAGTTGAAGCCCGAGGCCACCACCGAGGTGGAGGCCGGCTTCGAGATGGGACTCTTCGAGGATCGCCTCGGCCTGGATTTCAGCGCATTCCGGTCCACGACTCGAGACGCCTTGCTGAACGTGGCAGTGCCCCCGAGTGCAGGGTTTTCCGCTTCCCAGCTCAGAAATGCCGGTGAGATCCTTAACCGGGGCTTCGAGCTCTCGATGAACTCCACCCTCTACCAGAGCCCCCGCCTCCGTTGGCATTCCACCTTCAACGTGGACTACCACGAGAACGAGGTGGTGGACCTGGGGCCGACCGCCGAGGACGGCGTCCTGGGCGGTTTCAGGGAGGGCTACCCGGTGCGCATCCAGTTCAACAACCAGATCATCGGTTACGATGCCGAGACGAACACCCACATTCGTTCCGACACGGCCATGTACGCCGGAAACCTGGAGCCGGACTGGAACTTTGGACTCTCCAACACCCTCGAGTTCGGAAGCTTCCGCGTCTACGGCCTGGTGACGGCCGAGTCCGGGGCCGTATTCGGCAACGGTGACCGGCCCTACAGGATCCGGTTCCAGACCGGAGACGAGTACCTCTCCACCCTGGATGAGAACCTCGAGCCCACGGCCCAGTCGGATTCCCTCCGGAACTACTACACGCTGGTCTCCGCGGTGGACTCGCGAGACAACATCCGGATCCGGGAGGTTTCCGTGGGCTACCAGATTCCGGATCGGTGGCTCGCACCCATAGGGCTGTCCAGAACCTCCCTCACCCTGTCCGGGCAGAACCTGCACTGGTGGGATGACTGCAACTGCTGGGACCCCAACATGCGCTATCGGGGAGGCGACTCCACGCAGAACTTCGAAATCGGGTCGGGCTTCCTCGCCATGCCACAGCCCAGACGTTTCGTGATGACGGTGAGGACGAGTTTCTAGCCGCGGCTCACGGCAGGTGAACGCATCGCTCCGCCCAGACAGAAGTCGGGCCGGGCGCCCCTCCAGGGCGTCCCGGTCCGGCCTGGCGGACACTTGGAGTCGAACAACCCCATAGGGAGTGACCATACCGATGACGAGACGCATATTGGGATTCCGAGCACTTTTTCTGGCCACCGTGCTGGGAGTCCTCGTAGTGGGATGCGATGACATCCTCACCGTGGCCGACCCTCAGCGCTACACCTCCGACGACCTGGATGAAGCGCTGGAGGCGGTGGCGTCGGGCGTGGAGGGTGACTTTCATGTCGCCATCGACACCTGGGTCATCTATTCCGCCCTGGCGAGCGACGTCTACCGTCACACTGGGACCTGGGCGGGCTACGAGGAGTTCGACGTCGGCACCTTTGACTACGGCAACAGTGGCGGGAGCAACACTGCCATGAACCAGTTGCTGCGAACCCGCTGGGCCGCCCAGGACGCGAAGGAGCGTTTCGAGCGTGTGATGGAGAGCCCCACCACCAGCCCGCTCTACGTGCAGGTTCAGGCGGTGGAGGGTCTCACCGAGTTGATTCTGGGCCAGAGCTGGTGTGAGGCACCGGCTGAGATGATGGGTCCGGCCGTACCCGACACGCAAATTCTCGCGAGCGCCATCGAGAAGCTCACGACCGCCCAGTCCCTCGCTCAGGGGGCCGGCGAGGGCGCGTGGGCGCTCGTCGCCCAGGCCGCCCGGGCCAGGGCTCACCTCCTCTTGGGCAACTATGACCAGGCCCTGTCGGATGCTGCGGCGATCCCCGATGGGTTCGCGTATTCGGCGGCCTTTTCCACGAATTCAGGACGGCAGAACAACTCCATCGTTTCCTTGACCACGGCCGGAGAGAACCGGGCTGCGGGGATCCGCGAGCGCTGGTGGTCCATGGTGGACACCGACGCGCACCTGCTGCGCGATCCGTGGACGGACGAGCTGGATTCCCGGGTACCCATCCGGTTCACCGGCGAGTTGGGAGTGAATGGCTTCACCGAACACTTCAGCCAGTGGAAGTATCGGAGCCGTGGCGACGACATCCCCCTGCTGCACACGGGAGAGATGCGCCTCATCCAGGCCGAGGTCCACTGGCGCCGAGGTGAGTTGGGGCAGGCCATGGAGCTGATGAACGGGGTCCGTGCCGCCGCGGGCCTCAGCGCCCTTCCGGACACGAACGACCCGGCCCAGGTGAGAGAGTACCTGATCCACGAGCGGTTTGCTCAGATGTTTATGGAGGGTCAACGCATGAGCGACCTGGCACGTTTCGGCCTTTTCAGCACCCTCGAGGTGACTCGGGGTGAGGCGCCAAACCAGAACCTGTTCGGTCCGAATCGGCCCATCAAATTTCCTCTCACCCCCACCGAGGCGTTGAACAATCCGGAGATCGCCGACGACAGGGCGGAGCGGTGTCTGCCTCGAGCAGGTTGATGGACTGAACGACGGGATAGACCGACCGGGGAAGGGGCTGACCAGCCCCTTCCCCGGTCGTTTCTTTGGCCGGGGCAGACGCCCCGGCTCCTTCCAGGCCCCGACGTCCCCGAACTCCGGCAGGTCCCGGGGAGGTCAGACGCAAACGACGTCCAACCCAAAGGAACCGGCATGTGGAGCTTCATCCTGGCTCCGGGTCTTGCGCTCCACCGATCCTTCGCCAACCTGCGGCGGGTGGGTGGCCCCACGACCCGGATCCGATTTCACCGGAATCCGGGTCTCCTGCTGCTGGGACTTCTGGCTCTCGGAAGCGGACTGGAGCCGTTCCCTTCCCCCCTTCACGCCCAGGGTACTCTGGGGGACTACCAACGGGCTGAGCAGTTCCTGGGATGGAATGCCCGCCAACTCGTGGCCCACGATGCAGTAGATCCGACCTGGATCGATGAGAACCGCTTCTGGTTCCGGGACCGCATTCCCGACGGCACTCGCTTCGTGCTGGTCGACCCCGAGCAAGACGATCAGCGCCCGGCATTCGATCACGACCGACTTGCGGCCGCGCTGTCCGTAGCCGCGGATACCGCGCTGGAGGGCCGCAAGCTGCCCTTCGACGAGTTCCGGTACGTGGACGGGGAACAGGCCGTTCAGGTAGTCCTTTCAGAAGGGCGGGCCTGGACGTGCCGTCTGGCCGACTACCGTTGTACGGGGCCCGAAGAATGGGACGAGCCGAGTGCGGGAGAGGTCCTCTCTCCTGACGGTCGATGGATCGCATTCCAGCGGGACTGGGACGTGTGGGTCCGGTCCATGGAGACCGGCGAGGAGTTTGCCCTGACCACGGACGGGGAGGAATTCTGGGGATACGCCACCAACGACCAGTGCTGTGCCCAGGTCACCGCAGTGCGGGAGGGGATGGAGCGGCCCCCGGTCCTGCGATGGTCGCCGGACTCCCGTCGGCTGGCCTTCATCCGGCTGGATCAGCGTGAGGTGGAAGAACTCCATCTCCTGGAGACCTCCGAGGGCCGGCCCATCCTCCACTCCTACCGGTACGGACTTCCCGGCGATTCCATCCTGCCCACCTACGACATCCACATCGCTGAGGTGGAAGAACGGAGGACGGTGAAGGTTCAGGTCGAGCCCCAGGTGGCCGTGAACACCACCTGTTGCGGGCTCATGGCCGATACCATCTGGAAGGATGCCCGGTGGGGAAAAACCGGCCGGGAGTTCTACTTCACCAGGGGGCAGAGGGACTTCGGAGGGCTGGATCTGTTGGCCGCCGATCCAGCCACCGGTCAGGCACGGGAGGTGATGCGAGAGGAGTCACCGACCTGGGTGCAGACCAGCGTCCTTTCCGGGGCCGAGCCCAACTGGCGCCTGGTGACCGAGGACCGCGAGGTGCTCTGGTTCTCGGAGCGGGACGGCTGGGGCCACCTCTATCGGTATGACGCCGCCAGCGGCGAACTCCTGAATCGGGTCACCTCGGGTCCATGGGTGGTGGCCCGGGTGCTGGCCGTGGTGGGGGATCTGGTCTACTTCACCGCCATGGGAAGAGAGGAAGGCCGGGACCCCTACCTGGAGCACCTCTATCGGGCACGGCTGAACGGGAGTGGGATCGAGCTCCTGACGCCCGAGGAGGGAGACCACCGGGTTCATATGGCCCCGTCCGGGCGGTACTTCGTGCATACCCATTCTCTTGCGGACCGGCCTCCCGTCACGGAACTGCGAAGAGCGGACGGAGCGTCGGTGCGTACGGTGGCCGAGGCCGACGTGGACGAGCTCCTCGCCTCGGGCTGGCCGTATCCCGAGCCGGTGACGGTCCGGGCCCGTGACGGCGTCACGCCGATGCGCGGCCTCGTCTTTCGACCGTCCAACTTTGATCCGGCGGGCAGGTACCCCGTCATCAACTACATCTATCCCGGTCCACAGGTGGGAACGCTGGGCACCCGGCAGTTCAGCGTGAATCCCCGGGGGAACGCCCAGGCCCTGGCCGAACTGGGTTTCATCGTGGTGCAGGTGGACGCCCTGGGCACGCCGGGCCGGTCCAAATCCTTCCACGCCCACTACTTCGGCGACATGGGCGACAACGGAATTCCGGACCAGATCGCGGCCATGCAGCAGCTGGCGACCCGCTACCCAGAAATGGACCTGAGTCGGGTGGGCATCTACGGACACTCGGGAGGGGGCTTTGCCTCTACCGGAGCCATTCTCCGGCATCCCGACTTCTTTCATGCAGCCGTCTCTACCGCCGGAAATCACGACAACCGGAGCTACGACTACACCTGGGGAGAGAAATACCAGGGGGTTCTGGAGCGGGACACCATCCGCGGCACCGACAACTTCGACTCCCAGGCCAACCACCTTCTGGCCCACCGCCTGCAGGGAGCGCTTCTCCTCATGCACGGGACCCTGGACGACAACGTCCATCCCAACGCGAACCTGCTCCTGGTCGACGCTCTCATCGAGCACAACAAGGATTTCGATCTGGTGGTCCTCCCGAACCGGAACCACGGCTTCGCCAACGAACCGTATGTGATCCGACGCACCTGGGATCACTTTGTGCAACATCTGCTGGGCGTGGAGCCGCCGGGAGCCTATCAGATCCGGAGGCCCTCGTGAGACGAACCGAACTCCGGACGTCTTTCCAGCACGGAGCCCGGGAGGGGATCCGGGTTCGGACCCGTCGTGGAGAACACCGCCGGAGACCAACCCCGTTGCGTCCGGCCACCTCCTTGCCGACGGGGGTTTCTGCTGGTGCCTCACTCCGGAATGATCGAGGCCCAGCGCGACGAACGCGACCGGTCCTCTTTGCCTCAACACCAGGAAGCCACTCGATGACCTTTCTCTCCAATCCTTGTTTGCCCTCTCGTTCTCGCCCCATCCAGGCGTGGTCGTCTCTCGTGGTCTCTGTTGGGCTGGGCATTTTCTTCGGTACTGCGGTTCCTGGAGTGGCCCAGGCTCAGGTGAACTACAGCAACGCGGAGCAGCTCCTGGGATGGCACGCGTCCACGAAGCTCCAGAATCACGAGGTGGATCCCAACTGGATCCACGGGGAGGATCGGTTCTGGTACCGGGTGGCCCGGGCCGAGGGACACGAATTCATGCTGGTGGACCCGGACCGGAGCGAACGCCGTCCCGCCTTCGACAACGAGCGCCTGGCCTCGGCCATGTCCATGGCGGCGGACACTGCGTACGATCCCGTCCGGCTCCCCTTCGAGACCTTCGACTACCTGGATGAGGAGCTCCGGAGCATCCGGATCCGTGTGGACGATCAGCGTTTCGAGTGCGACGTGCAGCAGTACGACTGCACCGTGGGAGATACGATCCCCAGGTCCGACGAGTCCTTCGTCATGTCCCCGGACTCCACCAGGGAGGCTTTCGTGCACGAGCACGACCTCTGGGTGCGCTCGGTGGAGAACGGTGATTCCATCCGATTGACTCAGGACGGAGAGGAATACTGGACGTACGGCTTGCGGGCGCCCAGGGCCAACGATCAGAAGAGCGGCGATCCCCAGGAGCCGTCGCTCAGGTGGTCTCCGGACAGCCGATACATCGCGGTGCAGCGTTGGGACGAACGGGAAGTGGAGCATATGCCCATGTACTCCATCACCTCCATCCGTCCCCAGGGATTCACATATCCCTACGCCCTTCCCGGTGACTCCATCTATCCCATCGGTGCCCTCCACGTGGTGGATGTGGAGGCTGGGGCCAACCGGAGGGTGGAAATCGATCCCGATCCTGCATTCATGAGCTGGGCCTCGAACCAGGATTCGACCTGGACCACCGATTCGCAGCGGGTCAGGATCCTCACCACGGAGCGGGGACACCGGCACGCGCAACTCGTGGAGGTGGACGCGGCCACCGGGGACCACCAGGTACTGGCGGTGGAGAGCCAGCCCACATTCGTGGACCTGGCCCACCGGGGTCCCCCCAACTGGTACGCAGGGCAACGCGATGTGATCTGGTTCTCCCAGCGCGACGGATGGGGACATCTTTACCGGTACGACCGCGACGGAAACCTGGTGAATCGGATCACTCGGGGAGCCTGGCTCGCCGGGCACATGATGCATGTGGACGAGGACCGCCAGCGGATCTACTTCACCGCCTGGGGCCGGGAAGCCGACCGACACCCCTACTACACCCACTTCTACCGGGTGAACTTCGACGGATCCGGNCTGGAACTCCTCACCCCTGAGGATGCGGATCACGACATCCAGGTCTCACCCTCGGGGCGCTACTTCATCGATGCGCGTTCTACCGTACACGACGCGCCGATCATCACCCTCCGCTCCACCGAGAACGGAAACACCGTGCTGACGCTCGAGGAGGCGGACATCTCGGGAGTGGAGGCGCTGGGCTGGACCCCCCCGGAGATCTTTCGGGTGAAGGCGCGGGATGGAGTGACCGACATCTACGGGCTTCTCCACAAGCCCTCCCACTTCGACCCCGATGAGCGCTATCCGGTGGTGAACTACATCTATCCGGGACCGCAGATCGGTAGCGTGGGTTCGTGGGGCTGGGGGCTGGGTACCCGGGGCAATGTCCGGGCCCTGGCCGAACTGGGCTTCATCGTGCTCCAGATCGACCACATGGGCTCGCCCTTCAGGTCCAAGAGCTTTCACGACGAGTACTACGGCGATATGTCGGACCACGGCCTCCCGGACCACGTGGCTGCCCTTCGCCAACTCGGCTCGGCCCGGCCCTACATGGACCTGGATCGCGTGGGCATCTACGGCCACTCAGGCGGCGGCTTCGCGTCGACCGCTGCCATCCTCCAGTACCCCGACGTCTTCCACGTGGCGGTCTCCACCGCAGGGAACCACGACAACCGCCGATACGGGATCCACTGGGGCGAAAAGTACCAGGGGCTTCTGGAACGGGACACGATCCAGGAGACGGACAACTACGAGAGTCAGGCCAACCAGAACTACGCCGAGAAGCTGGAGGGGAAGCTCTTCCTCATGACCGGCGACATGGACGACAACGTCCACCCGGCCATGACCTACAAGGTGGCCCACGCCCTCATCGAGGCGAACAAGGACTTCGACTTCCTGATCCTTCCCGACCGGGCTCACGGGTTGAACGAACCCTACGTGATCCGGAGGACCTGGGACTATTTCGTAAAGCACCTCAGAGGTGAAGAGCCCCCCCACGAATACGTGATCCGAAGACCCGAGTAGTTGCGTACCGAGCCGGATTCGGTGGCAGCGGCCTCGAGCTCCTCATCCACCCGGGACTCTTCCGTGGGAGCGTGGAGGTGGGGATTCCACGTGAGCGGGTGTGGAGGCAATGATGCCCGCGGCGGGCAGGTCGCTTCAGCCGCCTTCTACAGCGACGCAAGGAACCTCAGGAGAAGGGCCCGGCTTTCCTCGTCCAGGCCCCGGAAGGCCTCCCGCACTCCGGCCGCATCGCCTCCGTGCAGGAGAATGGCTTGCTCGGGAGAGGCGGCCCGACCGTCGTACATGAGTTCGTCTCGGTGCCGAAGTCCCGCCAGGATCGCCGTCCGGTGCTCCGTGGGTGCGGTCCCCGGGGCGCACACGCTGGCCAGTCCGGGTCCCAGGTCGTGCAGGAGGAGATCCGAGTAGAGGCGCACCACCTTCCGATCCAGCGCCGCCACATCGCTCCTGCCCGTTCGCATGCTGGGGGTATGGCACGCGGCGCAGCCGACCTCCCCGAAGACGGCTTTGCCCCGAAGGATGGTGTCCTCCACGGCCTCGGTCCTGGGCCGCTCCGGGGCGGGAAGTGCCAGGAAGCGGATGTAGTCCGTCAACAGTCGGATCCCACGCTCCTCCATCTCCGGATTGGGAGCCGGGTCGACACCCGGTGGCAGCGCGCCTCCCCCCACAGACAGCTCCCGGGGATGGTTGGGCGTCGTGAGTCCCAGCTCGGTGAGGAGGGCGGAGTCGACGAAGTCCTGAATGGAGGCGAAGTCCGCCTTCCTTCCGAATCGACCCATCTGACCATCCGCACTTCGGCCGACTCGCCCCGCGATACCGTTCGAAGGAGCTTCCGGTCCTGCGGCTCGGACCGCGATCTCCTCCTCGGGGATCGCCTCCACGAGCCCCAGCCCGAACAGCGGCGTGGAGGCGACGTGGGCGACGTGGGTGGCGGCGTCGGGGATCTCCTGGCCCGTGACTCCCAGAGCTTCCTGGAGCGCAGGCGTGGCCTGCTGCTGGATGATGGTTCCGCCGGCGGACTCCAGCAGGTCGCACGCTCCGTTCTCCCAGCGGGTCGCCTTGAGGACCGGGGGCCCTCCCACCCCTCCGATGGCCGGATCGATGTGGCAAGCGCTGCAACGCGTCTCGTTGAACAGCGGACCGAGCCCTTCCTCGGGAGTGACGAGCCGTTCGAACACGGCCTTCCCNAGGAGGAACCGACCCAGTTCCTCTTCGGTGAGTCCATCCAGGGGTCGTCCCGGTATTCCGACGACCTCTTCCGCAGCGGGCCCCCCGCAGGCCACGCCCATCATCGCGGCCAGCCAGAGAAACAGAAGCCTTCTGAACGTGGGACGAGGGCCGCGGCTCATGGCCGGTTCTCCCCGGACCCTGCGAGCAGGTCCCCCCGACCCGTGTACCCGGCTGCGATCAGAAGGCGCTGGGCCATGGCCAGAGCGTCCTCGAGCCGGTCCGGGTCCAGCTTCCAACCGGCCTCCTCCAGGAGGCGGGCTGTCAGGAGAGGAGAAAGGGACTCCATGGGTGTGCGCCGAGCGGCCACGGCCTCCAGATACTGTTGCACTCGCCAGCGAGCAAACTCGACCCTGCCGTCTTCATAGGCGGATGTCTGGTCGAGGGAGTCGGGCCAAAGGCGCGTGTTTCCCCACACCCGCCTGAGCTCCTCCCGGTACCGCTCCAATTCCAGAGCCCGGACCTCCTGCTCGTCCACCCGCGGATCCGCCCTGGCTTCCTGGACCAGTCGGTTCCGGGCCACGACCTGACGGACGAACGTCTCGATCTCTTCCGCAGCGCCTTCGCCCAGGTGCTCCACGGCCCCTTCGTGGAGCTCGAGGATGGACCGCGCCAGCTCGCCGGCCTCCAGCGCACCGCCGGCATGCTGGGCCACCAGGCTTTCGGAATCCACGAAGGCCAGGGGGTCCCGGGCGACTTTGCGCACCCGTTCCATTCCTTCCTCTGTGAACTCCACATCAGTTGAGTTCACCAAGCCCTCCAGGTAGTCCACCTCGGCTTCTTCCCGCAGCCGGTTCGCCACCAGGTGAGCGAAGGTGTCCCGGAGGTCGTCGTCGAACCGGGGTCGAAAGACGACGTGGTAGCCGAGTCCGGTCTCCACCAGGCGGGAAAGCTGGCCGGGTTCGAGGGCGTAGGCCACTTCCTCGAGCGCGGGTGGCAGGTCGCCTGGGGCAACGAGGCGAATCCCCCCCTGGTCCCGGGCCACCTCGTCCTGATTCTCCAGATTCACCACGGAGAGCTGCCCGGTCTCGGAGAGGAGCCGATGAAGCCGCTGGGCCATCTCCCGCTGTCCCGCTCGCTCCTCGGCGGGCATCCCGGAAGGTGTGCGACGAAAGATGTGGCCCACCAGGCGGAGATCCCCCGCGTGGCGGACGGAGTCCAACTGATTCACCGTCAGGGAGGCTTCCACTGGGCTCACTCCTGCCAGATGTTGCCGAATCATGGCCTCGCGCACCCTCGTGCGGGTCGCCTCATGGGCCACACCGGGCGCCATGAAGTCGCTGCCCCGAGCCAGCTTCTCGCCAAAGGTCGAGATCTCCGCCCAGTGCACGGCCCACACTTCCGCCTCTACGGGAGTGAGGTCCATGGGTTGAGCCAGCACCAGAAGTTCGGCGAGGCGCTGCACGGTGAGCGTGTCCCCCTCCACCCACGCCACGGGCGCATGACGAGGGTCATCGTCCGCAGAACAGCCCAGGAAGAGAAGGGCGAGGAGGGTGAGGGACAGATGGCGCATGTGTCTCTGGAAGGCGTAAAGGTCTGCTCAGGAAGTGCATAGCACCAACGGAGGGTTCACCAGACCACCGTTTCACAGCGGGGTCTCCACGGTGATCCTCACCTGCTCGGTCAACAAAGGCAATCCAACCGACCCGATCCAATGGGTTCCTCGAACGTCAGGAGCATGACTACGGAAGCGTCCCCCCGACCTTCCAGTTCCAATGCAGGGAGTGAATCTTCCCACGCCCCGGATCCGGGATGATGGTGGTGGATGGGCGACTCCGAGTCAGTGTGCAGCGAGGAGACGGAAACCGGGGAGACTGGACGGACGCCCGACCGACCCCCTTCCCTCCCCTCTACTCGCACCTCTGGAAGGGACGTTCCAGACGGAGGGGCCGCCGCGCGCAGGCGGCCCTCTCCCCACCTGCTTTCATGACGATCCCTCCTCGCCGGACCCCACGTCCATCATCCGGATCTCATCGTCCAACCCCGTCATCTCCCACCGGATCAGGGAGAGCGGGATGAGCCCGGCTGCGTGGAACTCGTCCATAAACTCCTGGAGGGAGAAGGCGCTTCCAAGCTGTCGCCGCCGATCCGCCAGAAGCCGGTCTAGGTGCAGCTTGCCCACCACGTAGCTGGTCCCATAGCTGGGCTGCTCCAGGTAGAGCTGCCCCTCCCTCCAGACGGTGCCTCCCTCCAGGGTCAGCCAGTCGTAGGGTGTGTTCTCCACGATGAACTCGGCAGCTTCATCGAGGGTCATACGGTTCGCATGCATCTCCAGCTCGCCCAAGGCCCGCGCCGCCCTCTGAGCCAGGAGCACCCAGACCAGCTCGCGCAGTTGAGGATCGTCGAGGAAACCGGCCTCGGCCATCCATTCCTCGAACCCTGTGGCCAGACCCTCGGCCCGGGAGGCCCAGATGTTATACAGGACCGGAGCCTCCCGGATGGGACTGGGATGGGGTTCGGCCTCCATTCGGGCCAAGTCGAACCAGTGGGTCCCGTGGGCACGCATGGGCCGGAGATCCCGGTAGTTGACCTGTGTGAAGAACTCCCTGAGTCCGGCCTCGGGTGGCTGGTAGCTCCCTTCCCGGGCCAGGAGCGCCTCCTCCTCGTACCCCGCGAGGGTGAAGATCCCCTCCTCCTGCAGGAACGAGATGAAGTCGCTCACCGCTTCCCGATACTTCATCTGATACTCCGCCTGCGACTCCACCATCGTCAGCGCAGATCGGTCCCGATTCCGGTTCTCGGCCAGCGCCAGGAATCCCCAGGCCCGCTCGAGTTGCCGCCTCACCAGAGTCACCTGATCCTGCCAGGTGTAGGGGACCAGCTGAACATGCTTCAGGTGCCAGTCGTAGGCCTCCACCCCGATTCCGGAGGGTCCGGTGCGGGAGGGAAGTTCGGCTTCGAGCCAGTCTCGGAAGTCATCCACGGCGCCCCGCGCCTCCAGGGCCCGAGTGGCGAGCTCCGGGTGATGATCGGCAGCCCGCTCGGCGAAGGCGGCCAACGCACGACTCTCCCCTTCCTTGACCCGGATCCCCAGGTACCAGAGATCCCGAGCATCCTCGACCAGGTTCTCCCGGGCCTGGGACAGGATCGTTGGGATGACGGACAACCGCTCGTCCAGCTCCCGCTCGCGATCCGGATCGAGGGGAGGCACGAATTGCCACAGCTCGATGGCGCCGTGCATGACCTGACCCTCCCGGGCCGGCACGTCGGTCTCGGAGGGGAGCACGACCTTGTAGAAGCTGGGCATCCGCGACCACGGCCGCATGACCCGGTGGTCGAAGTCCAGCCCATTCATCTCCGCCCTCACCAGGTGGAGGTCCACCTGCTCCGCCACCGACCAGCCACTGGAATCCACAGCCGCCAGCCGAGCCTTGTACTCAGGCAGTGCCTCGTGCTGCCGCGCCATGGCCTCGGCGGAGTAGTCCGGCGCCCCGTCCCTGAGCTCAGGGGCCTGGAACGCTCTCCACTCCTCGAAGAAATCGAGGAACTCAGAATAGCTGGAGATCGGAGGTCCGAGGGTCTCGGCCCCATCTCCGGATCGGGGGTCACACCCATGCAGGGACAGAAGCGATGGTAGGGCCAGAAGGAGGAACGTCCAGGGAAGGCGCATGGGACCCCAAGGTCTCGAGAAAGGGAAGATCCACCTCAGAAAGCGCTGTAGCCCGGGATCTCATGAGATCGCCCGGGCCGATTCCCGTTCGAGCAGCTCATCCACAAGGCTCTCGAAGGGGAGGGAGAGGACGCCTCGAACTTCAAGGGTCCCCTCGAAAGGCAGTCGACGAACTGGAGCGAACCTGCTGGGCGCGCCAGGGCACCGAAGCTCACCTCCCCGATGTGGGGGCCACGCCAGTTCTTCGAAACAGTTTTCATGAGTAACCACCGCCCGTGGATTTCGGCAAGACTTTCGCAGGCACTCCATGGAGGATGGACGGTCGGTCTGGAAGATCGGAGCCTGCNAATCCACAAGGGGTGCAGGGTGATCCCTCGGCGCGGATTTCTCCTGCGCCGAGCTTGTTTCGGTGTGTCGTTGCGCATGGGTAGGGAGGAGATCTACATTGGGCCGTAAACCATGGTCGCGATCCGAGTGCGCATCGAGTGGAGGAGGTATCCGACGATACCGTCTCCCCCGGTCTGAGTGTGGTCGCAGCCCAGTGGACAGTTCGCCATCCCAACTCGTCCCGGAATTCCCTGACGGGTCGCACCCGGCCCAGAAGCCCACCGCCGTACTGGAGCAATCATGCCGATCGTCCTTCGAGCCCAATCATCGATCCTCGTGCCTTCCCTCATGATACTGACGCTGGGACTGATCCTGGGCGTGTGGACGGCTTCCGCCTCCGCACAGGATGTTGAAGAACTCTACCGCCTCGTGCCCGAACCGGCCGAGGTCGTGGTGGAGGTAGGAGAAACGACTCCGCTGGAAGTTCGCAGCTATGACATGGATGGGAATCCCGTCGAACTCGACCTCAGCTTCTCCGCCCCCCGGACGGGTCTACACGTCCGCGACGGGCAGGTCCTGGGCCGTCAGGTCGGGGAGTACCGGATCCACGTCGCCATCATCACCCCCGATGCGCCACGACGGGTGCCCGCGGCGATCTACGTGGAGAATCCTCCGCCGGGGATGCCTCGCGGCCCTCAACCGGTGTTGGAGGTGCCGGTCCGGGTGGTATGGCCGGCGGTCAGCCAGGTCGAGGTCGACGTGGCGGACACCCGGATCTACGAGGGCACGCGGACGCGACTTCGGGCCGAAGCATTCCACGGGGATGGAACCCGGAGGCAATCTCCCGACGTCCGTTGGGCCTCCTCCGACGAATCCGTTGCCCAGGTTGATCGTCACGGCAACCTGGAGGCACGGAGCGTGGGATCGGTGACGGTCACCGCCGAGGTGGACGGGACCCGGGGGAGTGCCTCACTGGAGGTGGCTCCCTTCCCCGCCCGGGGCATCGAGCTGGAGGCCCCGGTCGACGAGGCGCGAACGGGCGACGTCCTCCACTTCCAGGCCCGGGTTCAGGGCGAGGACGGCTCGGAGATCGACGACCTCCCCCTGGAGTGGGGGTACATCTTCACCCCCCACGACAGCGTTCACGCCCGGGGAGCCGCAGCCACGATCCGCGACGGCACCTTCGTGGCGGAGGTCCCGGGGATCTACACGATCCACGCCGTGGCGGG
>SL_3KL_010_SEDDRAFT_10001434_pt1 | contig 21632 bp, 26 predicted proteins | sample SodLakKL_010_SED_2_FD_10381 | JGI IMG/M metagenome (IMG submission 10381) | reverse complement strand
TATTCTCCTATCCTGCGGCAAAGTAACCAAGCCCTGCGCCTACCACTGCACCTACGCCAGCGCCCCACCATCCGCCAACACTTCCGCCCATCATTGCGCCAGACACGGCGCCGGTGGCAGCACCTGTCCACCTATCTGCTGAAGATGCGCCACCCGGCTTATGATAAGGTTGCGCAAGCCCGTAATATGCAGACATTCCCGCAAATTCAGCCTCTCGGATCGACTGTTCGCGCTCACGCTCGATTTCAAAATACGCAGATTCCTGTGCCGTAGTCCCCGCAAGCCCTGTTCCAACCATGTGCTGCTGCATGGCTGACCTGCGGTGGTCAAACATTCTCTCTACGTCCTCTACGCGGGCTTTTGTCTCGGCCCTGACACCCCTTCGGTATGATCTTGGCGGCATTTGCCATTCTGGCGAGCTTCTACTGCTCATAGTATATTACCCTCCTAATTTTCACGTGTGCCAGGCGTTCTCTGACCAAGTTGCATACCTATGTTCTGCGCACCAATCTGCCCGCCCATTCCTACAAGTCTCTGGGCAAGCTGACGCCACGGGTCTTCACGTTGTGTAAACACCGGTTGTCCATGCTCAAAATGTATAATATCTGCCGCAATATCGCCGCGCCTGTGCTCCTCGGCAGTAAGGGCACCATATTCTGCAAGCATCCGTGATATGGTTTCCTCATCATATCCCTCTGCCTCAAGACGTGCTCGCATCTCGGCTGCTCGTGCCTCACCACGCCCCTCAAGCCCTTCTGCCCTGCGTTCCATCCAGTCTCCCCGCATATCAGGTGGCTCATGATATGCGTATGTATAATCTCTGCCACTCATGTCATACCTCCATTCTGTAAAGAGTTTCTACTTTTGTCATACCCAACTTTTCATAAACCCTTGCAAGCTCCGGCGGTGAATGCCCTTCAGTGTATGCGGCATCAACCATATCGCAACCTGCCCCTTTGCATATACGAGCCATCTCGCGAAACATTCTACAGGGTACCAGAGTTCGCCGCGCGTCTTCGGTAACATTCCACATAATAATGGAGCCTATCTTCTGATTTATATTAAAATAATTATATCTCAGATGAGTGACCATTATCCCCTTGAGATTCCCGCCGAGTTCTGCAACGATTACGATAGCAGACTCGTCTTTAATATCATGCAAGATAGAGCATACCAAGCTGTCAATGTCAACCTTCATTCCAAGCGCCTCAAATCCATTATATACTATATCATGTTCCATTGCATACAATTCGGCGGCGTCTGATATTTTAGCCTCTCGTATCATATATCAGAGACAACGACGTTGCCGTCATTGTCTATCCCTATTCTCTTTGTTGTTAGCCCGTCCGGGCTTGTTACGACCAATCCTTTCCCGTTATCGTCAATAGTAACATCATCTCCGTATTGTCCGCTGCCGGATGTTGTAAAGTTTTCGTGGGTATTCGTCCAATCAATGATAGAATTGTCTGTATCGAGAAATCGCCTCATCAGGTCGCTCATGTTTTCTTCTAAAACGTTGATGTCTGCGGCAGTTAGGTCGGTAAGAATTTTGGACAATAATTGCCAGTTCCTGCGTCGCTCTTCTTCAGTTCTTGGTGATGTGATTAACCTTTCCGGCATTATTTCTGCCTCCCGCTCACCCGCGATTCTGCAAGAACACTTTCAATAGCCCACTTGCCGGCGCGCCCTGTTACTTTTAATGCTACAACCGGAGACCTCATCCTTTGTATATGTATCTGCTGGCGTCCCCCTCCCCTTGTTCGCCCGGAGATTGCATTATCTCGCCCAAGTAATACATTTTGGTATGTGTCGCCGGACATGATTTCATAATTTATATCATCGCTGTTTTCGTCCATTACCAACCACAACTTTCGTATAGTGCCTATCGCCATCTCACTTCCCGCAGATCGACGGGGCGGATAAACAACATACGAATGTATGTCAAATTCATCGAAATCTATATCATTGTCATCTTGCATCCTTGCGAGTGCGCCAAATGATGTTACCATATATAAACCACGCCACGCAGGCTGTTCCGTATCAAAGAAGAAAACGTCAGTGACATGCTGCCCTGTGAGAAAATAGTATTCAAACGAAGGGGCCGGTATCCTCGGGAAATCATTCCCATCATCAATAGACCACGCTTCATCCGTGTAATCATTTTCTGCCTCTATATCCCACGGATAATCAAGATTCGGGTCATTAAAAGTTGTTATTTCCCTGAGCTGAGACGTTGTTGCCGGAGTCGCATGTTCTCTCTCTTTCCCAAGGTGAGCATCATAATAAGTCGCCTTTTCCTCTTTGTCAGAATTATAAAAGTTGTCCCGGTCAACGTAGGGGAAGCCTGGGTAATCCATATAAGAAATAAATGGCCCGTAAAAACCGACCGAATCCCAAGCATCGCCCCATCCAGGTGGGAGGTCGGTATATGTATTAGATAGCCAATACTGCGCATAGTGAACAACTATAGCACCAGCGTCATAGCCACCGGCAGACCACGCCCCCAAAAAAACACCCTTATACGGCATGTTTATCCTGCTTGAACAATAATTATTTAACATCTGAAAGCCAGCCTTCGTGTCGCCGCCGACAAACCCACCAACGTAATTAGAACCGCTGACAGAGCACTCTGCGTAATTGTTGGAAATAGTGTGGATATAATGTGTTCGCCCGGCAAACCCGCCAACATAGCTGGAGCCAGACACAATCGCTTCCGCGAACAAATTTGTAGCGTGTCCTCTGGCCGCTGGAGCATGTTCATTTCGGAAGTAACCATAAACACCTCCCACATGGTTTCGCCCCCTAACAAGACCCAAAAACCCGCAATGTATTGCGCGAAATGTGTGAGACTGGCGCCCTATCATACCTCCAACATCATCTCTTCCCGAAACAGATCCTGAGACATAGCACCGGCTTATACAGGTGTCCGCCCCTGTGGGATGACCCGGCTTATAATAGAATCCGCACAATCCTCCCACTCTATCCCTGCCGACAACCGTAACATCCTCAAGTAAAAGGTTCCGTACAAGCGTGCTTTCTGATGCATGTACCTCGCGTCCTACTCTTGAAAAAAACCCCACATTGTCCGTGTCTGGGTGTATGCACTTCAACCCAATTATGTAATTCCAATCCCCGTTTATCTCTCCGTCTTGGTCGAAAACAAACGGTTCCCATTTGGCTCCGTATTCTTCGTATCCCACTGTGCTCGTATTTAAGTCGTTCATGATAATATGAGTGTGGGCGGGATGGTCACGTATCTCGTAAAGTTCTTTCCAGTTTGTAATTTGGTGATCGTAACTATCCGGGTCTGGATGCGGCGTTTCTGTAAAGACAGCAGATGTAAAACTCCCCTCTACAGTAGATCTATTTATGCTGTCGGGGAAAATCCCTGCTGTCCTGAAATCAAAAAACCACATCCTACTGTCTTGAACGCCACTTTGTATGGCATATACGCCTTTGTTGTCCGGGTCGAAAGACATTGCAATATCGTAAGGCTGTTCTATTTCCTTGAACATATCTGGGACAACACCCGACGATAGCTCCTGGAGACCTTCAGTTGTATTAAAAAAGAAAACGTCATGCCCGTTAGAAAAGTAAACTGTTCGCCTGTCGTCGATACACCAAGAGAACCGGCTATGTATTCCTACATCCTCGGACAGAACATCCATAGTCCCACCGGCCATCGGGTCACCGGAGAAAAGAAAAAGTGAGTGCCGAGAAGCCATTAAAAGGTAGTCATTCTGAAGCGGCACAACAGCGGTTATCGTATCACCCACCCTCGGACCTGACACTGCTGCGGACATGTCGGTTTGTGTATAATCCCAATCCAAAGGGTCATCCACCCTGCTCATATACCAATTATAGGGGTTGGACAAAGTGCCCCCGACAACTATCCTCCTTCGATACACACAAACAGCTCTTGATTGACTTGGAAACACGCCGGTTGTAGGCACCAGGTCTTCCCACGCCCATTCATCTGTATCGGTATCATAGTATATGACCAGTCCATCAAAGTCTCCATACGGAGTAACATATACACGGCCCGTATGCGACACAAGCCGGGTAGCCGGTAAGTTGGTGATTTCAAGATGATCCTCGGGATCAAAAACCTTTTCCAGCGTTGCCGGGCTGCTGCCAAGGTATATGCCATCCTCTACTGCAAAAACAATTCCTGCCCCCCCTGTAAGATGTCGGCTTGTCAGGGTAGTAATATCAATTATGTTTCCATAATTACCGGTAGCATATTCAAATCCGCCTCTTTGCCCGCCACGTGCCCTTCGTTCCCTGCGGTCTCCCTCGCCCGTCTCCACAATATCCCACGCGCGTACATTAGCCAAATCAGGGCTATGCAAAGAAAGATCTGCACGATATGGCGCAGCTTTATTCAAACCCTGCAAAGGAAACGGCCACTCTATGATGTTTTGTGGCATTATAGTATCTCAACCCCATTCCAAAACACTCTCTCAGGCGCTCGTCCGACAATCGCCCCCCCCTCGAACTCGCCGCCAAGCCGCCTCGGCGCATTTGCAGTCTGATCTCGCGATATTGCCGCCGGCAGAAGTATCTCAAGGAACCGCTGCATGTGCTGTCCGGGCATCTCCTCGACCCGCTGCTCCGCAATGCTCAACACCGATGCAAGAACCACTTCATGGTAAGGCTCCCTGCAAAGCACCACAGGATTCTCCGGGAAAACCCTGTATTGTGCATCACCGCTCTCAAGGTTCGCATTTCCAGCTATGGTTAGGGTGTCTGCACCTTCGTCCACACTTAGCACCTCACAGAGTGTGTGAAGGCCGTCTTGCGTTACCCGCACCATGTCGCCAGCCGAGATGTCACCGGCCTGGTCCGCCTCTATCTCAAGCGTGGTGTCGGCATTCACAGTGAGCGTCCCATTCCCTGAATGAATCTCTTCAAGCGAAACCTCCGGGATGCGCTCATACTGATATGCAAGCTCATACTGCGCATCTGGCGTAGGCCACATCCAAACCCGTTGTGTTCCGCTCTGGTCAACCGCAAGTGCGAAATACTGCGGACGTCCTGTGCGGTCAAACGCCTGGCGGAGCTTACGCATCCGCTCAACCGACACATACTCTACAGCAGAATACCGTTCGCCGGTGAATGTCATATTGGTGTTCATCGACGCAAAATCTGCGGGCAAGTCAATATACTGCTCGTCTTCGGTTGTGGTAACGTCCTCTATCGGCCTGAGAAAGCTCCACACATACGCACGGCCTCGTGTCTGATGTATAGGCGGCGGATATATGAACTGCTTGTATCCGCTCTCGATGATAGTAGATATGCGCCGGAAATCATCAGGATTCTCCTGCATGTTGATAATGCCTATCATCTGCTGGACTTCATACCACAGCTTATCCCAATAGAAACTCATTGTCTTTAATCCTCGAACAAATACAGTTCAACAAACTTGCCGATTGCTATGCTGTCAGGCACTACAGGCTTTTTCTTGCGACTCTCACGAAGACGATAATAACTCTGTTGAAGGTCAGTCCCGATGCCGGTGCGCTCCGACAACGTTATGCTTCCTTCCTCTTTGTTTCTTACCATATTGTGCTCTCCGGGCGGCCTGACCGTATATCCCATTTGCCTTAGTCTGTGGATAAACTCGCTGTCCTCCTCGCACGGCCAGGGCTCGTACCCTCCAGCGCTCATCAGAGACACCCTCGATCCGGCAATGCACGAACACACAAAGTTCGGATTCTTAACCTCGCCATTCTGGTATACCACCTGCCTTGCTACCGCAAAATCACCATCATTTACTATGCCGAGCATACTCTCAACGTAATGCGGCATCATCTCATCGTCAACGTCAAAGAACATTACCGTATCGCCGCGTGCGCAAATCATGCCGATATTGTAAACGCGCCCGATCGATTCAGCTCCAAGGTTCTCCGGAAGCCATATAACCCTTGTGAGAGTTGCTAAGTTCGGTTTAACCCTGGGTGTTACCGCCGCCTCAAGTGCGCCAAGAGTCCGTTCACACCCGTCAACCACAACCACAATCTCATCAGGCATCACTGTCTGCTGTGCGATAGAATCAAAGCACCGCTTCACAAACCTTTCAGCACGATATGCTGGTATCACAACACTAACGCTGTTCATGTTATCTCCGGTTTCTCGTTTTTTATATGAACATACATCTGCCGACAACCCTTGAACCGCCCGTCTGGTATCGGCTGTATCTCGATTTCAGGCAGCCAGTATTCAAAATCCACAGCACCCCAGAACGATCTAAACGACTCGTGCGGCGCGCCGGGGATTATCTGACAAATATCCAGCGGCACCACTACAATAACATGCTCTGCGCGTCGGCACCACTCGTGCAAGCAGTCCACACCATCGCTTTTTTTCATGTTCTGTAAAACGTCACCAGCGATTATCAAGTCAAACGTCAGCGCCTCACGACCGTGAACATCAAAAAACCCCACAACGCTTTCTGTGAGAACATCTCTATAATGACGAATCAAGTCATACGCTTCTGGATATCCTTTGTCTATTTCCAGAGCCGTCGTTTCCACAGCATCCCCGCAGGTCTGGCGAACCAGCTTGCCGTATTTCCCGCTTCCTGCGCCAACGTCCAAAACTCTTGCAGGATTTATACTCCTCAGCAAATCCGATATGCGGGCGTCAAATGCTTTGCTCGATGTCGGCATCCCACGTCTCCAAATGATTGAAAGCTCTCTGAACGATGTCCGGAAGCTTGAACACAACCTTGCGCACTATCCCGTCCCCGCACTCACCGGTCTCACCGTTCCAATCGAGCCAGGCACGCTTCCGGTTATCCGGCGCACCGTCACGCGCCTCATAAAACGCCAGCTTCTTCTCTGCGTGTGAACGCGGAAGCGCATGACCCAAATGCCATATCACAGTATCAGGATTCTCTTTCGCAACAGTATGATTATGCTCTACAAACGAGGGTATCTCCTTCGGCATAGCCGTTACCCTTGTGTGCTTAATAAACCTGTCACGCGGTCTCCACCACGACCAGCGCCAATGCGGACATCCGCTTCCTACCCGACCTATCGGCCTGCCCCACCGGCGGCCGGCGCTGTCCTTGCCTTCAGTGATATAATGTCCCGGCCCGTGCCAGAAGTTGACCCAGCGCGGCGTCCCGAAGTCAACCTCCCAATTGTCAAGCCCCGTCCAAATCTCGTCACCGTCAAGCTCAAGGTGGTAATTGCCCGTAACCCTGTCAGCGCACCACTGGCGCATCTGGAGCTTATCTTCCCACGCGTCCCGAACCTCAAGCGTAATCTTCTTATCAGGATCGTCAAACGCCCTGATAGCCTCAAGTGTCCCGTCCTCCGGCCATCCCTTTCCCTGCGGCACTGGCCCGTATGCAATGATAATCTCATCAACATGCGGATACACGCTCTCCAAAGCGTAGGGCGCAAGCCCCGCGCACGAATACGCAATCATGTGAGCCGATACACTCTTCCTGTTCATCGCGTGATACGGGAACCGCTCGATACGCTCCTGCATCGCATCTATGCTGTATGACTGAATCACATACTTTCTCGCCCGCTCAACCTTTTTCTTCGGCTTTGAGGCAAGCTCACGAACCTTTGCCTTAAACGCTTCCGGTCTGTTCCATTTCACGTATTCAAGGCGGTCGCCGTAAGCCCATCTCAAAACCGGCAGGTCATACACAACGCACGGTGTACCAACTGACAATGCCTCAGAAGGAACCATCCCGAACCCCTCAAACAACGAAGGCGCTATCACGAAATGAGCATTCTCCATCAGATAAAACTTGTCGGCATCACTGTAATTCTTGTATCCGTAAATCTTGTGCACAGAACTCCCATATCCATTCGGCGGAGTTCCGAACATCACTAAGTCAAAAGGTTTCTCAATAGACATCACAGACTCAAACGCCACATCAGCCTGCTTGTATTTTTGCCCTCGACCGCTCCACAAAGCGTATTTTCTCCTCGGAAGCGCAACTGTGACTTCACCCTCTCTAAATGTGTTTATTGCAGGTGGTAAAACGCCCGCCAGCTTCCTTTCATCACGCTTGCTGTATTCTATCGCGTATTTCAGGCTGAGTTCGCTGTTGGCAAGCATGATGTCGGAGTCCCTGTATATCGCCATGCGATCATGCCCGATGTCAGGCAACGTATCAGGCACGTAGCTGTTAATCCAGTTGGGCGTCTCAAAGTTCATTGTAGCCAGCTTGCTCCCATGCTCCTTCGCATACTCCATGGCGCGAATGCCGAACTCACCCTTACTGTCTGACATGCAAATATCCAAATCACCCGGAAGCAAATCATCCTTCCCTATATGAATATGGATATTATCAAGCTGCGGGTAATCCCGCGCCCATGTCGGGTATCTGTCAGTTATAAGCCAGCACTCACACCCCATGTTGGCAAGACACCACAAGTACTGGTAAAGGTGTATGCGCCCACCGCTGTAGTGCGCCGAAGTGATTGTCCAAATCCCTACGCGCTTAACACGCCCGCCAACAGAATCCTCATATTTTACATTGTCTGTAGAAAAGTCAGGAATCCTGCGTGAATATATCTCATATTCAGAATACCCCTTACGGAACATTTCCTTGCGCAACTTGCGCTCTTTTGACCGCTTGCGTATCCCCATTTCAATGTATGGGTTTATCGGCATTTCACATGCTCCCGTTTCTAACAATTATGCCGAGAAAGGTCAAAAGAGCCCCGACTAATGTGCCGGTACCCATCATGACAAACGTAGCCCACACAGGCGGCCTGTTTTCTATTCTCTTAATCCAATCTTCGTGCTTGTCCAGGCGGTTTGAGTTGTATGTTATCCGGCTTTCATGGTCTGTGTGATATTTGCAATCTTCCACTCTTGATAATCCCCTTAAAAGATAATGGCCGAGCCGAGCTTATAGAACCCAGCCCGGCCAATTATCCGGTTATAGTTTCAGTTTAAGGGCTCAGGATGATATACTGCTGACCGACCATAGCAAGTATTTGCTCGTCGTCAGCAGTGAGGCCATCACCCTGATACGCCACGCAAAAACCATCATCATTGGCATCGCTGTGTCGAAGGTTATACGAACCATCAACAACATTCAGCCTGTCGCCTATACTCACGGCATCACCGGTAGCACCGTCAACCCGAACAGTGGCCGGTCCCTGTGCAATAAGCGTGATGTGGTCGCCGTCAGTTGCTCCAGCACTCGAAGGATGGACAATTCCGGCAAATACCCGGAGCGTCGCAGTTGCGGGACGGGCCACCTGCGTCATATCGACCACACCATCTTCGATAATATAGCAAAGTGCTTCGCCCACACTGAGAACATCATCCTCTTGTGCCTCGGCAGGACTGAACTTGACTCTTTTAAGAATCTCCGCATCTGCGGGAACTCCTATGTTCGCCTGTGCGTTCGTAGTCATGTTCGTACCTCACTGGCTAAGATTAAGGCTTTTGTCCGCTTCAGCTTTCGCTTCGCGTATCATTAGCCCAGTTCATAACACCCTGGCGACGCCTGTTGATGCACATGAAGTTGAACTTCACGCTTACTGGCGTAATCATGGCATCCGGCCTGTCGCTGGGAATTATTGTGTCATCTTCCAGGAATTCGTTCCCTGCAAGCATGTACACGAAAAACGAACCGTGATCTATGAAATAGATCGGGTTCGTGCTATCATCGTCCAGCACTTCCGTATGGATCAGCGGACGCCTCTTGAACACCGAAGCGCCCTCTACCCACGCAAGGTCGGTCTCTCTGCGCATACCATCATTCTTCGTATCGAGATAGTCCTCGATGCTCAGACTGGTATCAATGCCGCAGTAGATGCTCTGCGTGCGGTAGGGCTCTTCGACAGACTGGCTGACGAGTGTAGGCGCTTTGAAGTCAAGCCGCTTGTGGAGTTCACGCATTGTGCGCACGGCAGCGTCATTGATCACACCGAGATAGATTTCTCCATCCTCAGCGGTTGCGCCGCCTGCGTTATACGATCTCCACCGCGGGAAGTTCGCCGGGTTAATCCCGCCGACCAGATCGCCGGGCGACTGCTCACTTCCGCCGTCAAACCCCTTGCCGGGGTTGTTGGCCGGCCTGAGCGGCACCCAATACGGGATACCCGCAGGCATGAGCGGATCGGTCTCGGCATCAGGCGCGGCCCATGCTCTCGGCTCCAGCAGGTTCGCGAGGCTCATCATGCCCTCGGTTCTCTTGCTCTCGACGAGGTTAAGGGCGCGAGCGCCGACGTTCTGACCCTTTGCGGTATTACGCAAGTGCATCAGCATTTCATCACGGGCTACAAGCCAGTGCGTTTCAGCGGTAGTCCAGTCAAGGCGCATGGTCTGCACTACGTCAACGCCCTGCCATGTCCTGCGCTGAAGCGGCCTGATGAACTGCGCATTATGCGAGTCATCAAGCGAGATCGTCTCTTCGATGTGCGTTCCGCCCTGCACGCGCTGGCGAATCGCGTCCTGACCGCCGAACCATCTATCCATTATCGGATAACTCACGAGGTTCTGCGTGAAGACCAACCCACCAAAAGGACGCTCCTCCTTAGTGAATTCGATCAGGTCACGAAGTTCAGATGTTCTTATGCCTTGTGGCATGATTCACACCTCCTGTTATAAGTTTTTGAGCTTATCAGGAGCGTTTTGAGTTATCTTGTTTGCCGCCTCTTCAAACTCCATAGAAGCGACATTTTTAGTTCTACTCTGACCACTCCCGATAACGCTGTTTTGCTGCCTGGATACCTGTGCTATGATCTGCTCTCTCGTCTGCATAGCCATAAGCTCAGGCTCCTTCACGCTGATCGCGGTAGCCACTGCGTCCTCGACCGACATCTGCTCGCCACTCTGGATAGCGCCCTCGCGGATAGCGCCTGCATAACGATACAGTGCATCGCGCTGTTTCCATTCGGGCGAACCCTGCGGGAGATCGAATATCGAGCCCTCGCCAAACTTCTTGCGGTACGCTTCTGGAAGCGAAGACACAAAGCTGTCCGCCCTGTCTATGTTTTGTTTCATAGCCTGTTGCGTCTGGGCGGCCTGCTGCTGGTTTCGCTCCGACTCGTACTGCTGGAGCTTCTGCTCCATCGAAGTGAGTTTCTGCTTGATGTCTTGAGGGATGTTATAGCTATCCCAATCACTTTCTGGAGGTGGCGTATCCTGCCTCTCCTGCTGCCGGGGTTGCTGCGGTTGCTGCTGCTGGCTATGGAGAGCTTCTAATTTCTTCTGAAGACTCTTCTCGCCAAGTTCACCCAGCTTCGCTGCCCAGTTATCAAGGGCTTTCTTCTGGACGCCGATGACGCGTTTCGCCGCCTCCGGCCCCATATCCTTGACATCCTGCGGCGTAAGCTGAGCACGCTTTGCAGTATGGACTTCACCCAGCGTGAGCCCATATTCCTCCGCAACCGAATCAAACGTAAGCTCCGATCCATCTACTTCCTCTCCCGGAGTTTCCTCCGGTTTGGGGGTAACCTTTTCGGTATCCCCGTCGGTTTCGGTAGTCTCGGCTCCGGTCTGATCATGACCGGACTGCTCTTCACTGCTGGCGGCTTTTACTTCCTTTGCCGCATCTTCCAAATTCACTATTTTTTCATCTTCTGGCATCTTCTTCTCCTCTTCCATAGGGTAGAGATTAACTACTTGTAGCAAGACCGAGCTCGCTACACTGCTTATGCTTCTCTCTTACACTGGAGAAAAGCATATCACCTGTCTTAGTGTCGAACTTATGGTTTGGGAACTTATCACGTGCTACCGGGTCTTTATACCTGCCATCGGGAGCAACCTGGCTGACACCTACGCCTGCGGCAACGCTTCTGTAAACACGCCCTTTTCTGGCTCTTGCATTGCGGTCAACGCGCCCGTTGAACTCGGCGGCAAAGTCTCGAACCCATAGATGTTTTCCGATCTTGAGTATTTCAGATGCTTTACTCATCGGAAGCATTATCTCTTTCCTTTTGTCGCCCCTTCTGTAAATATACGTAGGCATGTCAGCCTCCATGTGTCATCATTTGTTCAACTTCCGGTGTCAGTCCAGTACCCCTTTCCTGCCTATCGGCTGCCGCCTGGCGTCCAGCAGGGCCTCCTTCTTGTTCTGCCATTGTATCATGGTCTCCCCCGGGTTTCTGTGCTGGGGCAATCATCTCACCTTTCCTGAAATACCAGTGAAGGTTATTAACACCCATCTCCTCGCCAAGCATCTTGACATACTCGCCAACGTCAAGGTGGTATCCTTGGGCCATTGCAATTTCAAGCATCGGCAAGATAACCTGGTTGTTCAGGTTCATGAGCGTCTGTGCGTATTCCTGCGGGTGCCTGCCGCGCATACTGTAGGGTATGATTTCAAGGCAGTATTCGTCATATTCACCCATCTTTGTTTCCGGCGAATAGACTGTCGAAAGCTCTTGAGTAATTCCTGCAATATCCACCTTTCGCGACATCCGGCGCTGGATAAACGGGTCATACCATCGAAGATACGATATGTGCTTGCCTATCTGCTGTGCGAACCCCTCAACCCTGTCCTGCATATACTGGACACGTAGCGATGAGTTCTGACTGAGCATCTGCGCTTCCGTGGCTGTCCGCGCCCGCGCCTGCATACCACCGAGCAGATCTGTGTTCCCCGCCTGCTGTGAGAATAGCTGAAGCATCCTCTGCATAATAGCCTCAGACTGCGGTGCTGCGCCTCCGAGTGTTATAGCACTTACAGCATCAACATTGTTCACACCTACCCAATCCCCATCCTGCGCTTCCTGAAGCTCCTCGGCCTTATCAGATATTTCCTCCGCATAAACGCCTATGTTCTTCTCGCGTTCTGTCTGGTTTTCAACCCTGCGGGCTATCGTGTTAATCATATCATGCAGGTCTATCCACAGGTTCACAGGCGGTGAAGGGAACAGTTGGTCTGGCACGTAATGATAATTGAGCTTCAGGTAAGGCCCGCCTTCCGGCCCGTTCCACTGCGCCACTTTCAATGCGCCAATATCTTCTGTCTGGTTCGGGGCTATCGTGACAATGGTGCCGTCCATAGGCAAGTATATGTCCGCAAGCTCCACCTGTTCGTATAGCGGCTCGTCCCCGCCACCAACTTGCCTACCGCTTATGTCCGCAGTCTCTGACTTTTTATGTATCGCCATGTCGGCCTGTAAGCCTGCTTCAGGAAACCACTCACTGGCAAGCCTGAGCGGAACCACATAGCGATCACCCTCGAATTGTATTTCCGACATGTCCTTAGCATGAGGGTCAACAATGTAATCATCTACGGATATGCGCTTTATGAACAGTTGCGGTATCTCTATCTCTTCACTAAAAAGATCCTTCACCTCGGGGCCGAACATTGAAACGTCGACGATTTGGTGCAGCGGAACTTTCGGTCCGTGCCCCATACCTATCTTGCAAATACCCATGAAAAACAGACTGTCAACAGTGACCTTTTCTATGATGGTCTTGAGCGCCATCTCCTTTACGGTCTCGTTAAGGTCTTTCTCTATCATCCATGCTACACCCTTGTGGCCGATATTCTCCGTGCGAACCCTGTATTGCGGGTTGTGCATAACGAGCATGGGGATATAGATAGACGCTGTAGTCTGGATCATGTTCAGCGGTTGTGCTTTCAGGTCACCACGTGATTTCTGATCGTTATAATGACCACCAACGTATTTCTGCAAAGTCTCCTTGCGCTTCTCCTTGAAATTAGAGAGGCGCCGCTCTGACTTATTCAAATTTTGCTGGAGCCGCTTTATGAAGCTGGCGTCATATTGAGGCATAGTATTTACCACGCTGTGATATGAACACTGTCAACCGTTCCACCCACGCCACTGGCCCATAGCCCTTCAGTGAGCACAAGCGCAGGAAAACCCCCACTCTGCCCTGCGGGCACAAGCGCAAACTCTACATTGTCAGTACCTACGCGCCGATAGAGCATCAGAGGGATGTCATCATCCTCGTTAGCAATATAGACAAATGTGTATCTGTTGTTCCCGCCCGGCGCAGCAAGAACTTCCTCTGCCGATGCGCCTACGTTTGTCGTCTCCTGATATACTGGTGTCATTGCCATAACCAAGACCCCCTAAAAATTGTTAAAGTGACCTTTCTTCGTTTTCATGTTCTTCTGTATTAAACTCTGCTTCTGGGAACCGTTTTTTTGCGTCCTCTTCGCTCATAAAATCAGACACTTGATATTTTGATACCACAGAACCCCTGTTACTCATAATGGCAGTAGTTTTTACCTTTTTCCCATCGTGCACAACAACATATCGGTCTTTCATTCTCGGTGATTTTTGAAAAATACCCATAGCTATTTCCTCGCAAATATCCAGAACTTATGGAAGGCAAAATGCCCTTGCCTCTCCTTCCTTTCCTCGAAATTCGCGGTAACCGTACCGTCCTCGCCCACAACGTTATAGTATGTGTCGGTTTCCTCTGAGTCCTCAAACGTCCCGTGGTCTGCTGTCCACTCGTCGAATGCAAACCCGGCCAACGCCTCTGCGATTATATCAACCTGCGCCCCGTTCTGATACGTGCCTTGGCCTGAGTCGGGCGTCCCGCTCACGTAGTTTATGCGGTCGTTTTCTTTTATCACTGCCGAACCTTCCGCAACGTTATTCGACACCACATCAATCGTCTGATACGTCGTGCCGTCTATTACGGTTATCCCACTGTTGTAAACCATATCCCATTTTGCGGCAGCGGCACGATCTGTTGGCGTAAGCGGTGAATGAACAGAACTCCCCGCGTGGAACGAGGCAACGTCCCCGTGGAACTGCGGCGCCCATGCTATCAAAAGTTTATCATAGTTTTCTGTTGATAATCCTGCACTATGAAACATATCTCCCATATCTGTTACAGAAGAAACATTCCAATTGCCTATGTCTTGGTTGAAATTACTGGCACCGCTGAACATCCACCCCATACTTGTAACACTTGAAACATTCCAATTTCCGATGTCTTGGTTGAATTGGGAAGCACTACGAAACATCGACCCCATACTTGTAACTTTTGAAACATTCCAATTTCCTATGTCTTGGTTGAAAGGGGTATTCCTGAACATCGACCTCATACTTGTAACTTTTGAAACATTCCAATTTCCTATGTCTTGGTTGAAAGGGGTATTCCAGAACATCTCCCGCATATTTGTAACACTTGAAACATTCCAATTTCCTATGTCTTGGTTGAATTGGGAAGCACCATAGAACATCCCCAACATACTTGTAACACTTGAAACATTCCAATTTCCGATGTCTTGGTTGAATTGGGAAGCAAACGAGAACATCGACCCCATACTTGTAACTTTTGAAACATCCCAATTTCCTATGTCTTGGTTGAAAGGGGTATCCCTGAACATCGACCCCATATTTGTAACTTTTGAAACATTCCAATTTCCTATGTCTTGGTTGAATTGGGAAGCAAACCAGAACATCCCCAACATACTTGTAACACTACTCACATCCCAACCGCTTATGTCTTGGTTGAAATCACTGGCACCCCGAAACATCCACCCCATATCCGTAACACTACCACTAACATCATCAAACCAATCACTTTGACTAAACTCTGTTATCTGTGTTGCAGATCTGAACATTTCCAAAGCAGATTTTATCCCTGTAACACCATCGCTCATCTTGCTGGTAATGTCTTTTAGCTTACCGGGCGTCCCCCCATGGAACCTAATCCGGCTCGCCTGCCCATTCACCTTGATAGTATGCTCGCCCGCCTCGGCGTATTCGTGGCTCTGGAGCCCGCTTGAAACGTCCTCATCGGTAACACCCTCTTCCCATTCGATGTCGAAATCTACGGCGTCAAAGACGTTGAATGATACCGTTTCGTTCGCCTCTGTGGTCTCCATCACAAAGTCAAAACTCCCTTCTTCCAGAGTGAACTCGACCGTCTTTCCACTCCCGTCAACGGTGAACTCGCCCAGTATCCACTTGTATTTCGGCAGACGCTTAATCGTGTAATACGTGCCGTCGGGCAGGTCAACAGTCGCCTCACCGCTCGCATCCGTTTCAAGCGTCTCGCCAATCTGCTCTCGGTAAATGAAATCCCCGTCAACAGCCGAATCGCTCACATCCTCCGCAACCCCGACCGTTGTTTCCCCCTCTCCTGCATCGTAGCTTATAGAGTCAACGGTATACGTCCCGTCATTGCCCGTAGAATCGTCTATCTCTATTTCGTCGCCTATTCTGACGTAAGGCGTTATGTCCCCGGATACAACAAACTCATCTTCTGTGGTGTCAACGCCGATAACGTCTAATACCGTATCAGAACGCTTGCGCTTGTCGTTCGGGAATACAAATATCTCGACGTTTTCAAGGCTATTCTGCTCGGCAAATGTTACTGTGTATTCAGCCAAGTTTTTTCCTCGTTAATCTTCGATGGGCTCGTCATCATCGTTTGCCGAAACCCACTTTATCACTCGCTTTATTTGTCAGTGTTGGATGTCAGATGTTTAAGCACCCAATTAACACCGGATGTCACTTTCGTAAGCAAGCCTGGCGGCGATGTCTTCTCATACCTGTCCAGAGCCTCCTCTATTGCCGTAAGAACACCAAACACAAGAAGAAGCAGAGCCACAGCACCACCATTATCAACAACGATTTCCACTATACTTTCCATCACTTCACCCCCAATAGTTCGTGTTCAGCGTCCTCAAAAAGCTCCATAAAAAGACGCTCTGTAATAAGCAGGCCCTCGAACGGTGCTTCTTCACCTGAGTCCAAAAACTGTATCTGTCGCTCGTAATAGTCAGCTCTTCTTATCGGCTCTGTCCTGCAACTTACCACGAGTGCGAGCATTGTTATGACGAGCAATAACCTTAGACAACTTTCCAGTGGACCTGTCAGCCCATGCTTTACCTGCATCGCTAATCCTCCTGTCGAACCCATCCATCATAGTATCAAGCGCTTCCCTTTCAGCACGCTCCGGGTCATTACGATATTCGATGATCTTCACAATCACCTTAAATATTATTGTGATGACACCGATAATTTCCATGTTGCATCTCACTCGTAACACTAATTCACGCATCTATGCTATCTACATTATACGCGGTAATTATTATATGTCAAGTGAACATAATAATGATAGACGTACCCTCCCCCTTGCATTCCTGACTTTGGTGGGCTATAATACTTATATGGGTGTATTATAGTTTGCAGGAATATGTGGTAGTATTCAGGCCAGAAGAGGGTATTTGCCTTACTTTTGCCTGAAATGGCGTGATTTGTTGCTGGGCCGACAGGGGTGTGCCGGACGGGTGGTGAGCTATGCAGAGATTCCCAGCTTTACCCGGAGTTGAACCGGTGCATTCCTTCGGCCTGCTTTTTTGCAGAGGCCGACCCGAACACGCTTCGCCGCGTTTACACATACCATCTTCGGATTGCCGATTGACTACCATCGACTTGCGGGAGAAGATGCTGAGAATCCCGTACCTATAAAGTGCCACGTGGAAGGGAGGCCCGCAAACCAATGTGGCCTGCGGGCTCCCCGGGAAAGCGATAGGCAGGATGAGTCTCGGAGGGCGCATCGCTTTTCCCTAATATCATAATAAATAATTTACATATTATCAAGCAGCAGACCAGTAATCCTTCTTGCTATTCTTTTTCTCCCGCCGACGTCTGCGCCACTCCCAACTGCCCTCGGGTGGGTCAAGAACAAGGTGTGCGTCTATTTTACTCGACACCTTGCGGAACATCATATTGCAAATAGCGTGCGCTATAACCCTGTCGCCGTGTGCCTCTCGCGCCCCGCTCTTCATATCAGCAACACGCGCTATTATTATATTACCCACGTCATCTTCAATATACTGCCTGGCCTCACCCAAAAACGGCTTGCTGCGCGGCACGCAATCGCCCCGGGCAAGCGCGCTGCGCAAATCGCTCATAATCTCTCGCTTGCTGCCCGTGTTACTATGCCAGCCAGTCGTGCTACCTTCACGATACACCTTGTGCCAGCCGAGCTTTGCCAGCTCCATCCCGAAATTACTGCCCGGCCCGTTCTTTTCCCAGCACAGGAGCGTCTCACCGATGCCGCCCATCCACTTGCACAGCGCCACAACGATCTGTGCAAACTGTTCCGGAGTCTTGTGCGGAGACACATATTCGAGAACTTGCTCACCAGTGACCACGTTATACCCGACAGCCGTTGAGTTGCTGGCCCCCGTGCCATGAGATATGTCACATCCCATCACGTAACGTGCAAGCTGGGGCGGCCTTCCGCTCGCGGCAAGCTCACACCATAGCGCCAGGTCGCCCTTAGGCCCAGGTTCAAACTCCAGATACTCGACAGTCTCCACGTGCGGGTTATATTTCCACGGCAACCTGCCGACTACAAGAGGGTCCATGCAGTCTTTTTCTTCTATACGGTCAAGAACCATTTCATCGAACACGCCAACGCCCGCCTTGCCGTCGTCCATCTCCAACTGCTGTGCAATCTCCTGTATGCTCGGCCTGCGGTTGCACTGCGAGTCGAACCACGGGCTGCGAAGAGGATAAGCCCGACGAAGCTCAGGGTCGTTTACTGCTCTTAAGAACGGATACTCTTTCGGGAACTCATATTCCTCAGAGATAACCTGCTTCTGCTGGTCTGTGCCGCGGTAAAGGTCAACCTTTCCCTCGTAATCGTCAAGAACCTCCACTGTGCCGTCTGCACGCTCTTTATAAAGCCCCCTGCGCCCCTCGGGATGCTTAGACCAGTGAATATATATGCAAGCGGTTGTCCCGCTTTGCTCGATATTATAGAACTCTGTGCCGCGCCCCTCACTCGTAGAACCAAATATCCTGCAAGGTGTAGCGTCCCGCGTAGCGCTCAGCGCCTTCGTATCAAGCCCGCGCTCAACTCGGGCAAACTCATCAAGAAAGATTACGTTTCGCCGGCCGCCGGCACTCATGTTCTTCGTCGTAGGCTCCCCGTCTATCACCGCACCGTTTTCAGGGTTCGACATGTGGCACTTCACAGACTTCTGAATTATATAGTCCCGAGACGGCACAAGCCACAGCGGCTGGTCACCTATCAAATACTTCACTTTCCAGAATAAGCTGTCCGGGTTGCCCGTAGAATCCACAAGCCGCTCACTTCTTGAAATCAAAAGCGACGAAAACAGCTCAGGATAAAACAAAAAGAAACTCGTGAACACGCCAAGCGCAGTCCATGTAAACCCCATCTTACGGCTCTTCTTACACAACAAATCCTCACCCATGTAGATATGCTTGACTATCGGCTCGACAATGTCACTTATCTGAAAGTCCCACAATATGAAAGGAACTCTCATATTCTTCATAAACATCGGGTTATACGTATAGCAAAATACACTCAGCCACCAGCTTATCGTTTCGTCACTACATTCAGACAGAATCTGCCGTATACTTCGCGCAAACCCCGCATCTTCGCGCCCCTTTTGGAGTACCCACTGCCGATACTCCAGGTTCTTCTTATAATCAAAAGGTATATTCAGGTTATCCACTCTTCTTGTTGAGCTCCTTTCTGATAGCACTCAAGTTCTCGCGCGTAGTGTCGTCCGCTACATCGCCCGCACCGACCCGCTCCGCCGTCTTGAGCATAGAGTTCGCCGCATTAGCCGCCGATATCGCTATCTTCGCAGCATCGCTGTACGAACAACCCCGCATATCCTCATACTTGCGTGTGGTGAAAATGTCTATCGCGCTCAAAAGCCCCTGTATCGCCTTCTTAGGTAAATAATTCCGCTGAACCGCTACATGCGCAAGCTCCTGCTCTCTGTCCCACTCCTCCGCATGATCCCGAACAATCGTGTCCCGCGCACTCTGACCACCCTTGTAATCCAGTATCGTCGCCACAGTCTCCCAGCTCTCACCTATCGTCCTAAGACGTGCCGCAAACGCTATCTTCCGACGCATATCCATCGACGTGTCCGCCTTCCAATGCGACAAACCCAAAGAATCAGCGTCAGGCTCAAGGTCTCGCAAATCCTCGCCCCTGTTCGACGTCACCACCTGCTTAACCACGTCAAACTTGCTCACTGTTCAAAACCCTCCGATTGAAGATAACCATATTATAACACCATACCATCTAATTGTCAATACCATTTTCAACATTATTAAATTTAATACGCCGTATATACTATTATTAAATCTAATACACTGTATATACTATAATACCCCGCATGCGGTGGGGCGTGGTAGGGCCCCCTGGGGGGTCAATCATATATTATATTATTATATTATCAGGGCGCTAATCAGAATAAGCATATCATATCATATCAAATATTATATTATATATTATATACGCGTGCGTGCGCATACGTGCGTGCGTGATATTATTATATTATATGGTATAGAGTAGTTATATTAATATTAGATTATATACAATACAAAACAATACGAAAGATAATATGGCCGGTCCGGTGGGGTTCCCGTCATCAGGCGCAGCGCCGCTTCTGGACATGAAGCCGGTGGGGGTCCCAGGGCGAGTCCGCTGTTTTTAGGGCGAGTTTGTCACAGGTCAGAAAAACTCTTCAAAATTCCCGCGCCGAATATCTGCACTCACAGCGTCTCTCCATGCGATTTAGCCGGTCTATGAAATTTGTCACTTGACTAAACACGGCACAATATGATAAAATGCCCTACAGTAAGATACAACTATTACTCTAATCGGAGGGCGGAAAGATGATAAGCCGATGCAGACTGACGGTTGTAAAGGAGGCAGTCAGCCCAGAGTATCGGGTGAACGTAAGCGGTAGCAGGCAGGTATTTGAAATGCTCAAAAGCTTCGGCGTCGCAGCAGAAGCAGAAGAGGTGTTCGTAGTGCTTGGTCTGGACACCCGGCACAAAATCTCGGAATACTGGGAAGTGTCCCGGGGCAGTTTGAATGAGTCTATCGTTCACCCGCGCGAGGTGTTCAAACGGCTGCTTGTGGGAAATTGTCATGCGTGCATTCTGGCGCACAACCATCCATCAGGCGATCCGGCGCCCAGCAGCCTGGATATTAAACTTACGGAGCGGCTGGTTGATGCTGGAAAGCTTCTGGGATTGAAAGTTCTGGACCATGTGATAGTAGGAGATGAGTGTTATTACAGTTTTGCGGAACAAGAAAAACTCTAATCGGAGGGTGGAACGATGTATCAGCCTACGACAGGACGGGCGTGTAGTTGCAGCCCAGGCGAGGAGCGCGACAACTGTCCGCATTGCGAGGGGACAGGGCGAGAGATTGATTTTTGCGCGATCCATGAGGCGCGGAAGGAGCGCAAGAAAAGGAGCCGTAGACAGGTCCTTTCGGTTGATTGTGAATCAGAAGCACGCGAACATCCAGACGCAGGTGCTTATTGTAACAAGTGCGGGCGCGAGCTGGTTGACCGGATCGTGGAGATACTGACGGCTAACTAAACAGCGCACGCCCGCGGCGCGGAACGGGGGCATTTTTCAAACAGGAGGTGGAAAGATGAAGATCGTCACTAGGAAAAACGGGACAGTTAGAGTGGAGGTTATCGGTGAGCGGGAATGGTATGACCCGGAGGTGCAGATCGGCATGTGCATATACACAGGCGACATCAGGCGAAATGTTAGGGTGGGCGATGAGGGGGTGCTGGTTGAGCGTCAATACTTCCGCAGCGACGCAGTGGATGCGTATCTGTGGGCAGATCCCGACGGCGTACCGGGCAACTCCAACCCGGCCATAAAACGACTTAACGG
>SL_3KL_010_SEDDRAFT_10001433_pt1 | contig 21643 bp, 15 predicted proteins | sample SodLakKL_010_SED_2_FD_10381 | JGI IMG/M metagenome (IMG submission 10381) | reverse complement strand
GGCAGCGCCCTGGGTTGACCACCCACCCAGAAAAGCCCTGAAAGGGCGTGACATTTTTTCAATCCCAAAGATACCGTTTACCATTTTGTTATTTTATTTAATGGTCGATGCCAATGGTTTGCATTGGGAGTAATGCTTAAATGAACACCGTATCCAAACACTATGCGCAATAAACAGGTAAGACTCCCCTGGTTGGTAGAGTACCGCGGAATGTAAACTTGTAGGGGCGGGTTCTAAACCCGCCCTTGTTTCAAAGTCCTCGGATGTTGGTTTTTACCATATATATTGCGTGCCACAGACGACATTCAAACAGGTAACCAGCGAATAATTTTTATACCCTGGTTCCCACCAACGCATGGCAACGAGAAAAGAATGCAAAAGCACAGCTTTTGCACTCCTTCAACACCCCCAAATCCGTTATGACCAGCAATTATTTTAACCGGTGATGTATCTGCTGTGCGGTTTTGGTTACGGAGAGACCGGCGGCTCCGGTGCAGCGAAGTTCAGGCGGCAGCATTTTGCCAACCTGGTGCAGCGCGACGATGGTTTCGTCCAACGGGATTACCTTATCGTAACCGGCCAGGGCCATATTGGCAGCTCCTACGGCATTTAGCCCGGCAAGTACATTTTTACCCAGGCAGGGCACTTCGACCCGATCGGCAACAGGGTCGCAAACCATACCAAAGATGTTCTGCAGGGCGATCGAGGCTGCGTCAAACGCTTCCCTAACTGTTCCGCCCATCATCTGGACCAGGCCGGCTGCCGCCATACCGGAGGCTGACCCGCATTCAGCCTGGCAGCCGCACTCTTCGGCGGCGAACGTGCTGCGCCCGGCAATCAGGACACCGATAATCCCGGCCGCAAGCAGCACTTTGGCAACAGCGTCGTCGCTAAAGCCCATATCTTCTGCGGTAGCGAGCAGGGCGCCGGGCAGCACGCCGCATGAGCCTGCCGTCGGCGCGGCCACGATCACCCCCATGGCGCTTTTTACTTCCATTACTGCCGTGGTATAAGCAATGATCTGGCTGAACAGCTCCCCGCCAATCAGCTTGCCGCGCGCCCTTTCAATCTTGATTGCCTGTGGCCCCAGGATCCGGTCTTCATATTCTGTGCCGGCCAGGCCTTCCCGGACCGACGTTTTCATTATTTTAACCAGCTTTGCGGCCATCGAGTATACTTTTTCTGCCGAAACGCCGCCGCGCTCACTTTCATACCGCAGCGCCAGCTGCCATATTTCCAGCTGTTCTGCTTCCGCCAGCTCAAGCGCTGCAGCGGCGCAGGTAAACGGCACCGTTATATTCTTTCGCGACCTTATCGGCAGAATCGGGTCAAGTTGAGCCACTCTCTTTAAATGAGCATATTTTTGCCCGGCGTTAATAACCCCTGCGGTTAGCCTGGAAGTGGTTTTTAAATTGACCAACCCTTCAGAGCCGGCTAAAGAGCTTGTGCAGTAGTCTGAATTAGCGATTAGCCGGGCAAGCTCTGTCTGATATTTTTTGAGCAACGCTTGATCAATATCCCGGAAAAAAAAGAGGGTCTCATAATAATCTCCGGCGATTAAGAGAGGGATATCGTCAATTTTTTGCAGTTCGATCATCCCGCCGCCTGTCGAGATAAATATGAACTTTACTACAATCCCATCTTCGCCCGCGGCGGTAATCCGGTATGTGTTGGGGTGAGCGGTCGGAAAGTCGATAATGTTAAAACTCAGCACCAGCCCGTTTTGCCGGGCAATTTCAAGAGAGCCCACCAGCCGGGGATCGGTCAGTTCCATATTCAGCAGCCCGCCGGCGAGACCGATATCGGTACCCTGCCCGTGATAGGTGGAAGCCAGCGATCCGTCAGGAGCGAAGTCAACGCTGCAACTAACCGGTGGTCCGGATAAGTACTGCCTGACCAGGCGGCCAATCCTCACCGAAGCGGCGGTGTGCGAACTCGACGGCCCTCTCATTACCGGCCCGATAACATCGTTAAAAATACTGGGCGGCTGCTTTTCCATCATTAATTACCTCTTTAGCGGTGCCATCATTAATTGACAGGGCGCTAAACCCTGATTTTTTGCCCGATATTTTTTTGCAGCGCCTTGCGGTAAATCAGTTCCGCCAGCACAATATCGAAGAGAGCCATCCCGACAGACTTGAAAAGGGTTGTTTCACCCGGCCGGATAGCTGTTTGGGCGCCGTGCAAATGTTCCGCAAACGTGACGATCTGCTCCCGGCTGATCCAGTTCTGCTGAAGCGGAGTAATCAGATCGCCCGACTCCCCCAGCCCGTGCCCGGTGTCGATAAATACTTTGTCGACCAGCGCGTAGAGGGAGGCGGGGAGCTCTCTCATATCCGGCTTGTACGAGCCGATGGCAAGATAGTGTTTCCCTTTCAGCAATGCTTTGTCGTCAGGTAAAACCGGCTTTGCTGCAGGGGTCGCGGTAATAACAATTTCTGATCCTTCCAGCAGCGTGTTCACATCATTTACCGCTTCCACCGAGACACCGGGCAGGGCTTGCCCTAATTTTGCCGCCAGCGCAGAGGCCTTCTCAGTGATGCTGTCAAAAAGATTTACCCTGGCCACCGGGCGGGCCCGGCAGGCAAAAAGCACCTGGTGGAAACCCTGCACCCCCGCGCCGACCAACCCTAACGTGCGCGCACTTATCGAAGCGGTATGACGAATACCGACCCCGCCCACCGCCCCGGTCCTGACCGCGGTAAGTTTGGCTCCGTCAATGATCGCCAGCGGTCTGCCGGTTTCTACATCATTCAGCAGCACAAGCCCTTGGATGACGGGCTTGTGCTTGCTTGCATTGCCGGGGAAAAGGGTCAGGATCTTGGTGCCGAAAATACTATTCAGAAAGCAGGGCATGTACAACACCGTATTATCCCCGTTATTGACGTGCACGCGGGGGGGCATTTCATACTCACCGCTGTGTTCGACAAAATAAGCGTCCTCAATCGTATCCATTAACTCGTCGAACCCGGCCGCTTCCAAAATATCTTTTTCACCCAAATAAAGCATCTTTTTTCTATCCCTCCGGCCTTTACATTCTCGTAAATTATTTGATACTACCGTGCTATTTTAAAAAAGCGTCCCGGATATCTTCTACCGCCCGGGGGGTCGGAGCGTCGCAGGTCGGCATTTCATAGGTTCGGCCCAGACGGTCATATTTTTCACATACGTCGTGGTAGGGCAGCAGCACAATTTGCCTGAACCGCTTCAATGAGGCCACCAACTCCCGCAGGCCGGCTATATTTTTCTCAGTATCGGTAATGCCAGGAATTACCGGAATGCGCAAGATGAGATCACCGCCCCTGCCCGCATCGTCAAGCGCTCTTAAGTTCTGCTTGATCAGCTTATTCGAAACCCCTGTATAGTGAATGTGGTCGTTTTCATCAGCCAATTTCAAGTCATACAAGAAAAGGTCGACGCAGCCCATCAGCGACGCGAAAAAATCGGCAGGGGCGTAACCCGAGGTGTCCAGTGCGGTATGCAAGCCTCTCTCTTTACACTTTTGCAGGGCTGATTCCAAAAAACGGGGCTGCGACAGCGGCTCCCCGCCTGAAAAGGTTACCCCGCCGTCTGAGCTGTCGTATAACAACGTATCCCTTTCAATCTCCCCCATCAGTTGATCAAGGGTGATTACCCTCCCAGCTATCCGCCGGGCGCCGGTAGGACAGGCTCCGGCGCAAAGGCCGCAGCCGGTGCACCGCTGCCGGTCCTGCTGAAAAATCTCATTTGCAAAGTCAATCGCGCCTTGCGGGCAAACAGCGGCACAGCTCCGGCAGTGAATACAGCTGTACTCAAAAAACGCTAACTCTGCCTGAGCAGTAATCCCTTCAGGGTTGTGGCACCACCAGCAGCCAAGGGGGCATCCTTTCATAAATACTGTCGTCCTGATGCCCGGGCCTTCATGAACGGCAAACCTTTGGATGTCAAATATCAATCCGCTGTTGGCCATTTAAAAACTGTTGCCTCCGTCTATAGCTGAGAAGATCAAGCGTGTATAGTCCTGGCGATAATCTCCTCCTGTAATCCCCGCGGCAGGTTTACGAAGTAATCGCTGTAACCGGCCACCCTGACCATCAGGTCTTGAAAGTCGGCAGGGCGGGCGAGGGCCTCGCGCAACAGCTCTGTGCTGACGACATTGAATTGAATGTGATGGCCGCCCATATTGAAAAAAGTCCTGATCAGTCGCGCCACTTTCTTATTGTTTTCGGCGCCTTCCAGCAGGTCCGGGGTGAGCTTCTGGTTGAGTAAGGCCCCGCCGGTCTTATCCCAGTCACACTTGGCCACCGATCGGAGCACCGCCGCTATCCCCTTCCTGTCGCTGCCCTGAACCGGCGAGATTCCTTCCGATACCGGCTCTCCGGCCTTCCTGCCATCCGGGGTCGGTCCGGTTATTTTTCCAAAATAAACATGCACCGTTGTCGGCAAGAAGTAAGCCCTTTTCGAAGCCTTGCGGACCGGAGAAGGAGGGTGGCTTTCAATGAGCTTCACCGCTATATCGACGATATCGATGGCAATCTGATCAGCATAGTCATCATCTTCTCCGAAGCGGGGCGTTTTGTTTAACATTAATTGCCTGAGCATTTCGTGTTGGCCGGCAAAGTTCTGCCCGAGGGCTTCCAACAGTTCACTCATAGTTGTATTTTGCCGATCGAAAATATGAAACTTAAGCGCGCTTAAACTGAACACCACCGAACCCAGCCCCACCAGCTGGAGGTACTGGGTGTTATACCGGGCTCCGCCGGAATTGTAGTCCCGCGCATTTTCCACGCAGTCGTCGATCCACAGCGACACAAAAGGAACCGGCAGCTGACGCGCGTAGATCTCCTCGATCAGGTCATTTCCCTTCATCTTAATTTCCATGAAGTGCTTTGCCTGGCTGACGAAAGCCTCCCACAGCTCAGTAAAACTTTTAAATCGGGTCGGGTCCCCTGTTTTCAGGCCCAGCTGCTTCCCGCTTCGCGGGTCGATCCCGTTATTAAGGGTGATCTCAAGAATCTTGGGCAGGTTGAAATAACCGCTCAGGATGTAAGCCTCCTGGCCGAAGGCGCCTGACTCGACGCAGCCGCTGACCCCTGAAGTGCGGGCATCTTCCAGTGTTTTACCCTGTCTCAGCATCTTTACAATGACTCCGTCACAGTTAAAAAACGGCGGCTCGCCGAAGCCGGGGGCCACCACCTTCAAGGCTTTGCGTAACAGACGCTCGGGATTCTTGTTGCTAAACAGCAGCGCTGTATTCGGCTGCAGCGTTCTGATCTCATCAAGCGCCTCCAGAACCAGGTATGAAATTTCGTTTACGCCATCGCTGCCATCTTTCTTCAGGCCTCCCACATTGATCTTACAAAAGTCATTGTAAGTAAAGCTCTCTTCGGCCGTTACACCCACTTTTGGCACTGCTGGTTGATTGTTAATCTTGATCCATAAGGCCTGCAGAAGTTCTTTGGCTTGCTCTCCGGTCAGCTTTCCTGCCGCTGTATCCTTTGTCAAGAACGGCTCCAGATGCTGGTCTATCCGGCCCGGGCTGAGAGAGTCCCAGGGATTGGTCTCGTAAATAACGCCCACATGCACAAACCAGTAGTGCTGGAGGGCTTCATGAAAAGTCTCCGGCGCGCGGGCCGGAACCTTCCTGCAGATACTGGCCATGGCGGTAAGCTCTGCCTTTCTGGCCGGGTCTGCTTCAGGCTCAGCGATTCGGTCGAGTTTTTCAGCGTAGCGCCGGGCGTAAATGATGATCGCGTCGGCTGCAATATCCATAGCCTTGAGCTCTGCGCGCTTATCGTTATACTGCGGATCATCCGACCGTAAAACGGCCAGTTTCCTGTTGATCTCCTCTTTTAAATCCAAAACCCCCGTTTTAAATATCCTCTCGCCCCCGGCGGTATGGCCCGGCGCTCTTTGTTCCATAAATTCTGTCCAGATTCCCGCTTCATAAGCGTCATGCCATGCCTGGGGCAGACTATCCATCAGCGACTCTCTGATCGTGCGGCCTTTCCAGTAAGGTATGAGCTGATCTGAATATAGCTTTACTGTCTTTTCGTCAACCCGGTAGGGCATCTTCTCCCTTGAGTGCAGGATTTGGAGGTCTTCGATGCTGTGCGCGCAAATTTCCGGATAGGTAGGCGCTTCCTGCGGCCCGGCGCCTCTTAGCCCTACCAGCAGCTGCCCCTCTTCAATGGGTAAACTTACCCGCTCCATTAAGTATTGAAAGGCCATCGCCCGCTGTACCGGCATGGGCAACCCTTCGGCAGCACCGCTTTTATAAAATTCAGTGATCAGTTTTGCTCTCTCGGCGGATATCGTGACCGGCGTTCGGACGCTCTCTGTTCTAAGCCTTGCTATCCGCTCATTAACCGGCCTGACAACAGCTTTTCTTTTTGTCACCTCTTCGTTAACCGTATATCCAGCAGGGATATCCATTATCTTCGCCTCCTGCGCTATTCTGTAAAAAAAGCCTGATATTTTGTATCATATGCGAACACTTGGCAATAAAAGTTTAATAAATAGGAACTTGCTTATTGTCAAGATCAAGAAAAATATAAAAAATGAGTCCTAAGTACCCGATCCGCTCCCGGCATGGTTCTCCCCTCCTATCATGGTGGCCGGGTAGCCTGCCACGTCCCTTAAGTGGAGGCCAGCTTTATGCCGGAGTAAGATATTTCTGCAGCACGATTCCACCAACAATCAATATCAGTCCGCCGAAAGTTGTGATATATATCTGCTCACCTACCAAAACATTGATAAGCAGAAGCGAAAAAAACGGGGTAATATAGATCATGTTACTTACCTTCTCCGTAGAAACAGCATATTGCAGGGCTTTGAGCCAGAAAACAAATGTAAATCCCATTTCAAACAATCCAATATAAACTCCCCCGGTAATTCCGTGAATATTCAACGAGCCCGGTTGCCATACAAATATCATAACAATTCCCACGTAAAGGAAAGCAAAGGCAAAGGACAGGAACAGCTTGACAATCTCGTTTCTGTGATCCCTGATATTGAAAATCCAGAACAGGGCCCACAAAACAGAACTAAACAGTGCCAGAAAAACACCCAGGGGGTTGGCAAAACCAGGGCTGAACGGGCTGCCCTGTGAAGAAATAAGATAGACACCGGTAAAACTTATTACCATTGCTCCGATACTTGTAAATGATATTTTTTGTTTTAGAAGCGGAGCGGACAGAATCACCAGCATAATAGGCCATGTAAAATTAAGCGGCTGGGCTACCTGTGCGGGAAGAAGTGAGTATGCTTTCAAAAGTATTGTATAGTATAGAAATGGATTCAGTACTCCCAGCAAAGCGGAGCGGAACAGATCATTCCGGGTTGTCAGCCGGAGAAGGGAAACTTTTCCCTGTACCCAAAGTATCATGAAAAGTGCAACACAGCTGGTTAATGTGGCTACAAAAAGTATCGCGATAAAATCAATATGTTCCAGTGTCAACTTGAATGCAGATGCAGCGGTAGACCAAAAAATAACGGCCAGTAAGGCATACATGTATGCCAGCAGAGGATTTTTGTGCATGCCTTTTGCCATAATACTTCAGGAAATCATTTCAAATCCGGAACAAGCAACCGGTGTGGGTGGTATTTCAAGCTGGTATAAGATAGAGTTTATCGCAGGTAACATGATACATTTGCCCTTCCTTATCAGCCAGTTGACCTGTACCAAACGCCGATGCTTCATTCCCGGCAATTGGAAGGCAAAACCCTCAATATATTCTGATTCGACAGCTGTGTCAAAAAACAGGTTCATCAATCAGCAATTCTCGGTGAAGGCTATTTTGAGAAGCTGACTATCGGTTCAGGGAACTTTACCGGTATTTTATGTCAGTATTTTGAATTCAATAATGAAATTTTATTCTCCACCTCTTCGCTTTATTACAACTTCCTCTGTTTTGGCAATATTAAGAATTTCAGAAAAACGCTGCCTTGCTTAAGAAAACGCTGCCTTGCTTAAGAATAGGTATAAACTTTCATAATGTTTACTACAATACTAGTATCCCCATTTCCTGGGCTATGCTTTTCAACTCTCGACCCAAGGTGATCAAAGGGCTTTTTAAACTGCCCGCACATTCTAAAAAATATGCATCATATGCATCATATGCATAAATATTAAACATATTACCTCAGGTGAGGCGGCTTGCAGCCGGTTATGCGAAAGCACAACTTTCGCACTCCGGCCTTGCACGCCTTTTCGGTAAGGTATGCTGTACGTTGTGCATGAATATCACAGGTTCGATGCTACAGGCCCAATATGGCGTTTGCGATTAAGAAATAAATGATAAGTCCTGTGGAATCCACCAGTGTGGTGATAATCGGTGCGCTGACCACTGCCGGATCAACCCCCACACGCTTTGCGATTAAAGGAAGCACTGCTCCGGCGACGGCCGAAATAACGCAAATGGTTACCAGCGACAAAGAAAGGACCATGGCGATATTGAATCCGAAAAAAATGGAAACCGGGAAAATAGCGACAATCGCGAGCATGACTCCCAAAAGGCTACCCACCCGCAATTCCCGAAATGTGACCTTGAAAAAATCGCGGAATCGGACCTCATCAACAGCCAAAGCTCTTACAATCAAAGTGGCCGACTGCGATCCGACGTTGCCGCCGGTATCGATGAGCAGGGGGATAAAAAGTGCCAGTGTAACGACTGCTTCCAGTGTGTGTTCAAAATAATTCAATACGTTGACCGACAGGGTGGCGGCAAGGATCAATACCATGAGCCACAGAGCCCGGGTACGGGCCAAAAGACGGACAGACGCTGACAGATAAGGCCTTTCCAAAGGTCTGGACGCACCACCCAGCGCAATGTCTTCGGTATACTCATATTCCAGAATTTCCATGGCATCGTCAACGGTCAGCATCCCCACCAGGCGACCTTCCATATCTATGACTGGTAATGCTATCAAATCCGCTTCCTGTACAAGCCGGGCGGCCTTTTCCTGGTCTTCATCCACCCTGGCTGAATACACATTCTTGATCATAATATCGTTTATAACGGCGTCCGGTTTTGCAAGGACCAGGTCCCTCAGGCTGATTACTCCAACAAGTATTAAATATTCATCGGTTACCGGCAGCAGATAGATTGTTTCCGCTTCACGACCTGACTTGCGTACTTTTTCAAGAGCCTGAGCCGCTGTCATGAATTCCCTTAAAGCCACAAACTCCGGGCTCATAACGCGCCCTACGGTTTCTTCCGGATAGCCCAATAAAATCGATGTCAACCCCCGCTCTTCAGAGCTGAGTCCTTCAAGCATTTCTTTGGCCACTTTGGCGGGAAGCTCGTCTAATAAACGAACCCGGTCATCCGGTTCCATTTTTTCAATAAGTTCAATTACTTGAGTATCGCGAAGGGAGCTAATCAATTCCCCTTGAGATGGCGGATCCATATTCTCAAAAACTGCCAGAGCAATATCTTTGGGCAGAAGCCGGAAAGCAACAGCGAGGTCTGTTGGTTCAAGCCGGTAAAGTTCATCAACTATTTCAAAAATATCATGATCTAAATACCATTGCTGTAATTTGTTCCACTGTTTTTTGTCGATATATTGTTCCAGGTTCGGCATGTTTTTTTCCTTTCTTGTGAGTGATAAAATACCATGCTCAGCAATGGTTGAAAAGTTTTATCTCTCAATGTTCAAGTTTTTTGGACACGATACCTCCTAAAAATTTGTTTTTCAGGTGAACCGGCTTGCAGCCGGTAATGCGAAAGTACAACTTTCGCACTCCGCGGCCTCCAGGTATAAAAAAATATGCTGATTGTAAAGGAGCAGGGTGGTAAATAATTAGCCTGTCCGGAAACTCCTATACTCCCTCTCCCTTTGGGGGATGGGCGGGGTGGGGGTGAATGATATCAGGAGGTTATCTTTCCCTCCCCCAGCCCCTCCCAGAGGGAGAGGAGTTTCCGGACAGGTACTGCTATGTGACAATGTTTTGAATCAAACGTTGCCGCTTTTTAAGAAGTTACTGAAAATGTCTAAAATTTGTGGTAGGCTGAATAATTGATAATCTTCAATATAAACCATTGGGGATGGGGTTTTCTTATGAATGTTTTCTGCGAAATCGATGGGGATGATTTCGAACTTTCTTTCAAAGTTTATCACCAGCTCATGGCCAAAAAGGTTCGTGAAATTCTTCTAGTATCCAGTGCTTATGACGCATTTATCATGGAAGAAGACGGCCGGTTGGTGGAAAGAATTATCCATGAATACCGGGGGCTCAATCTTTCAAGCCCTCCCAGGCTCACCTGGGTGTCTAACTCCGGAGAGGCTCTGGATGCCCTTTCTGAAAAAAAATTTGATCTGGTTATATCCATGCCCCGCATGGACGATATGGAGCCATTGGAATTCGGAAAAAAAGTCAAAGAAAACTCTCCTGATATTCCGTTTTTGTTACTTGTTCGCAGCGCCAGCCAATTGCTGGCCGACCTCAAATACAGTGACCGGAGTATTATCGACAGGATATATGTATGGCTCGGTAATACGGATCTTCTTTTGGCGCTCATCAAAAATGTCGAGGACCGGATGAACATAGCATTCGACACCAAAAAAGCGCTGGTGCGGGTGATCCTTTTCGTGGAAGATTCTCCCGGTTATCTTTCCTCGATTCTTCCCCTGCTTTACAAGCAGATAGTTGTGCAGACTCAGGCTGTCCTGGAAGATTCCCTGAATGCCGAGCATAAAATCCTTAGAATGCGGGCCCGGCCAAAAATCCTGGTGGCGGAAAATTATGAAGAGGCTGAAAAACTTTATCATACATTTAAACCTTTTATTTTAAGCATTTTTTCCGATGTCCGGTTTCCCCGAAAAGGACAGATTGACAATCGTGCAGGCATATTATTTTTAAAACATATCCATGAAAATAATCCGGATGTACCTTTGCTTCTTCTAAGTTCGGAGTCAGACAACAGGGATCTGGCAAAAAAAATCCCCGCTGTTTTTCTCAACAAAAACGCTGCCTCTCTTCATAAAGACATCGGAGATTTTTTTATTCAACACCTGGGATTCGGTGATTTCGTTTTTCGTAATCCCGATGGTTCTGAAATCAGAAGGGCATCCAGTTTACGATCGATGGAAAAAATTCTTCCTGAAATCCCGGAAGAATCGATTCATTACCATGCTACCCGAAACCACTTTTCAAGCTGGCTGATGGCCCGTTCGGAGATCAGGCTGGCATCAAAGCTGAAACGCATCAGAGTTGAGGATTTTAAAAATCCCCAAGACCTTAAAGCCTTTTTGATCCGGTGTGTGCGTAAACGGCGTAAAGGGCGACAAAGGGGAATTATTACCGATTTTGGAAACGACTTTGATCCGGATGCGGATTTTATCAAAATGGGCAAAGGCTCGCTGGGGGGAAAAGCGCGTGCTTTGGCATTTCTGTCAACCTTGCTGAAAAATACACCGAATATTCAGAAAAAATATGACAGGATGATTATCCGGGTGCCCAAAGTTTTGGTTATTACCACGGAGGCCTTTGATGAGTTTATCCATAAAAATCAATTAAAACATCTGGCTGACGAAGATGTTGATGATGAGCAAGTATTAAAGCAATTCCAATCGGCTGAACTTCCGCGTTGGCTTTGTAAAAATTTGAAAAAATTCATCAACAAAGTTAACTACCCGATTGCCGTAAGGTCATCAAGCCTGCTGGAAGACGCCCAGCACGAACCGTTTGCCGGTATTTACCGAACCTGTATGGTTTCCAACCGTGCTCCTGAAATCGAGCAACGTTACGAACAACTTCTTGAAGCCATCAGGGTGGTATTTGCCTCAATATATCTTCAGGCTCCTAAAGCTTATGCAAAAACCACCACGCACAGGCTCGAGGAAGAAAAAATGGCGGTTATACTCCAGGAACTCTCCGGTAGAGCATACGGCAATTATTTTTATCCGGACATATCCGGAGTGGCCCAGTCCCATAACTTTTATCCCATTGGACGGTTGAAACCCGAGGATGGCGTTGTCCATTTGGCAATGGGGCTTGGCAAGATCGTGGTGGAGGGAGAAAAAGTGCTTCGTTTCAGCCCCCGTTATCCACAAGTGCTTCCACAGTTTTCCACCGTCGAAGATATCCTCAACAATGCCCAACGATATTTATACGCACTCAAACTAACCGATGATCCTGAATCCTATTGTTTTGAAAACGATGCGCTTGCAAAACTCGATCTGGATGAAATAAAAGATTGCCCTTCCTTGTCCACCCTTTCAGGTACCTATATTCCCGAGGAAAACCGGATCCGGGATACATGGATGGCTTCCGGGCATCGCGTATTAACATTTGCAAGTATCTTGAAATATAAACTTATCCCCCTGCCGGAATTTCTGGCGGATATTCTTGAAATTGGAAGCAAAGGGATGGGGAGTCCTGTTGAAATCGAGTTTGCACTCAATCTTGGGGGAAACAATCACCAAAAACCTGAATTATCGTTGCTTCAGATCCGGCCCATGGCCTATTGCAGGCAATTTACCGATGTTGAGATAACGGAAGCTGAGATAAACAATGCCCTTTGCTATTCCACCATGGCCCTGGGGTTGAACAGGTGTCAGGGGATACGCGATATTGTTTTTGTCAAACCCGATGACTTTGACCCTGGGCGTACAGTCGATATCGCCGCTCAAATCGCTAAAATTAACAAGACGCTGATAAGCGAAAACCGAAAATATCTGCTCATCGGCCCTGGCCGCTGGGGTTCTGCGGACCGATGGCTTGGAATACCGGTTCGCTGGAACGACATTTCCGGCGTTGGCGCCATGGTGGAGGCATCCATGGAAAAACTCAAAGCGGATCCATCCCAAGGATCCCATTTTTTTCACAACATTACTTCACTGGGAATAAGTTATCTTACTGTTTCAAACAGCAGTAAAGATTTTCTTGACTGGGAGCAGCTGCAATCACTTCGGCCAGAAAACGAAACCGAATTTCTCAAACACGTCCGTCTGAAAAAGATACTACAAATCAAAATCGACGGTAAAAAATCCCACGCCGTAATTTTAAGTGACCGGCAATAAATAATTACTAGTCAATATCCACAAAAGAGGAGATGGAAGAGCCAATGAAACGTTTATTCATCGCACTTGTTTTGGCTTTGGCAGCATGGGGTATCGCAGAGGCCAAAATCAATCTGGCCGCTTTGCTGAAAGAAAGGGATACCGTTCAGTTGACCATTTATAATGCTGCCGATCTTACACTGGTCAAAGAAAACCGCATGCTGACATTGAAAAAAGGGCTCAACCAGCTTCAGTTTTCATGGGAAAATACGCTGATTGACCCCACAAGCCTGGAGATGATTCCTAAAAGCCGGGCCGGTGATGTCGATATTTTATCACTGAGCTTTCCTTCCGGATCAAAAAATTTGGGTCTCTTTAATATTGACAGCCGGATAAGCGGAAAAGTGCCTGTAGAAATTTCCTATTTGACAAGCGGTCTTTCCTGGCGGGCATTCTATATGGGAACGTTATCCACAGATGAAATGTCCATGCGCCTGCAGGGATATATCCAGCTAACCAATAATTCAGGTGTAGATTATGAAAATGCGCAAACCCGGGTGATCGTGGGACAAATTCACCTTCTGGATGAAATTGCCACGCTTGCCCGTCGCCAATACCCCTACGGCAGACCCCATCCTGAAAGAGTAATTGGTTACGACATGGATACAGGGATCCGGACACGGCAAATGTTTGAAAAGGCAACGCCTGAAATGATGACCAATGCCGCTGCGGCACCGAAAGAAATTGCAAGAGAAAGTCTTTCAGAATATTTTCTTTACACGATCGAAGGCGAAGAAACCCTTCCGGACCAATGGTCCAAAAGACTTCCCAGCTTTGATGTTTCCCAAATTCCGGTAGAAAACCTTTACCAATTCGAAGAAGAACGCTTCGGCCAATCCGCAGTCCGGTTTTTAATGTTTAAAAACGACAACGAGCATAAGCTGGGTATAACGCCGCTTCCGGAAGGGCACCTGAAAGTTTTCAGAAATCTCGATGAAACCGGACACCTGAACTATGAAGGACATTCTTATATTAATTATACGCCGGTGGAAGAAAAGGCAAAGCTGAATCTGGGACCGGTTGAAAACGTGATTGTTGAACCTGTTTTGATGAAATACGAGACGCAAAACTATATGTTCTTTGAAAATGGCAATATCAGTGGATGGGATGAAATCCGAACCTTTCATATCGGTGTCAAAAATACCAGGGAGATTCCGGTCACCGTTGACATTTATCGAAACTTTCCATCAACCTCATGGGATTTGAAAATAATCAGCGATACAATGCCTTACGAAAAAATTGACAAGGATACGGTGAAATTTACGGTTAAAATAGATGGTAAAAGCCATAAAACATTTTCGTACATGCTGACCACCTATCATGGTAGCAGAAGTGAAACCAGATAAAAAAGGGGGAGAAAAAAGTGAAAACCGCTGTAACAGGACAAATTTTAATGATATTGGCAATATGGGTTTTGAGCAGCGTTTGTGCCCATGCCCATATCAAACTGGTATCACTTCCGGAGCGGGAAGCCGTAATTATCCGGCTTGAGAATCGAAGTGCCACTCTTGTTGAAGAAGAACGGGTTCTCACGCTTCAAAAAGGGATCAACCGTGTGAATTTTTCCTGGAAAAATGTTGATATCGACCCGGACAGCGTTCGCCTGACCATGTTGACTCATCCTGACCAGGTGACTCTTCTCAATGTCAGCTATCCGCCTTCCGAATCGAGCATGGTCTGGGAAATCGCCAGTGAAGAAGCATGGGAAGAAAGAGTGAGGGTTTCCTATCTCTTAAAAAATATTGATGGGCTCATTGCTTACAAAGCCCTTGCCGACAAAGCTGAAAAGAAGGTTGATTTAAGAGGCCATTTGATTTTAAGAAATTTTTCAGGTGAAGATTTTGAAAAAGCCCGTATTTATATGGATTTTGGAGAATCATTTGAACAAAAAATTGTTCACGGAGAAACGCGGCAGAATCTTCTTTTCACAGCCGGAAAAGTTCCTATGGAAAAAGTCTGGATTTTTAATGCGCGGATTCAACCCTGGGACCCGGCACCCCTTGGCATGAATGCAGGAATTCCGGTCAGGTATCGAATAAAAAACACTGAAAAAAACAATCTCGGGCAGTTTGGACTTCCTGGAGGCAAAATTCGCGTTTTTCAGGAGGATAACCACGGAAGTACCATTTTTTTGGGTGAGGACAAAATAGACTATATTCCAACAGGAGAAAAGGCCGAAATAAACATCGGCGACAGTCGTGATATTTTGGTGACGCAACAAAGAATGCAGTATAAAAAAATCAACATAAGGCGCAACGAGGACAACCGGATAGTCTTGTATGACACCGATGAAAAAATTTATGCCAAAATGGAAAATTTCAAAGACCAACCTGCTGTCCTGGCTCTGATACAGCATATAGAGGGTCACTGGGATATGGCCGAATGCAACATGAAATACAGGCTAAAAGATTCAAATACCCTGGAGTTCGAAGTCCCACTGGCTCCTGGTGAAAAAAAAGAGTTGAACATGCATTATCATCGAAGAAATGTTCGCTAACCTTTTAACCCGGTCCCGAATAACCCTAAGTGAAGCGCTTTAGGGATGTGGCATTATCTCATGCCACATCCCTTATTTCCGCTTTCCAAAAAGGTAGTCGTAAATGTCCGAAATATAGACTACCCCGACGGGTTTTCCGTTATCCAGAACAGGAAGTCTTCGATACTTGTTTTTGACCATGCGGTCCAAAACCACCATCAGGTGTTCGTCTGCCTCAGCGCCGATGACATTTTGGCTCATGATCTGCTCTACTCGTTTGCTCTTGAGGTCGTTTATGAAACGGTCCAGATAGGTGTCCCATTCGAAACCGATTTCATCGCCGTCGACACCATAATTTAAAAAAGAAGGGCGCAGATGATACAGGATGTCAAACATGGTGATCACACCCGTTAGCTTGCGAAAATCATTGATTACCAGCAGGCTTACGGTTTTATGCCCCGTATCCCGCACTTTGCCTTCCGTAATTTTTTTAATGGCCTTTTCAACAGGCGCATCCTTATGAATGACATCAAAAGATTTCACCATAATGTCCCTTGCAAAAAACGACATGTTCAGCTCCTTTATAAATAAAAATTTGAATATTCAAATTAAGGTTGTCAAATCAATCCCATCATGCACAGGTTCAAGCTGGGGTGATAAAAAACACCCAGTTTTGGGATCTGTTTTATCATTTTGAATCTTTTCCGGAAATTAAGTACCAGGGATTTTGGTTTCAGGTTTCAGGTGTCAGCAATTTGTATTCTCCATATTCTGACACTTGCCACCTGAAACCTTAAACCTGATATCTAAGGACTCTCCAACGGAACAAAACTCAGAGGATTTTTCAGGCCAATTTTGTGACAATTTTCATCACCCAGGTTCAACCTGACGACCGAATTGTATTGTTAGTTGAACAGCCCCTTAATAAATCCCGGGTCATTCCATAGTCGGTCCGTTTTTTTATAAAGATCCGCAAGGCGAAATTCGATTTTCTTTCGCATATTTTCAAAAGCATCTTTGTCCAGTTTGCGGGGAACGTAAACAGGATCGTCGAAGCGAATAATGACCCGGGAAAAAGGCTTTGGGATCATGAATCGGTCCCAGCTTCCGGCCTGCCACCGTCTTTCTGCCGAGGTGATGGTGGGAACAACGGCCACTCCGGTTGCCTGGGCCATCATTACCAGCCCGGGTTTCACAATACCGAGGGGCCCCTGGGGCCCGTCCACTATGTGACCGATACGGTAGCCTTGAAGCACCAGTCGTTTCAGCTTGACCAGGGCGGCCAGTCCTCCCCTTGAGGAAGAACCGCGCACCGGTTCCCATCCCAGCATCTTGACGATTAAGGAAATGAACTCCCCGTCTCTGCTTTGGCTGATCATAATGGCAATAGGTTTTCGCTCGGCAAACAAAGTGATTCCCGGAAAAAAGCGCTGGTGCCATGATGCATAAATAAGGCTTTTGTCTTTTTCGAGCGGCTGCGTTTCATTTTCCGGATTCATGAGTGCAATCCGGTAGGTCCTGGACAACAGGTTGATCAGAAACAGGCCGGTCGGGGGAAGTATACGCCGGTAAATTGTATCTTTCAGGCGCTTATTCATGTCTGTGTTTTCACTTGTGTGCCTTTTAACAGAAGATCTAAACTACCTACATAAGGACGGCCAAAAATATGCCTGCAGCGATGGCCGATCCGATTACGCCGCCAACGTTGGGTCCCATGGCGATCATAAGCAGGAAGTTGGACGGATTATCCTTGGCTCCCACCGTTTGGCACACCCGTGCGGACATGGGGACCGCTGAGACGCCAGCTGCGCCAATGAGGGGGTTAACTTTTCCGCCGGTGGCCTTGCACATGATTTTTCCCATGATTACGCCGGTTGCGGTTCCGATGGAAAATGCCACCAGACCCAGAACGATAATCTGAATGGTTTCAACGGTTAAAAAGTATTCTGCGCTGCATTTGGCCCCGACCGAAAGTCCCAGAAAAATAACAATGATGCTGTTAAGTTCATTTTGTGAGGCCTTGCTCAACCGCTCGGTTACACCGCACTCCCGGAACAGATTGCCCAGCATCAGCATGCCCAGAAGCGGCAGAGCGGTGGGCAGAAAAAGCCCGGTAATGAGGATGACGATAATGGGAAAAAGAATTCTTTCGCGCTTACTTGTCTCCCTTAATTCTTCCATGACGATCATCCGTTCCCTTTTACTGGTCAACAGGCGCATGATCGGAGGTTGAATCATGGGAACAAGGGCCATGTAGGAATAGGCGGCCACGGATATGGCACCAAGCAGATGCGGGGCCATCTGGGAAGAAAGATAGATCGCCGTGGGGCCGTCTGCTCCTCCGATAATGCCGATTGAACCGGCTTCCATGGGGGTAAAGCCGAGAGCCAGCGCCCCCAAAAAGGTGCCGAATATTCCGATTTGGGCCGCCGCCCCCAGCAACAGGGTTTTCGGGTTGGAAATAAGCGGTGAAAAATCCGTTAGCGCTCCGATTCCCAGAAAAATCAAAGGCGGATAAATACCCAGTTCGATTCCAAGATACAGATAATGCAACAGTCCACCGGGTTGACCGTTTTCCGGGATTGCCATCAATGGCGACAGGGGAAAGTTGACCAACAGCATGCCGAAACTGATAGGCACCAGCAGCAAAGGTTCATATTTTTTGGCAATGCCCAGGTAAAGCAGGAAAATGGCGATAACCATCATGAAAAAACTCGAAAACTCAATATTGGCAAAACCGGTTTGGCTGATAAAATGAAGAAATTTATCCATGTGCTTTATAGTTCCTCAATGTCTAATGGGCTTGTTTTCTTTATTTACAAAGTTTTCCATAATGCCAGTTTTGAAATGTTTCTTATTTAGGAACTCGCTTTTTGTCAACGAAAATATAACAAATTATTGTTGCACACGTGCAATACCATCGGGTATACTATAGCCCTAAAGAAAATGTTTTTGGCTGCTTTATTGGTCGGAGTATACGACGAAAAATTAAAACCAGATGAAAAACAGACAATTTCCATACATTCAAATCATTTTAGACAGCATTGCCGATGGGCTTTTCACGGTTGACCGTGATTTTCGCATTACCTCTTTTAACAGAGCTGCTGAAAAAATAACCGGCATTCCTGTGGAAAAAGCGGTAGGATCTCCCTGCCGTAGCGTGTTCAGGGCCGAAATCTGTGAGAAAAATTGTATGCTTCGGCATAGTATTCTTACCGGAGAGCCGGTAATCAACTGCGAAATCAACATAACCGATGCCAATGGAATGCAATTGCCGGTTTCTATTTCCACTGCGGTTGTTAAGGATGAAAACGGCCGGGTTATCGGAGGGGTAGAGACCTTTAGAGACCTGACAGCGGAAAAGGCCATTCGTGCTGAGTTGATCAAACGCTACACCTTCCGCAATATTGTGACCAAAAATCCAAAAATGCAGTCTCTTCTTAATCTTTTGAAGACAGTGGCGGAAACCGAGGCCACGATCCTCTTAGAGGGAGAAAGCGGCACGGGAAAAGGGCTTTTTGCCGAAGCAATCCATGGCCAAAGTACCAGACAAAAACATAAAATGATTACCGTAGATTGCGGATCTCTTCCTCAAAGCCTGGTGGAGTCCGAGCTTTTCGGCTATAAAGCCGGGGCTTTTACCGATGCCAAAAAAGATAAACCCGGACGTCTCACGCTTGCCAGGGGCGGGACATTATTTTTAGACGAGATAGGCAATATGCCCCTTGCTTTGCAAAGCAAACTTCTGCGCGTCATTCAGGACCGGGTTTATGAACCTCTTGGCAGTGTCGGGCCGGAAATGGCCGATTTGCGCATTATTGCCGCTACAAATCAATCCCTGGAAAACCTGGTGGCATCCGGCCATTTTCGTGCCGACCTTTATTATCGCATCAAAGTGGTCCGGATGGTTCTTGTTCCCCTCAGGGATCGACGGGAAGATATTCCTCTTTTAGCTGAACATTTCATCAAAAAATTTTCAGCCATTAACAGCAAAAACATCAATGGAATCAGACCCGATGCTATTTTAAAGCTCATGGAGCACGAATGGCCCGGAAATGTTCGGGAATTGGAAAATGTTATCGAATATGCCACTGTCGTTTGCAAAACAAACTGGATCGGTCTTGAAAACCTCCCGGACGATTTCAGAGCAGGAAAAGAAGCCACTCCAAAACCAAAAAATAACGACAACCATCACTTTGGAAATCGTCTCCAAGATGTGGAAAAAATTTTTATACGCGATCTTTTTGAAAAACATCAGTACAATCGAAAAGCGGTAGCTGCCGAAATGGGAGTCCATCCCAGCACCCTGTGGCGAAAAATGAAACGCCTTGGAATTGACTTTCCAGAAATAGACGGACGCTCAACCCACCGATAATTCTTCTGACCTGAAAGACTATTGCATTTTTAAAATTCTGCGTTCCCCACATAATTGCAGTTGCGCAATTCCCTCTTTTTTGTGAGTGAGATTGGTAAAGCTTATATTTGATGATAATTCAATAATATAGGTCTCTTTCAGGGGAGCAGTGAATCATGTGGTATAAACCTTGCTGAAAGAGTGTTTAAATGTCATGTTTTCATCGTCCTGCCTCCATTGCGGGGTAAGGGGAGGGGGTTTTTGAGAGGCATTCAAAGATCCTCTCCACCTTATTTTTGCTGGGAAGAGGAGATAAAAACGTTGCATCAGCGACAGTTCAAATGGAAACAAGGAAAGCTGCCTCCAAGAATGGATGGTCTGATTTTGGAGGTCAGGTATTGACACTTAGCACTTTTGATGGAGGTTTTTAATTTCATGAGTGATGACGTTATTCAAATCGGCAAAAAGAAGAGCAGGTTTTTGGATAAGGTGAAAGAAATCCTGCCCGATGAGGGCAACCTTGAAATGTGTTTGACATGCGGGGCTTGCGCCTCTGGTTGTCCGGCAACGGGTTTGGAGGACATGGACCCGAGAAAACTTCTTAGGATGGCAGCGTTGGGGATGGATGAAGAGCTTTTGAAAACGGATTGGGCATGGATGTGCACCATGTGCCAGCGCTGTATTTATGTGTGCCCCATGAAGATTGATATCCCCCAGCTGGTTTATAATTTGCGGAAAACGAGGCCCAGAGAGGATCGTCCTAAGGGGATTCTGGGTTCCTGCGACTTTGCCTTGAAAACCGATGGTTGCAGTGCCATGGGAGCGTCCTCCGAAGATTTTCAATTTGTGGTTGAGGATGTTTTGGAAGAATACCGCGAAGCCCAACCGGAATTTGCGGAGATGGAGGCACCTATTGACAAGGAAGGCGCTGAGTTTTTCCTGAATCAGAACTCTAGAGAACCGGTCACGGAACCCGACGAGATGGTTCCTCTGTGGAAAATTCTCCATCTGGCCGGAGCAGACTGGACTTACGGGTCCAAAGGATGGGGAGGTGAGAATTACTGCATGTTTCTTGCAGATGACGACGGATGGAAACATATTGTCGAGACATCTGCCAACCAGGCTGATAAGCTTGGTTGTAAGACCTTTCTAAACACGGAGTGAGGCCATGTTACATTTGCAGTCCGGGTCGGACTGAATAAATTTAACATCCCTCATAATTTTGAAGTCAAAAACATCTATGAATATTATGCCAAATGGATCAGAGAAGGCAAACTCAAACCCGATTCCTCCTGGAACGATGACCTGAAGATCAAATTTACGGTTCAAGACCCCTGTCAGATTGTCAGAAAAAGCTATGGTGACTCGATCGCGGAAGATCTGCGTTTTGCGGTAAAAGCCATTGTCGGAGAGCAAAATTTCATCGATATGACGCCAAACATGTCCAACAACTATTGTTGCGGTGGCGGTGGTGGATTTTTGCAATCCGGATTATACGAACAGCGCAGACAATATGGAAAGTTGAAAGATGATCAGATCAAGGCCACCGGTGCCGATTATTGTATCGCCGGATGTCACAACTGCCATGCTCAGATTCATGATCTTTCCGAGCATTACGAAGGGCACTATGGCGTTGTCCATCTCTGGACCCTGCTGTGCCTTTCCCTGAAAATACTGGGACCCAACGAGCGCACCTATCTGAATGATGACTTAAAAGATGTTTGGGTATTTCATCCGGAATCGGCCATGTAGTTGTTAAGTCCCCCTTT
>SL_3KL_010_SEDDRAFT_10001432_pt1 | contig 21647 bp, 15 predicted proteins | sample SodLakKL_010_SED_2_FD_10381 | JGI IMG/M metagenome (IMG submission 10381) | reverse complement strand
GGGATCATCCAGATCGCCGGGCAACACGGTGTTGCGCTCCATCCACTTCAGACCCTGGGCCGCAGTCCACTTGAACAGCGGCCGGTTGAGTTGGCGCCGCAACTCTCCGAACAAGGTCATTACCTGTGGCTCGTCGTGCGACTCGATCACGATCAGTGACGTACCCGCCCGGATCATCGCCGACAGTGAAGCCAGCTCGGCGGGATTGACGGACATGTCCTGGGAGGTGCTGAATGGGCTCATGCAGGTGAATCACATATGGTCTCAAAGCCGGCATTCTGCGGAAAATACCTGGTGATGTCACCTCGCCCGGCACCACCGGCTGTGGCAGAATCCTGCCATGGCCGATCTATCTCATGTGACCGAATACAGCGCCATCACGCGCCACCGCAACGACATGCAAGTGGCTGCCCGCCGCCGGCGCTGGCGCATGATCATCGCCATCAGTCTCGTCACCGTACTCAGCGGGATCGGCTACTGGATCAGTCCGCCGCTGGGAATATTGCTGGTCGGCATCGGTGCCATGGTGTTGTTTTTCTCCGCCATTACCGGCGGCTCAAGCGTGCCGCACCACGTCATGGCCGGGGTCGAGGGCGAGGCGCGGGTCCTCGATACGCTTGGCAAGCTGCCCGACGACCACATCATCTTCAACCAAGTCCATATCCCCGACCCCGAACTGCCCAACGGCCGGCGAGAGCTGGATTTCATCGTGGTCGGACCTGCCGCGGTCACCATCGTCGAGGCCAAGAACACGCCCGGACTGATTCATGTCGATCGGGACAGCCGGCAATGGCGAGTCGTCAAACGGGCCGGTTGCGGCAGCCGTCCAGGGTGGAATGCTATCGACAACCCGCTCGTGCAGGTTCGTGCCCAGGCGCGGGCGCTGGAGCGCTGGTTACTCAGCCATGGTCTCGCCATGAGCCCCCGGGGCATGGTGTGCTTCGCCAGACCCGATGCGGCGGTGGCCGATCCGGAAAAGGCTGATCTGCCGGTTGTGACCACGGGTGAATTGATCGAACACGTTGCGGCCACGCAGCGCGGTCCTGCCATGTCGCAAGAGCACCGGCAATTGCTCATCCGCTTGCTGCAGCGAAGCACCCGGGAACAAGTCGCAAGGGCAGCCTGACCTGGCTCGGGGCACTCCTCCTCCCGGAGGCTTCCCGCAGCTCGAACTCTTTAAGCCGGGAAAAGCCGACATCGTCTTCACGTGCTATTCTTGCGTGACAGGGGTCACGGAAGCGCACGCCCATGCTGCAGCGCATCAAATGTCTTGTCCATGTCGGTCTTTCGATTTTTCTGCTGATTGCTTTCAGTGCCGGAGCTTGGGCGCTGGCCTCCGAACGCGGACAACCCTTCATTTCCTGGTATTCCCCCCAGGCCTACGGCGCCGGGACCCAGAACTGGGCCATCACCCAGGCCGACGACGGCGTGATGTACTTCGGCAACGACGGCGTCATCCTGGTGTTCGACGGAGCACGGTGGGAGCAGATTCGCATTGCACCGGGACGGGCCATACGATCTCTTGCCCGCGCCACTGACGACCGCATCCTGGTTGGAAGCCAGGGGGATTTCGGCTATCTGGAAACCCGTAACGACGGCACCCACGAATACGTTTCCTTGGCTGCTCGCCTGCCCGAAGACGCGCCTGCATTCACCGACGTTTGGCAGGCATTTTCGTACGATGACACCTGGTTCTTTTCCAGTCGACAGGCACTGTTTCAGGTGAGCGACGGGGACATCCACATTCATCGCCATGACCACGCACAGGCCGGCGGGTCCTTCCTGGTCAATGGCCAGCTCTATACCGACCTGATCGCCGACGGTCTGTCACGCTTCGACGGCAACGAATACGAAGCACTGCCCGGGGCGTGGCCCGGCATGGAAGTTTTCGCCATGGTCTCCCTGGCCGACGGTCGCATCCTCATCGGAACCCGTCAGAGCGGTCTGGCGGTCTACGATCCCGAGGCGCAGACCGTGGCAGAAATCGCACCCGAGGCCAGCGCCTTTCTGGCCGAACAGCACCTCTATCATGGCGTCGGCCTGTCCGACGGTCGTGTCGCATTCGCCACACTGCGCAGCGGTGTGGTGCTGGTCGATGTGGAAGCCGACCGGTTCGATGTCATCGACCGACGCGCCGGGCTTCCCGATGTGCGCGTCTGGCACCTGTTTCTCGATGCCGAAGACGGCTTGTGGCTTGCCATGGATACCGGTATCGCGCGCATCGAAGCCGGCGGCGCACTGTCGCGCTTTGATCACCACAGTGGCCTGAATGGGCCGGCTTTGAGTCTGATCCGGCACGATGGCGTTCTTTACGCGGGTACTACGCTGGGCCTGTTCCGCCTCGTCGACGGCCAATTCGATGCCGTCACCGGCATCGACTCCGAGGTCTGGGATCTGGCCACCTGGCACGACGAAGAGCAAGGTGCTCGCCTGCTGGCGGCCACCACTTTCGGCGTTTATGCCGTTGACGAAGACCAGGTGGAACGCATTTCCGAACCCTACTTGAGCACCAGCCTGGAAGTCTTGCCCGCTCAACCCGGACGATTGTGGATCGGCACTTATGACCGGGGACTGGGGTATCTCGACCGAATCGAAGATGACTTTGCAGCGACCGAATTCACCATTTTCGGGGGGCCGGTGCGTCGCCTTCAGGCCGGCGCCGACACCACGCTGTGGATGGAAACCTGGCTGGACGGCCTGGCAAAGCTGGACGCCGAGCAGAAACAGGTGTTGTGGAGACATCCGGAAGGCGACTCCGATCAGGGCGCCGGTGGATGGACCGTGCTTTCCAGCGACAGCCATCAGCTGATCGCCTCGCGCAACGGCATCTGGCAATGGCACACCGACGGCAGCATGCATCCGCGCAACGACCTGCACCGTGCCCTGCTGGCACCTCATAGCGGCGCAACACGACTGGCCGAAAGCGAGCCCGGCGTGCTGTGGGCGATCACCACCGATGGCATCACACAGCGTGCTCGAGTCAACGATGTCGGCCGCCCGGAACAAATTCACCCCCTCGATGCCATGCTCGGTCGACTGCCGGATGTCGAGTTCTACACGATACTTCCCGACAAGGACGGCACGGTCTGGATCAGTGGTGCCGACGCCCTGTACCGGGTCGAATCGAAACCGGACGCCTCGGCACCCCCGGACGTCAGGGTTGCCGTCCGCTCGGTCACTGCCGCCGGCAAAACCCTTCCACTGGAACGGGATGAAAACCCGCAACTGCTTTCCGACATGGACTTTCCGCTAGTCTTTGAGTTTGCCGCCCCCGCCTTCGGCTGGCCTGAAGGAACGCGCTATCGCTACCGGCTCACACCCTTGCAACCCGGCTGGTCGGAATGGCAAGCCGATGCCCGACAGGAGTTCACTCACTTGCCGCCGGGCAATTATCGCTTCGAGGTGCAGGCGCGGGATGTTCTCGGCCGACTGGCCACTGCACGCGGCTTCGAGTTCGAGGTTCCGCCCCCGTGGCACCAGAATACCTGGGCCATAACCAGCGCCGCACTCGTGCTAGCTTGCATGATTCCGGCCCTGTTGTGGTTGGGCGGCCAACGCCGGGCCAGGCAGAACGCCCGCCTCGAAGCCCTGGTGGCCCGGCGCACCAGCGAATTGGAGCAACAGAAACGACTGCTGAGAAAGGAGCGCGATCGCTTTGACCACCTCAGCCGACACGATGAGCTGACCGGACTGCCCAATCGGCGCCACGGCAAGGAGCAACTCGAGCGAGCCTGGCGTGCCGCTCTCGACGGCGGTCAGTTCGTGTCGCTGGCACTCATCGACGTCGATCATTTCAAGCGGATCAACGACCGCCATGGTCACGATGCCGGGGACCGGGTGCTGTCCGGAATGGCCGAATTGCTGCGCTCGAGCTCACGCCCGGACGATGTGGTCGTGCGCTGGGGCGGAGAAGAGTTTCTGCTGCTGTTCCCCGGGACCGGCTTGCCTGACGCGGTCGCCATATGTCACCGCATCTGCGACCTCGTCGGCGCCAACGACTGGGGAGACCTCGCCGGTGACAACGGCGTTTCCGTCAGCATCGGAGTGACCGCGACGCGCGGGCGAAAAAGCGTGACCGAACTGCTGTCGAGGGCCGATGAATTGCTATACGAAGCCAAGCGAAACGGACGCGCACGTGTCGAAGTCGAACGCGAGAATTGGTAATATTCTGCAGCCTATGCGTTATATCATTTCATTGACACTCGTTCTGGCCGCACTGTGGCTGGCCATTTCCGGAGTGTACAAACCCCTGATCCTGCTGCTCGGCGTCGGCTCCGTGGCGCTGGTGGTGTGGCTGTCGCTGCGCATGGAAGTGGTCGGCGTCGAACACAACCCGGTGCTGTTTTCCTGGCGCTTGCCGCTGTACTGGTTCTGGCTGGTCTGGCAGATCGTCGTCGCCAACATCAACGTTGGCCGCCTGATCCTGTCCCCGGGGCGTATCCACCCACGCATGCTGTCGGTGCCGGTACGACACAAAACCGCCGTGGCCAAGGTCGCCTACGCCAACTCGGTCACGCTCACACCCGGCACTGTCAGCTTGTTGCTGAACGAGGACGAGCTCACGGTACATGCGCTCGATACCCGATCGGCCAGGGAACTCGAGGCCGGCACCATGGCCGAACGCATCGCCTGGCTCGAAGGTTCCGCCACGGAGCAAAAATGACATGACCCTGGTAATGGTTCTGACCACGATGGCCGTCTTCGCCACCATGGGGCTCGCGCTCGTGCGCGCTCTCAAGGGCCCGACGGTGTACGACCGCATTTTGGCCGTCAACGTCTTCGGCACCAAGACCGTGCTGGTGGTGGCACTGATCGCCCACATCAACGGCCACAACGATCTGATCGATGTCGCCCTGGTCTACGCCCTGATCAATTTCATCGCCGTGGTTGCGGTGCTCAAGCTCACCAAGATGCGTGACCTGGCAAAGGCCGGCAAGGGAGACATTACCGATGGCTGACTGGATTATTGATGTCGTTTCCTGGACTCTGCTGCTTGCCGGCGGTGCAGCTGGAGTCATCGGTGGAATCGGCTTGCTCCGATTTCCCGATTTCTACACACGCCTGCATGCAGCAGGGGTCACGGAAACCCTGTGTGCACTCGCGATCCTGCTCGGTCTGGCGCTGCAATCGGGATTGAACCTGGCCACCGTCAAGCTGATCATTATCCTGCTGTTTCTGCTGTTCACCGCGCCGACCGCAACCCACGCGCTGGCGCGCGCCGCCATGGTTGACGGCGTCGAACCCGAGGTCGCTGAAGACGATTCCGAGCCCACACCGGGAGAGCCGTCATCGAATACCTGATCGACGTCATCCTGCTGATTTTCCTGGTCATCGTGGCCATCGCCATTGTGCGGGCGAAGGATCTGTTCGCTGCCGCCATGCTGTTCGCGATCTACTCACTGCTGTCGGCAGCGCTGTTCGCCGTGCTCGATGCCGGTGACGTGGCACTGACCGAGGCCGCGGTCGGTGCCGGCATCAGCACCATCCTGGTGCTGGCCGTGCTGGCGCTGGCCAGGCGTTACGAATCGGCCATCGACGGGCACAACCTGCTCGCACTGGCAGTGGTGACCGTGACCGGTGCGGCACTGATCTACGCCACGCTCGACATGCCCGAATTCGGCGCACCGGACAATCCGGCACAGGTCCACGTCGGCCCCTATTACGTCGAGCAGAGCTACCCGGACATGGGCGTGCCCAATATGGTCGCCGCGGTACTGGCCAGCTACCGCTCCATCGACACCCTCGGGGAAGCTTTCGTCATCCTGACGGCCGGACTGGCCGTCTACGCCCTGCTTTCGCCCAAGCCGCGCCGACGCAAGCGACGTCGGCGTCATCTGCGCCGGCAACTGCGCGAGCACCGCCGGCATCGCCGCATGCACAAGGGTTCGTCATCATGAGAGAAAACGGAATCCTGCGCGTCGTCGCCCGTTTCCTGATCCCGCTGATCATGCTGTTCGGGCTTTATATCCAGTTTCACGGCGAGTACTCGCCCGGCGGCGGTTTCCAGGCCGGCATCGTGTTCGCCGCCGGCTGGATCCTCTTTGTCCTGATTTACGGTCTCGACGCCGCGCTCAAGGTGATTCCCGAACGCGCCATGTACGTGCTGATGGTCGCCGGTGTGATCCTGTACTGCGCCGTCGGCATCGCCGGCGTCGTGCTGGGCGGACACTTTCTCGATTTCTACCCGCTGCTGCCCGGCAAGCACGCCGCCCAGCAGTTCGGCATCATCACCGTCGAGTTCGGAGTCGGCGTAACCGTGGCCACGGTCGTGATGCTGATCTTCACCCTGTTTGCCCGCCGCAAGTCGGAGTGGAAAGCGGCCAAGGTGGAGGACGATCAGCCATGATGACCGTGCTGAGTTTTTTCAATTACTGGATCGTGGTCGTGCTGATGATGATCGGCTTCTACTGCGTCATTGCACGCGGCAACATGGTCAAGAAGGTCATGGGACTGAACCTGTTTCAGACGTCGGTATTCATCCTCTTCATTTCAGCCGGCAAGATCGTGGGCGGCTCGACCCCCATTGTCAGGGAGGGCGTCGAGCTGTATTCCAACCCGCTGCCGCATGTGCTCATTCTCACCGCCATTGTCGTCGGCGTGGCCACCACGGCCGTCGGCCTGGCGCTGACAGTGCGCATCAACGAAGCCTACGGCTCGATCGAGGATGATCATCTCGGCGACGAGGACGACGGGGACGAACAATGACGATCACCGAACTGATGCCCTTCAGCGTGCTGGTGCCGCTGATCGCCTCGCTTGTCTGCGCACTTCTGCCCGGACGCTTCTGGCCGTGGGCGGTGACTCTGGTGGCCACCATCACCAGTGCCGTGATCGCGGCCATTACCCTGCCGGCCGCCGCGCAGGTCACACTGTCCTACGCTTTCGGCAACTGGCCGCCGCCGATCGGCATCGAGTACCGAGTCGATGCCGCCAACGCATTCGTCGCGCTGCTGGTCGCCGGCATGGCCGCCGTCGCGCTGCCGTGGGCCAAGAAGAGCGTCGATCGGGAAGTGCCCGAACGCCAGGGCGCTTTCTATGCCCTGTTCCTGCTGGCGCTTTCCGGCCTGCTCGGCATTACCTTGAGCGGGGATGCCTTCAACATTTTCGTCTTCCTCGAGATCTCATCGCTGGCCACCTACGGACTGATCGCCCACGGCTCGGACCGGCGCGCCCTGCTGGCCTCGTTCCGCTACCTGATCATGGGCACGGTGGGGGCCACGTTCCTGCTGATCGGCATCGGCTTTCTCTACGTGATGACCGGCACACTCAACCTGGCCGACCTGGCCGAACGCCTGCCGGAAGTGCGCGACACCTCCACCGTGCGCGCCGCGCTGGCCTTCATCATCGTCGGTATGGGCCTGAAGCTGGCGATGCTGCCACTACACTTGTGGCTGCCCAATGCCTACACTTACGCGCCGAGCTTCGTGACCGTGTTCCTGGCTGGCACGGCCACCAAGGTGGCGCTCTACGTCATGTTGCGTTTCGTCTTCACCGTGTTCGCGCCCGACTGGAGCTTCGTCGTGCTGCCACTTTCGACGGTGCTGATGATCCTGGCCGTGGCCGGCATGTTCGCCGGCTCCTGGGTCGCCATGTTCCAGCCCAACATCAAGCGCATGCTGGCCTATTCCTCGGTTGCCCAGGTCGGCTACATGGTGCTGGGCGTATCTCTGGTCAGCATTGTCGGACTCACCGCGGCGTTCCTGCACCTGTTCAATCACGCGCTGATGAAGACCGCCCTGTTCATGGCCGTGGGCACGGTGATCTACCAGGTCGGGTCGGGTCATCTCAAGGATTTCCGCGGACTGGGTCGAACCATGCCCTGGACGCTGACCGCCTTCGCCCTGGCCGGGCTGTCCATCATCGGTGTGCCGCTCACCGCCGGCTTCGTCAGCAAGTGGTACCTGATCCAGGCCGCCCTGGACCAGGGACAGTGGTTCCTGGTAGTGCTGATCCTGATTACCTCGCTGATGGCCATCGTCTACATCTGGAGGGTGATCGAGGCGGCCTGGTTCCAGGAGCGCCCGGGCAACCAGCCTGCGGTAGGCGAGGCGCCGCTGGCGCTGCTCATCCCGACCTGGGTGCTGGTGGCGCTGAACTTTTACTTCGGCATTGACACGCGCCTGACCGTGGGCGGTGCCACCGCCGCGGCCGAGGCCCTGCTGGGCGGGGGTATGGCACCATGAGCACCCTGCCGCAGCTGAACCTGTTCACGGTGGTCCTGATCCCGTTCATCGGCGCGGCGCTGATCGCACTTGCGGGCACGCACCGCGCACTGCGTGAGGGCCTGAGCTGGTCATCTTCCATCGTCTTCTTCCTGGCCGTGATGGGCCTGCTCGTTGCATTTCTGGATGGCGATTCGGCCAGCCAGACAGTGTGGGAAATCATGCCGGGCCTGGCCATTGCCTTTCGCCTGGAACCCCTGGGCATGCTGTTCGCCGCGATGAGTTCGACCCTGTGGGTGCTGGCCACGCCCTATGCCATCGGCTACATGAACGCCAAGGGCTACTCGAACCTGGGCCGTTTCTTCGCCTGCTACGCGATTGCCCTTGGTGCGGCTGCCGGCATTGCCTTTGCCGACAACCTCTTCACCCTGTTCGTGTTTTACGAAATCCTGTCAGTGTCGACCTATCCACTGGTCGCTCACACCGGCGACAACAAGGCGAAACAGGGTGCGCGGACTTATCTTGCGCTGCTGCTGGCCACCAGCATCGGTCTGATGCTGCCGGCCATGATCTGGGTGTGGACGGCCACCGGCACGCTGGACTTCGCCGACGGCGGCATTCTAGCCGGACAGGTCAGCCCGGCAGCCGGTGCGGTGCTGCTGGTGCTGTTCATGTACGGCACCGGCAAGGCCGCGCTGATGCCTTTCCACCGCTGGCTGCCCGCGGCCATGGTGGCACCGACCCCCGTTTCGGCGCTCCTGCATGCTGTCGCGGTGGTCAAGGCCGGCGTGTTCGTCGTGCTCAAGATCGCGATCTACGTGTTCGGCCTCGACTACCTGAGAGAACTGGCCACCAGCGATGTCATGCTCTACATTGCCGCCTTCACCATGTTGGCCGCCTCCCTGGTGGCCATCAGGCAGGACAATCTGAAAGCCCGGCTGGCCTACTCCACCGTCAGCCAGCTGTCCTACATCGTCGTCGGCGCCATGCTTGCGGTGCAACTGTCGGCCATCGGCGGCGGCATGCACATGCTCATGCACGGCTTTGGCAAGATCACGCTCTTTTTCTGTGCCGGCGCCATCTACGTGGCCAGCGGCAAGACGAAAGTCAGCGAGTTTGACGGGCTGGGCCGCAGGATGCCGGTGACGTTTTTCGCCTTCTTCATCGGCGCGCTGTGCGTGATCGGCCTGCCGCCGACCGGCGGTATCTGGAGCAAGTGGCACCTGGTCGCCGGCGCTTTCGATGCCGGGCACACCGCCATTATGCTGGCCTTCATGCTTTCGACCCTGCTCAACATCGGCTACCTGCTGCCTCCGGTGGCACGCGCCTTCCTGCGACCGCTTCCGGAAGGCGAGCGAAGCGGATTCAATGAAGCACCGTGGATGTGCGTGATCCCGCTGGCGCTGACCGCGCTGGGCACCCTGGTGTTGTTCGCCATGGCGCAGTCGGCTTTCGACCTGCTCGGCGGCATGTTCGGTCCGGTGGCCTGATCCAAGGAGCTTTGCAACACCATGAAACTGGCACGAATCATCGAATTCCTGATCTCGAAGCGATCGTTGCTGGCGGTCATCATGCTGGTATTGATGGCCGCACTCGTGCTCGCCGATATCATCCTGCCGCCGGCCTACACCCGCTTCCCCTGGGAGGCGATCAGCGGGTTTGCCGCATTCTTTGGTTTCGTCGCCTGTGCCGCGCTGATTTTCTTTTCCCGGTTCCTGGGCGAGTGGCTGCTCTACCGCGACGAGGATTACTACGATGATCACGAGTGACTGGATCCATCCATCGCTGGTACTGATCGCCGGCACGCTCGTCGTGCCGTTACTCAAGGGGCGGGCGATGCAGACCTGGATGGTGCTGCTGCCGCTGGCCGTCCTTGGCGNACTGTGGCTGGCCCAGCCCGGCGAATACGGCCAGATGGCCTTCCTCGGCATGGAACTGNTCACCGGCAGGGTCGACGACCTGTCCATGGTCTTCGGCTGGGTATTCAGCACTGTCCTGCTCATCGGCGCCATCTACGCCCTGCACGTCAATGACCGGGTGCAGCATGTCGCCGCCTTCCTGTACGGGGCCTCGGCACTCGGCGTGGTCTTTGCCGGAGATCTGATCACTCTCTACGTTTTCTGGGAGCTGATGGTCATCACCTCGGTCTGGCTGATCTGGCGACGCGGTTCCGAGGTGTCGTTCAATGCCGGATTCCGCTACCTGGTCATCCATGCCGTCGGCGGTGTCGTGTTGCTGGCCGGCATCATCATGTTCCAGTTCGAGACCGGCACCACGCGCTTCGACCAGATCAATGCCGACGGGCCGGCCTTCTGGCTGATCCTGGCGGCGTTCATGATCAATGCCGCGGTACCGCCGCTGCATGCCTGGTTGACCGACGCCTATCCGGAAGCGACCGTCACCGGTGCGGTCTTCATGAGTGCCCTGACGACCAAGACCGCCGTCTACACACTGATTCGTGGCTATCCCGGCACCGAGATGCTGGTCTGGCTGGGTGCGTTCATGACCCTCTACGGCGTGACCTTCGCCATGCTGTCCAACGACATCCGCCGGCTGCTGTCCTACCACATCGTCAGCCAGGTCGGCTACATGGTCGCCGGTGTCGGGCTGGGCACGGCGCTGGCCTTGAGCGGTTCGGCATCCCACGCTTTCACCCATATCCTCTACAAGGCGCTGCTTTTCATGGGCGCCGGGGCGGTCATTCACATGACCGGCCGCAGCAAGCTGTCCGAGCTCGGCGGGCTGTATCGCTACATGCCGTGGACCTTCGTGCTCTACCTGGTCGGCGGGGTATCAATCTCGGCCTTCCCGCTGTTTTCGGGCTATGTCTCCAAGACCATGATCGTGGAAGCCGCGGCCGTTGACGGGCGTGCGCTGATCTGGCTGATGCTGGCGGTGGCCTCGGCCGGCACCTTCCTGAGCACCACACTGAAGCTACCCTACAAGACCTGGCTGGGCGAGGACTCTGGCCTGAGGCCTCAGGAAGCGCCCTGGAACATGCTGCTGGCCATGAGCATCGCCGCGGCACTGTGCTTCCTGATCGGCATCTTCCCGGGACTGCTCTACGCACTGCTGCCCGAACCGGTGGACTTCGATGCCTACACCATGAGCGTGTTCCTGAAGGAAATGCAGCTATTGCTGTTTACCGGTCTCGCCTTCTGCCTGCTGCTGAAATACGTCGGTGGCGGGCCGAAGATCAGCCTGGATGTCGACTGGCTCTACCGCCGCGGCGGACCACGCCTGATCAGTGCGACCGGCACCGCCATCGTCACGGCCGATCGTGCGGTGCGCCGCGTGGCCCTGGGACAGCTCATGCGCCTGACCAGTCACATGGAAAGAAAACACGGCCGCGACGGCAAACTGGCCAAGTCCTGGCCCATCGGTTCCATGGCCCTGTGGACAGCCATCGTCCTGGCGATGCTGCTGACCTTCGGGGTCTGGCGTTAAGAAAGGCTCATGGATCAAGGCTCAGGGAAAGAACGTCGGCTTCGGTCCACCGGGACCTTGATCGTTGCGCCTCAGCCCCTGTCTTCGGGCCGGCGGGTGCTTTTGCGCTCGCGGTGAACCACGCGATACTCGACATCGATCAGACCGTCATCGGCCTGCCGGCGCTTGCCGGCACCCAGCCAGCGGCGCACGGTCAACACGATGAAGCCGACCACCGCCAGCCCCATGGCGATGGCCAGAAAAAACAGCCCAAGCACGAAGCTCAGCGCGAGAATGCCGATGCCGGCCAGCACCAGTCCAAGACGGACCAGCGGGTTGGTCGGTGGCTGATAGAATTGTCGCCAGGGATCCTGCATAACCGAGTGAGACTCCGTGAACGCCCCTGTGTTCCTTTGCCAAAGTGATGAACTGACCGACGGCCGCTACCGCGAATTCACCGTCGATGCGGCCGACGAGCCCGTGTTCCTTGTCGCTACCCGCCACCGTGGGGAGCCACGTGCCTGGCACAATGTGTGCCCTCATCAGGGGCGCGCACTCAACTTCGCCCCAAACCGCTTCCTCACCGATGATCACGGCCACCTGGTCTGCTGTGCCCATGGTGCGGTATTCGAGCCCGACCACGGGCGCTGCATTTCCGGCCCCTGCCAGAACGCCGAGCTCAAGGCCGTCGCGCTGTCGGAAATAGAAGGTCAGATCCTGGTCGAACTGTAACACGCCCGCGAGGCCTCTCGCGCCCCGTCCGGTTCCGCGCACCACGCATGCGGGCGCATCACCCGATGCGGGGCGGCGGCACGGACGCAGTGCATCCGTGCCGCACCCGGTTTAATAGATTTCCGGCGTGAAGCGATTGCGGAACATGATGTCGGCCCGGCCCACACCGAGTCGCAGACGGTCCAGCCATACATCGAACGGAGCATCCTCGCCGTCGCCGGCCGTGACCCGGTAGGTCACGCGTGCCGACTGGGCCTGCGGATGGATGGCAGATTGCACTTCACCCAGCGTTTGCCACTGACCGGCCGAATGACCGATGGCCTCGGCGGCCTCGAGCACTTCCAGCTCATCGCCCTGGCAGTCGGCCTCGGCATGGAAGACTGCCTCGGCGGAAACCAGCGGTGCGGGCCCGAAAGCCTGATTGACCAGCACACCGGCCGACAGCACCACGTCATCGGCTCCGGCGTCGACACTCATGCACTGAGTCAACTCATAGCTTGCCCCCATGCCCTCCTGGTGCTGGACGCGCGCCGAGCCGGAACTGAGCAGGCCATCCCGGTCAGCGCCCGACCAACGCACCTCGCCGCTGTCGGGGTCAAAGTCCCTTGCCCACTGTCCCAGCGTATCGTCGAGATTGGGGTTGGCCAGGAAATTGGTTGATGCCACCTCGAACTCCAGCACGTAATCGGTGCCGGGCTCGGTGTCACCGACCAGCTGGTTGTCGTCGAAATCACGGATGGTGCCGCAAACGACGAAGCGGTAGTGACCGGCCGGCAGTCCGTTCGCGCCGGCCGGCACTACCACTGCCCGGGAGCTGGCTGCCTGGTAGCTTGCTGACGACAATGCAATGCCGTGTTCATCACTGCAGTCCGGACCATCGGAGCCCGCGGGCCCGTCAATGGCGAACAGCCGGTAATTGTCGGGATTGTTGGCCGAGTCCTCACCGGTACCGGCAGGGTCCGTGCGCAATCCACGAGAGAACTCCGGAATGATCTGAGTGATGGTTGCCTCCGTCGGCAGGGGCTGCCCCAGGTCACCGTACTCGGCGCCATGCGAAGACAACACCTGCAGCACCTGCGGTGGCTCAGCCGGCAACTCGCCCTCGCCAAAGGCGAAGAACTGGGTGTCATCGAACCAGGCCTCGATCGGGAAAGCCTCGCCCTGCGGAAACTCCAGATGCAGGGCCAGCAGCACCGATTGAGCGCCGGCCACCGCACCCGGCGACACCGAAGCACTTATCGGCAACCAGGCACCGGCCGTGTCGCCGCCGATGCTGTTGCTGACGAATTCTCCACCCAACCCGGATTCGCAACCGGACTGTTCGAAGAAGCTCATGCTGACCGATGCCTCGACCGGGTTCGGGTCACCGATCTCGTCGACAATTCTNGCCCGGGCCTGCAGCGCATAGCCGGCCACGGTGTCGGCATCAAGCGATACGCAACGGCTGATCACATAACTGGATGGATCACCGACATCGATACCGATGCGGGCGGCTCCGGATGTAACGGCACTGCCTGCGTCGGTCTCCGGATCGACCTGGACCTGGCCCGATGGGCTGGCCACCCAATTGTCTGCCGCCAGCGGCTGGTCGAAGTTGGGGTTCGGGACCAGGTTGGTCCAGGCCACGCTGAAGTCCAGCACATGCGCATCACCCGGCACGCCATCACCACTGCCGTCGAGTTGGTTTCCGTTGAAGTCCTCCAGGCGATCGCAGGCCACCAGGATATAGTCACCGGCGTCCAGCCCGGTTTCGGATGCCAGTTCCAGCACCGAGGTCTGACTGTCGGCCAGGTAGACGGCATCGGCAATCAGGCCCGCAGCCGGCTGATCACAAGCTGCCGCGCCATTGGTTGAAGTCCCCGTCAACAAGCGGAAGTTGTCGATATGACCGGCCGACCCCGAACCGTCCTGTGCCATGGGCTTGTCAAAGCGCACCATCAGCTGCGTGGTCGCCGCCGAGAGCGTATCACCGGCACCGATCTCATCACCTTCCGGTGCCGCCACGGAAGAAACCGAGAAGACCTGCGGTGGTGTCACGTCGTCGCCGACTCCGAACGGTCCGATGGACTGGGACGGTCCGGCATTGCCGGCCACATCGATGGCACGAACATGGAACCACCACAATCCGTCATCGAGCGTGGACGAAACCGCTGACAGCTCGCCCGGCGCCAGATCGATGACGGTATTCGGACCGGCATTCTGGCTCTGGTTGAACACGTAGCTGTAACCGGCCAGACCGCTGGCAACCTCGCCCGGATCCACCGCCTCACTCCAGGTCACCTCGATAACGTTGTCGGGAATCGCCGGTGCACCCGGCTCATGGGTCGGGCTGTCGAGATCGAACGGACCTTCAGGCGGCGTCGCATCGATCCAGTAGGGCCCGCTGGACACGGTCTCGGCACAGTTGCCGGCGTTGTCGCAGGTGCGCAGATGGAACCAGTGAGACTGCCCGTCTTCCAGCGGCTCGCTGGAAAGGCCATGCGGATCCGACCCGTGCGCCACGTCGATGGACTCGTCAGGCTGGGCATCGCTGTCTTCGCTGAACTTCACCGAATAGCCCGCCACGCCGGAACCGAATCCATCGCCGGAAGCGTCGGGGTCGACGGCACCGGACCATGTCATCTCGATGACCGGATCGTTGTGCCAGGCTTCGATCTCGTGACTGACGCTTTCGATGTCGGGGTTGAGCGGTGCGAGCAGATCGCGTGCGAACACGGAAATGGCCTGATCGAAACGGGCAACCACGTAAACATGAGCCTGGTCGGGACTGACTGCCACGCCCGATGCACCCCACAGGCCGTTGATGCCGGCCACGTTGTTGCGCTTGATCTCCTCGAAGCTCAGGCGACCGAATTCATCGGCCGAAGCGTCATCCTCGCGAGCGTAGACCACCAGGTTGCCGGAGACATCATCGCTGCCGTCGCTGGCGCTGACCGCATAGAGGAAGCGGCCGTCCTGGCTGACCACCAGGTCCTGCAGGTCACGCAACCCCTGTGCGCCATCACTGCCGGAAACGACCCGGTCGATCCACTCGAGCTGCATGCCCTGGCGTCGGAAAATGGCAATCGCCTGGCTGGCATGACCGGCGACGTAGAGATGCGAGCCATCGGGCGAAACCGACAGGGCATTGGGGCTACCCATGCCGGCGATTCCGCTGTCGCCATTGACGTAGTGGGTCTCGAACGTCATCCGGCCGTTATCGGCCAGGTTACGGTTGAATACCGCCACGGCATTGTCGGCACGACCAGCCACGAAAACCTGGTCATCGTCCGGCGCAACGGCAATGGCCGCGGCGTTGGCGATGCCCCGCACGGTATTGCCGACCGGATCGCTATCTCCACGCTCCAGGTGCTGGCGGAATCGCAGGCTGCCATCGCTTTCGCGCGAGAATGTGACGACATGCCCCGCGCCGCCGCCAGCGGCCACATAGACATTGTCATCATCCGGACTGACGGCCAGCGCGCGGGGGGCATCCAGCCCGGTAATCGGAGCCGGATCGGTGGGCGCCTGTTCACCATTGAAATGGACCGCCTGCAGGGTGAGCTGACCGTGATCGGGGGCATCCGGATCGGTCTCGCGGGTCCAGCTGGCAATCGCGTCGTCGTTCTCCGAGACGGTGTAGACGCTGCCACCATCGTGACTGATGGCCAGGTCAGAAAAGCCATCGATTCCGTCGATCTGGCGTCCGATCTCAGCCATCTGCTCGGCCAGCGACACCGATTCGATCGGTGTAAGTCGGCCGGAATCCGGATTACGGCCGAACAACACCAGCTCGTCGGCCGTACGCGAGACCACGTAGACATGAGCACCATCGGGGCTGGCCACGGCCACCCGGACCGGGTCGGTCATGCCATCGAAGCCAATGCCATTGGTCAGGGTTTCGACATGAACCAGGGTCTGCAGGGCATCGACGATCAACGCCCGGCCCGGGGTATTGCCCAGACTGGCCTGCTCGGGATCGGACAATTCGACAAAGAAGTCGCGATCGTCCACCGCGGCCGGATTGGCCAGCACGGTGACCGGAATCTGACGGCTCTGCTGACCGGGCGCGAAGCTGATCGTGCCGTTGTCGGCCACGTAATCCAGTCCGGCTACGGCACTGCCGTTGGCAGTCGACCATTCGACCGTGACCGTCTCATGCCACTCGTCGCTGAGACTGACCTGGAAGACGGCCTCGGCGGTCTGTCCGACCGGCGGTTCGGCAACGGTGATGTCGTGAATGTAGAGTTCCGGCAGGGTATCGCCATCGAGAATGATGGCTTCCCCGACCGGCTTGATGATCTGGGCGTTATCCGACGCATCGGAGATTTCGACCAAAAAGCGCCGGTCATCAAGCGGCTCGTCGTTGCCGCACACGGTCACTTCCAGCTGCGTTTCGGAATCGCCGGGCAGAATTTCTCCGCTACCAAAGGCGCTGATGAAATCCACGCCGTCCGTACAGCTACTCCCGCCAACGGCGGTGTCGTCCAGGGTGTTCCAGCTGAAGGTCACCGCCTCTTCCAGCGGCTCGGTCAGTTCGACGGTGAACACCGCCGGGGTCGTCGTCCCGGCGGCACCCTCCTGTACCGTGATGTCATCGATCCTCAGGCCGGCCACGCCAACCAGGTTCTCCGGGTCCAGGTCCATCCGCTGCGCGGTGCCGCGCGCACCCACCTCGGTCATGGCGACGAGTTCGCCATCCAGGTAGATGCTGGCCTCGTCGCCTTCCCGCGCCGTGCCTTCGATGCGCGGCCCGGTGGAGTGCATCGGCACCCGCAAGGCGTACTGATCGCCCAGCGCCTGTTCCGAACCAAGCGTGTAAAGGGCCACCGGTCCGTCCCAGTCCGGCACGTGAATGGCCAGCTCGCCGGTTTCGACCGGATCGCCATGCCAGCTGACCTGGCCATAGAAGATGTGATCAGGCTCGGAAATCGAGCCGTGGGCGACAAGCCAGCCGGCGGCGAAGAGCACCGGCACGAGAGCCTTGAACAAGTGGCGACCACGGTGGGTATTTGAAGTCATGGCTAGTTACCCGAATAGGAATAGGTTTTGAAGAAGATGCGAATGTCGGACACGCCCTGGCCATCACGATCACCGTCGTCGATTTCCAGACCGTTGATGAACGTATCCAGGCCTTCATTGGCATCGGCCAGCAGGCTGCCGCCGGGGATGATGACGACCCATTCACGGTTCCAGACCGAGCGGCCGATCAGGCGGCTGTCGGTGATGATCTCGCCTTCGTCGAAAGGCTCGCTGAAATGGTGTGCCCGGAATTGCGAGTAACGCCGAACCTGGTTGAAGGTGTCGGACAGCGAGTCAGCCAGCGGCAGCCAGTCGGCATTCTGTAGATCCTGAGAACCAATCGGGAATGGGACGGGCAGCACCTGGTCGATGATCTGCCACTGGCGGGTGGTGAAGTCATCGTAGCTCGGTGCCCGCAGCACGTCTGCGCCGACCGGGAACATGTAGATCCGCGGCGTTTCGGTCAACGGCAGATCGGCGTAATCACGGAACCATGTCCCCACGCCACGGACCTTGGTCGAGAACCGGGTCGGATCATAGGTACTGTCACCCGGCCCCAGCGGCCAGTGAAAAAAGTTCAGGCCGAAGGTCACGGTGGTCGGGAAACGGAACACCAGCCCGGGCAGCGGCCCGGCCGATTCCGGCTGAGGTGGCCGCGCGAAGCGTCGGAACTCCGGCAGATCCCACAGGTTGTCGACGCGTGCCTCTTCCAGCTCTCGCCGCCAGGCTTCGTCCCCGGCCTCGTCATCGTCGATGCGGAACAGTTCGCGCCGCAGCGAGAACCGATTGGTCTCGACCTGCGGATTGTTGAAACCCATCTGCCCCTTGAGCACATCGAAGTTCTGCGACATCCGTGCCATCGGATCGGCCAGTCCGCGGGAACCCGCTATCGGATCGCCGCCGAGAATCTGGCCGATGGAGCGCTCACGCACGATGTCGGTGAGGAACTGCTGCCCGGCCTTCTGATCGCTGCCAAGCAGATTGGTCTCGTAGTCGTAGGCAGCGGCCGCCAGGTAGACGTAGCGGGCGGCCAGGTCGAAGGTGGCACGGTATTTCTGCAGGGCATCGTTGCGGAAAATGCGGAAGGCCATGTCCTGGTAGCGATGTTCCTGGGTGGCTGCCGCGCCCTGCTTGCGGAAGCGGATCTTTTCAGCCAGCAGCCGTTGGCCCTCGGCCAGGTCAGCCGCGAACTTCCGGTACAGGCTTTCAACGGTATCAGCACGTCGGATCAACTCGGCGCGCAGCAGCGGCTCACGTCGCAGGATCTCATTGAGCTCGCCTTCCAGGCCATAGAGCTCGAGACGATCGTCCAGGGCGGACAGCTCGATGGCGGAGGACAGAGAGACATCCTCGACCTGGCTTTCAACCAGTGCGGCAGTGGTCTCCTGGACCTGCCCGACGGCATCCATGGCTGACTTGACCCCGAGGCCAACCTGCTTGAGCGTGCAACGCCCTGCAGAAGTCGCATCACCGCCGGCGGCCAGACCGCCGATAAGGCTGCGCGGCAGGCACTCCGCACCCGCTTCCCCAAGCTCCTTGGCCATGCTCCCGGCAGTACGGGCGATCGCAGCAGACTGCTCATACCCCGTGATCATGGCGCCCAGTGTACCCAGCGTCCGACGTTCGGTATTGCGCACGTCCATCTGGCTGTCGCGTATGGCGAACACGGCGCCGATCTCATCAATCTTGCCATCGACCTCGGCCCGCAGGTTGTCGTATTCCTGCAGGGTGCGCGCCAGATCCAGCCGGGCCATGTACATGTCGTGCAGAATGTTCTGCAGCGAGCCGGTGGCCCGGCGAGTACCAGTCCATTCCGGCGGCTTGCCGAAGACCACACCGAAAGCAGGCGAGGAATAGGTCACCATCTCGATTTCCTGGACCTCACCCTCGATCGGATCACCCAGCGCACAGCCCGACGCAAGCGGGTCTGCAGAACAGTCCGAGTCGATGAATTCACCCTCACTGTTGATATCGAAGAAATTCAGGCCACCATCCATGGGGCCGAACTCGGTCTGGAAGCGCTCGATGGTCAGGTCGCCCTCGAGGTCATACCCCTCGAACAGGTCGGTGTCTTCTCCGGCCAGCTCCAGGATGTCGATATACATGTAGTGATACAGATCCGGACCGTTGTAATTGGCCGGGTAGGCTCCACCAGGTCCGATGTCGTCGGCATAGGGGTAGCCATAGATTTCGATCAGGCGATTACGGAAATCGATCTCGGTGGCCTCGGCATTGCTGGCCAGATCCTCTATGGAATCCTGATTGAACCGCAACATGCGATTGAGCTGGTTGGCGAAATCCCAGGCTTCAACGGCATTGTCCAACGCTGTCATGGCCCGGTCATACACCTGCTCGAAATGGGTTTCGCCTGCATCGACGCGAGCCGGATCGATATCGAAAGGCACGACATCCCGGGCCAGACCCAGTGGGTTGAGTCCCTGGTCTGCCTGATCGAGCTGGCCCTGAATCTTGTCGAACTGGCCAATGATCTCGTCAAGCTCGGTGACCGTGCCACGATCGATACGCTGAATCCCGCCGTTGCCAGGATCCGGATCCTCGTCAGGCAGGATGGCATTTCCGACGACCCAGTCGAAGTAAGCACCCTGCCCGGCCCGGCGGGCCCATTCCGACAGTCCCCAGGCGCGTTCGGTATCGTCGTCCTTGTAGCCCTGCCATTGCGCGGCGGGGTCCTCGACATAGGCCTGACGATAGGTGAGATTGACAATTTCGGCGCCAGTGCGCGCCTTGGCCGCGGCCACGGTGGCGAACTTGCGTTCATCGAAGAAATCAACCTGCAAGGGCACACCGGCCACCGGCACGGCATCGGCCCGCGGGATCCAGGTGAAATACGGGTGACGCAGCAGCTCGTAATGCGTCTTGACCGCGGTGAGGTAATGCCCCCAGGCATCGCCATGACCCTGCGGATACTGAATGCGGGCATCGAACTCGTCGATCACGCCATCGTCGTTCTGGTCGGTGATGCCATAGTTGAGGATGTAGGCCACCTCGCCGTCGCCGGTGGTGGTGTTCCAGAACAGTCGGTTGTAGACCGGGTTCGCCTGCACCGTGGCCTGTGAAGCATCACGTCCGCGCAACAGTGCCAGTTCTTCCTCCAGCAATGAGCTGAGCTGGTTCTGGAACGGGAAGATGGTGGGGGCGAAACTCTCGAACTCGCCGCTGGTGAGCAGGCCGATGGTCGGATCCTGGGCATCGGCGTAGGCTTCATTGCCCAGCAGCGCATAGAAGTCCACCAGTCGGGTCGCCACGTTGAGAATGGCATTGTTGACCGGCCCGTAATCCACCGGCGGCGTGGCATTGACCGACAGGTCCATGGCCCGGCGCATTACGGTGGTGTAGGCCTCGATCAGACCAATCTCGTTGAGCACTTCCGGGTTGGATGTCAGCGGAATATCGCCTTCGTAGCGCTCGCCCAGCTGCATGAGCATGCTGGCATAGGTATCGGTCGGCGAGGAATGGAAATCCTGCACGCGCGCCTCGAAGGGATTGAGGCGACCGATCACTCGGTTGACCCAGCCCTGGCCCAGCTGGGCGCGCTGGTCGGTCGGCGAGCTGCCGGGACCGCCGGCCCAGAGGCTCCAGTCGGTCTGGTTCTCGCACACCGGCAGGCCGCGGTAACGCGCCAGGTACCAGTTGTCCGACAGGGTCTGGATGTTAGCCCCCTCGATAACAACTTCCACCGCGCCCTGTTCGTCATCGACCGGGACCGGCAACCAGCCATTGAGCTGGCCGCTGTCGGGATCGGGCAACACCGCCGGCGGCAGACCGTCCATGTCCGGGTGGAAGTACCAATCGAACTCGAGTGCATCGGGATTGCCGCCGAAGTCGCCGGAGTGGCGCAGTGTCAACTGCTCGTCGAACACGTTGTCGGGCGCGATGACGTTGAGCTGGCCCTGATAGGGGCCGAGGATGTCGGGTGGCTGCTCCAGGCAGTCGACACGCATCAGCGACAGGCTCACCGGGGCAGGATCCAGGGTCGGATCATTGTTGAATGCCACGGTCACCCAACCGACACTCTGGGCCGCGCCGGCGGTCAGTGCCGGTTGTACGCCGACGGCCTGGTAGGGCTGCAGAAACCCTTCGCCCGAGGGATCTTCGTAGGCGACCAGCAACTCGCCGCGCTCCACGTCACGGTGGAGATCGCAGACGCGCTCGCCGGTATCGTCATCGGCCGAGCTTTCCAGGCAGACGCGCTCGATTCCATACGGATTGCGCGTCAGGCGCAACAGCGCTTCGACCGCTTCGGCCCATGAACATTCGTCGTCGAGACTGTCACAGCTCAGCGTGCTGTCCTCGGCGGCATCCGGC
>SL_3KL_010_SEDDRAFT_10001431_pt1 | contig 21651 bp, 18 predicted proteins | sample SodLakKL_010_SED_2_FD_10381 | JGI IMG/M metagenome (IMG submission 10381) | reverse complement strand
GTGTACCCGCAAGCCTGTTTTCTACCGGTCTGTTTTGCAGTAACTCACCAATCATTGATTTGCGGGATGCGCCCACCATAACCGGACAGTTGAATTTACTGAATTTTTGAAGGCTGTCAATAATTTCAAGATTGTGTTTTAAAGTTTTACCAAACCCGATTCCAGGATCGATGATGATCGATTTCACTCCATATTCTTTTAGTTTTTGAATGTTTTTTTCAAAAAATGTTCCGATTTCTCTGACTGTGTCCACATACTCAGGATTTTTCTGCATATTTTTGGGGTTGCCGACTGAGTGCATGAGTATATATCCGGCATTGTAATCTGAACAAAGTCTGCCAAAACGAGGTTCTTTACGAAGCCCGCTTACATCGTTAATAATATGAGCTCCTGCTTGCAGCGCTTTTTCAGCAACATTAAATTTCGTTGTATCGATTGAAAAAATGATCTCAGGAAATTCTGAGACGGCTTGTTTTAAAACAGGGATCACACGGTTCAATTCCTCCTCTTCAGAAACAGGATCGGAGCCCGGCCGGGTCGATTCCCCGCCGATATCGATTATTAGAGCTCCTTCCTGAACCATTTTACGCACCTGTCTGACTGCACTTTCAACTGTATTGAATATGCCACCATCAGAAAAGGAATCGGGGGTTGTATTCAGAATTCCCATTACCACAGGAGAGGAAATATTGATGGTTTGGTCTCTCACGGATAGTTTGCCGGATCTGGTATTCCTTGTTTTCATTTTATGCCTGTCTGCTTCATTTTACTGAGTACACTGCTACAAAATAAAAAAGCGCCCCTGAAAAGCGCTTTCTTAATAATAATGGATTCTAAATTTTTTGCTTTTGAGCTGAAAAAACGGGTTAGTCCCAGGTTTCTTTCAGAAGGTCAAGTTTATCTTCTTTTTCGGCCCAATCATCGGCATCGGGCAGAGCGTCCTTCGTTTCGTTAATGATATATTCATCCCACTCTTCGGCAAGGCGTTCATTCAGTTCAATATAGTGCTCCCATTTTTCAGGCACTTCATCATCAGGGAAGATTGCCTCGACCGGGCATTCAGGCACACAAGCGTCACAGTCGATGCATTCGATCGGATCGATTGTCAGAAAGTTGGGGCCTTCGCGAAAAGCATCAACAGGGCAGACAGCCGCGCAATTTGTGTATTTACAGTTTATGCAGGGTTCAGTTACTATGTATGCCATTTTTTGTAAATAATATTTATTTAGGTGTTAAAAACAACTTAATAGTTTATTTGAAATCAAATTAAGATGCAATCCAAACTACAGATTTTCTGATGATATACAAGCTATAATTCAAAATTCATACCAGGTCATCCGATATATTTATTCATTTTTCAGCAAATGACGCAGTCTTTTCGGATCGCCATCATTGGGGGCCGGCTCAATATTCAGCAACTTTGCCATTAGTTCATAAATATGAATCGCTTCAATTGCACCGACCTTCTCTCCTATGATAAAATCGGGGCCACTTGCCGCAAAAAAAGTTCTCATTTCCGGTGCAAAATTATCAAAGCCATGGGTAGCTGCTAAAATGCCGCGCTGTTCAAAGTTCTGCCGTGTAGTAATGGTGTAGCCGACATCAGCAATTACGATTATTTCTGGAATCCGGTAATGGTTCGAAAAATGAAAACGTTCCGGCAGATTCTCTTTTTTGTAAACGCGAAAGTTATCTTCAGCGGCTTTTAAAGCCTCATATACCTCGTCTACTTTACCTTCTTCCGGGCGGATTAGAGAAACGGGAGTCCAATCAAGAATATCAACATCATCAAGGTTGATCAATTCTTCCAAAAAAATGAGTTTGGTTTCTGAAAGGTCTGCCATTCCGTGATCAGAGACAATAATCACATTCAATGTTTCAGACAGCTCTTTTTTCTCTATTTGATCCAGCAGGTAGCCAAGCAGGCCGTCCATTTCGAGCACAGCGTCATCAACTTCCGGTGAATATTTACCATAAGAGTGACCGCGGCTGTCCACAAAACTGAAGTAAAGCGTACTGAAATCAGCCTGAACTTTGCCTTCGTCTGAAGGGTCTAACCAGGCCATTACACTATCAATACGAGCGTGGTTGGAAACGGAACCGTCATAATCTATCCAGCGGGTTGGCTGCACGCCATTATACGAAGCCTCGGATCCGGGCCAAAAAAACGTTGTGGCTGTTTTTCCCTGGTTTTCAGCCGTGATCCAGATCGGTTCTCCGTGCCACCAACGCTCGTCGTTGGGTGAGTTTTGCGGGCCAAATGCGAACTGTGCATCCAGTTCATAATCATAAAAGCGATTGGAGATGATACCGTGATTTTCAACGTAAAGCCCCGTTACGATAGAAAAATGGGTTGGGAAGGTTTTGGTAGGAAAAACCGGAATCAGGTATTCGGCCTGCACGCCATTTGTCAGAAAACGGTCGAAGTTGGGAGTTTCGTTTCTTTCAATATATTCGTTCATAAAACCGTCTATCGAAATGAGAAGCAAGGAATTTGTTGATCTGCTTTCTTCTGTCTGTGATGGCTGACAACGGATTGAAAGCAGGCAAAAAAGTACCAGAAAGTTTATAAAAAAGGTTTTGCGGATCATTTTTTGAATAGTATCGGGTTTTTACATTATTTTAGAAAAATGTATGAATTCTTCCGAAAATCGCTTTTTCACACTCACATTTTCTGAATTCTTTTTTAACCGAAATCTGTGCGAATTAAATTTCTGTAAAGATGCATCAATGTTTGCTGAGAAGCTCCCAGGTAGTACAGAATAAATATTACAGAAAAGATAAATTGCAGTCTCAGCACACCGTTTTTTCTGTATTTCCGGGCAGATGTCACCACCGTATCCTGCAATAATTGAAAACTACCATTTCGCCTGATCTGCCTTACAAGCTCCTGATCCTCCATCACAGTCAAACTCTCATCAAAACCGCCAATTTCCCGGAACAACTCATTCTTCACAAAAAGGCTCTGATCCCCAAAGCGCAGCAAGGTGGACCTGAATCTTGTAAACCACGAATAACCGGCAAGCAGCGGATGGGGATCATCAAAGCGAAGTCTGAAACAGCCTGAGTCAGCTCCCATATTTATCGTCTGTGCGATTTTTCCCCCGAAGTTTTTTGGCGGATACGTATCAGCATGCAAAAAATAGATAATGGTAGATGTTGGCGAGATCACTTCTGCACCGGCATTCATTTGAACAGCACGCCCTGCCTTTGGTGCCAAAACTGTTACAGCCCCTTTTTTAGCGGAAATTTCTGTCGTACCATCAGTACTGCCGCCGTCTGCCACAATCAATTCTTCCACATATCCACCACCTTCTTTGTGAAGATAATCGAGCAGCGGACCGATGTTTCCTGCTTCATTCAAAACCGGAATGATTATACTGATCCGAGTGCTCACAGCTTCAGCCCGCTTTCTTTCAGGTCCTGTTCCGTGTCGATATCATTTAGTTCGGGGAGTGTGTAACAGCTCAGGTTTTTCTCATTTATTTTCTTCATTGTGCATTTTAATACCGTATGAGTGCTCCAGGGGATATCCGTGAAAAGATCGGGAATATACCGGTTCATACCGAGTAGATAATATCCACCATCGGCAGCTGGCCCAATCACCATATCATAACGTTCCAAAGCAGTAAAGGCTTCCTCGAGTAGTTCCGTGGTTATGTCAGGGCAGTCGCTCCCGATGATGATCGCCCTTTTACATCCATCGTAAAAAACCTTCCGGAAAGCAACACTCATTCGCTCACCAAGATCTGTACCGATTTGAACAAATTTTTTGAAATCATGTTCGTCAATCCCGTCTTCCTGGTCGGCATGTGAGGAGTACCAAACCTGTTTATCTGCTTCTGTTCCAATTGCGGCTTCAAGGGTAATCTCTACCAAGCGTCGGTAAACCTTCAATGCATTCTGTTCACCCTTGGTTTTTGCGAGCCGTGTTTTTACCTTGCCGGGTTCCTGATTTTTAACAAAAATAATGAGTATGTTTTTCTCTTTCACAAATATAATATCAGCTTTTCGTTAAATGCTTATATCCCGCATCCAAGGTTAAAATGGAACATTTTTGGTGTAAATGTGTAATAATTTTGTAAATATTATTCCATAAAAAAGACATGAATTACCTGAAACGTCATCTCTATCTGACTACTACTCTTTTGGTTATATTCGCGTTTACAGCAGTTGATCATTCTCAGGCACAAAACAGACCAGGAAATACGGAACTCGGTATTATTCTGGGAGAGCCCACAGGAATTAGTTTCAAATCCTGGCAATCGGGAACATCTGCTTTCGATCTTGCCGTTGCATGGTCTTTCGGACGAAATGGTGCAATTTATCTCCATGGTAATTATCTGAAGCATCATGCTCAAAGCGTAAATCGGGGCAGTTTATATTTGTATTATGGTCTTGGAGCAAGAACTATTTTACAGGATGACCCGCGTTTTGGCGCCCGTATACCACTGGGTCTTCAGTACATTATACCTAACAGCAGGCTCACCTTCTTTTTTGAGGTTTCTCCGGTGCTTGATCTGGTTCCTGCCACAAAATTTGGTGTTGGCGGCGGAGTGGGGATCCGTTATTTTCTCTAATACAGGCTGAACCGATCAGGATTCTCTCTTAATCCTGTCAATATCCAGTTCAAGCTGCTGCAGTTTTTCTTCCTTCTTGTTAATGTTATTTTCGGCATTGTCGATGCGTTTCTTAACATCATCAAGAAGGGGGCTGCTGCTGCCCGAAGGCTTAAAATAGCTGAGTGATTCTTTCATTTGCAGAAGTTCACTGCTCAATCTGTCAATCTGCTTACGAAGCTTTTCGGCCTGCTCCTGTTTTTTCTTGATTTCGGCGATATCGTCGGTGGAGTAGTGCTCAACATTCTCTTTACCCACAATTTGTGCTGCAGATTTTGCCGCACGGAACCGGTCATAAATAACATCACAGGTTTCGCGGTACTCTTTCCACATCCGGTTTTTGTGTTTGATGGGAACATAACCTGCTTTTTTGAACTCTTCCTGAAGTGGTTTGGCAATCTCCACAGCTTCAATCGGGTTTTCGTGAGTTTTCAGTTCCTTTAGCTGATCCAGAATATCCTCTTTTTCTTTGAGGTTATCTTTTCTCTCTTCTTTTACTTCTTTGAAATAATCGCGCCGCCGGTCGTAAAAATAATCCATTGCACCTTTGAACTTTTTCCAGATTTTGCCCGATTTTCTTCGGGGAACCGGACCTATTTTCTTCCATTGGTCCATTAGTTTCTGAAATTCGTGGTGGGTTTTCTCCCATTCTTCCGATTCTTTCAGTTCATTGGCTTTTTCAATCAGCTCCAGTTTCTCATCGTAATTTATATCTTCCTGTTCCCGAAGCGTATCTATGTTTTCACTTTTCCTTTGATTAAAAGCATCTGTGGCTGCTTTGAACCGGTCCCAAAGTTCATTTTCATCTTTCTGGGGAAGGTTGCCTGTTTTTTTCCAGCGTCGGTGCAGTTTATTTACCCGACGGGCAGCTTTTGCGAGATCGTCTGAATCGATCAGGGCTTCGGCTTCGTCTATTAGTTTCTTCTTTTTAGAAAGGAACTTCTCAATATTCTGACGATATTTTTTATCGTACTTGAACCGCATTGCGTGGAAATCATCGTTTACAGAGTGAAAACGATCCCACACTTCCTGGTTTTTTTCGGCAGGTATTCGCCCGATTTTACGAAATTGACGAGAATAATCTGATAATTTCTTGTCAAGCTCCTTCCAGTCGGATGATTCGTCTACCCCTTCCAGGAATTTTTCCATTTTTTCAAGGATTACCAGCTTTCCTGTCAGGTTGTCTTCTTCCTGCTGTTTTTTCTTTACGAGGCGGTCAACTTTGTGGTCATCAAAGGTACTGAGCAGGCTGTTGAAAGAAGATTCCAGTTTTTCCTGCTCAGATGCAGGAATTGGTTTGATGTTCTCCCAACGCCCTTTAATTTTAGAAACGTCACGGGTGTGGGTCCATTTTTTCTCATCAATAATGGTTTTGAGCTGTTTCAGGAGTTCTTTTTTCTTCTCGAGATTTTCCTGCCGGATGCGCTTTTGCTCTTCGTAGTGGGCTCTCTTTTTCTCTTCAAGCTGCTCTCTGAGCTCATCTATTTTTTTCCGGTAGGGTTTGATATCAGCATCACCGGGATCGGGGCCCTGCTCCCATAAATTATTAATATTGTCGAACTCCATTGTGGCATGAGCCCAATCCGAAAGTTCAAGCAGGGTTTCCGATTTGTCAGCGAGGTTTTTGTAGTAATTTAAAGGAGATTCTTCTTCCCCGGCATCATCCGTTTCCTCGGCTTTATCAGAAGATTTGTTGGTTCGTTCTGACTCAGTACTTTCGACACTAACTTCTTTTTTTAAATCCCCACCGGGTTTCGAGATTTCTGACAATGATTTTTCTTCGGTGGATATATCCTGTGATTTTTCAGCTGTTTCTTCTTTCTTCGACTCTTCTTTTAAATCGTCAGATTGTATTTCGGCTTCCTTTTTATCTGCCGGCTTTTGTTCACCATTCACATCTTCAACAGGTTCTGATTCTTCTTCTTTTTCAACCATTGCTTCAAACTTTTCTTTGGCATCACCAAGAAGAGTTTCAAAATCTCCGATGGCATCAAATTCTTTTGCTTCGGTAACAAGGGCATCAAACCTGTTTTTCAATTCTTCTGTACCTGCGTCTGATAAAGATTCTGCTTCTTCGAAGAAACGCTCGAATTTGGAAGATAGATTGGAAAATGCTTTTTCAAAGGCCATTACCTGATCTTCAATCGACTCAGGGTCGATCGTGGTCAGTGTTCTTTCATCGAAAAATTCTGTAGCCTTTAAATTTACTTCGCCTTTTTCTGTTACATAAGCAAAGTTATTTTCAAAAAGATGAGTACTGCCGGTGTTATTATTTTCAGTTTTTTTAGTCAAAACAGCAACTTCGTTTGATTGCAAAATTACGGCTCGAAGCCTTCTTTATAAGCTTTATAGTTTAACGAACATTCATTTTGGAAGCAACTTCAGGAAAATATTAGAAGAAATAACAGGCCGCTTCCGGTAATCATTCACAACGCATTGATCTTAAATATGTTATTGTTCCTTTATGACACCCTTTAATTTTACTGAATAGTATTATCAGGAAACAGTCATTTTAACGATATCGTTTATAATGAGAATGAATAGTTGACAATAGCTATATTTAATGTTGTTTTCTATAAAATTTCTATAAAAAAAGACCTGTATTGGCAGGGCTTTTTTGGAGTGGAATTAATTTTCTTTGAAAAGATGAACATCGCGCTGAGGAAATGGAATACTCACTCCATTTGCATCAAACCGCTCCTTTACTTTTTTGGTTATATCATAGCGAAGCGGCCACACATTGCTGCGTTGTGTCCATGGCCTCACACGGATATCGACTGAGCTATCACCAAGGTTACTTATTGCTACCAATGGTTCAGGCTCTTTCAGTACTCTTTCGTCTTCATTCAGTATTTCTTTAATAATTTTAATCGCTTTATCCATGTTATCGCCGTATCCAATTCCAAATTCCATGTCAACCCGGCGGGTATCAAAGCGATTCAGATTCTGGATCTCGGTTCCCCAAACTTTCGAATTAGGCATTGATATACCAATATTATCAAATGAGTGCATTTCTGTTGTAAATAGACTTATTGCATCCACAACTCCCATTGTTCCACCAATACTTACGGCATCTCCTACTTTAAAAGGCCTCAATATCAGCAGCATTACGCCTGCCGCAATATTACTGAGTGTTCCCTGAAGAGCCAGGCCAACAGCAAGTGCCGAAGCACCCAATACCGCGACAATACTTGTGGTTTCCACTCCAAACTGTCCCAGAACGGCAAGAATAGTTACAATGATGATAAATATTCTCGTAGTTTGAGAAAGTACGGGAACGAGGGTATCATCAATATTTTTTGCATCTCCTGCCGATTTGGTTACTCGTTTTGCCGCCCATCCGGCAACAATATATCCGGCTATTAAAATAATAATTGCTCCGAGTACGCTTAAACCGTGGTCAACAGCCATCGGTACCAGAGTATCAGTATATTCAGAGAATTGATCTTCCATAAGTTAGTCAGCTTTTGGTTTTTTAATTTTTGACGAAAGTTGTACGAATATCTTTTAATGACCCCTTATCACATTAACGTAGATACAAATTTTGAGAAAAGAGCTATTGACGGATTATATAAAAATCACTTCCTGTCAGGACTGATGAAACAGAAAACCTGACAGGGAATTGTATTACAATTATTTATTCAAGATGACTTCGCAGCATCCATGCGGTTTTAGAGTGTACATGAAGTCGCTGTGTAATCAGGTCAATAGTGGCTTCATCACCCGCTTCTTCACATTCGGGCAATACTTGCCGGGCTGTTCGAAGTATAGTCTCATTATCCACAGCCAGCCTGCGAACCATTTCAAGTGCTTCTGGCTGGTCGGTATCTTCTTCGATGGAAGTAATCTCGCTGTATTCTCTGAACGATCCAGGTGCCCTGTACCCCAGGGAACGGATGCGTTCGGCAATTTCATCAATTGCTCCTGCAAGTTCGGTATACTGGTTTTCGAACTGCTCATGTAGTGAATGAAACAGCTCTCCGGTTACATTCCAGTGATAATTGTGTGTTTTCAGGTAAAGCATGTAACTGTCGGCCAATACTTTTGAAAGTCCGTCAGCAACTTTTTTTCTTTTCTCTTTTGATATTCCAATATTTACGTCCATGTCGTTTCTCCTTTTAAAATTAACTGTTTCAGTAGTCATCTGTTAGAAGTTTATGATTTGCTTTTTTTCTATACAGAACTACAAATTCTCCATTGCTACCATTCCTTTGTAATCGATAAAGTGACCATTATTCCAAATGCGATTCGTAGTGAATCATTCAAAGCAAAGCTGTCTGGTTTCCAAAGTAAAGTTTAACGTTAAACTTTACTGTTAAAAAAACCCGCCTCGAGATTAGTTCAGTGGGTATGCAAAACAAAAATCAGTCGTAAGATTTTACGGCTTCATCAAGAGTTTTGAAGTGTTTAAAAACGGTGATCAGTTTAGTGACAACAAGCAGGCTTTCGATTTTATTATCAGCCCGGCAGATTCTCAAGTCACCGTCTGCTTTTCTTAGAGTGGTCATTCCCCCGATCAGCATTCCCAGGCCCGAGGAGTTCATAAATTTAACTTTGCCAAGATCCACAATCACATTCGTTTTTCCTTCATCAACAAGCGAATGTAGCAGTTTGCTGAAATCTTCGGTTGATGGTCCGCCCATTACATTGCCTTTCAATTCAATTATCACGCAATTGTACTTTTCCGTTACATTTGTTTTCATTCCAGACCTTTATCAGTTTATTTAATAAGATGTTTGGGTTCACTATAATAAAAATATTCTTCAATATTAATAAATTATTTCGAATTAGTAAGCTTTCTTTTAGATTTCAAACAACCTTCAGTCATAGAGTTTGTACAGGTTTGAATTCGTATTATTGCTCTTAAATTCAAAGGAGGCTTTGCAAAACCTTATATACGGATATTTCGACTTCACTCCGCTCCGTTTCGTTCTTTTAGACGATATACTTCATTCGGAGTGAAATGGAGAGAAAATCGACTAATAAAATCGAATAATACCCGGGTTTTGCATAGCCTCCTCAAAGTCAGTACTATTTTAACTAATTTACAGAATAAAGATATTGCAAAGCCTCAGTCTGAATAAATTTTTGAATTATTAAGGCCTGTCTTGTTAGCATGCTTATTGTGCCTGCCGTCTATCTCGCATATAGTTTTACGGGAATCGATACATTTGGTATTCACGGAAAAAATTATATAAAACTCTATCCATATTATTGATAATGTCTTAGCTTGTATTTTCGGGGGTAGTGTAAAAAACTGGCTGTGAGATGCTGCGAAAATTTTCGCCTGAGGTGGATGTGTTGTCCCGAAAATGGTTTACTCAATCTGCTCAGGTACATTTCCGGCACCATTTCCTCCCGACCGCCGTCGGGATTGCCCACAACCAAATTTCTTGGTGAGAAATGAGGGTTAGTGTTGCGTTTCTTGTATTGCTGAATAGAGATCTTCCTTTTTGCAATAACCAGATATAGTTGATTGTCAAGCCGTTTCCACACCCCAAAAACCAGGCAGATGTTTCAGGATATCTTCGGTCATGGAGTTCAGGTCGTACTCCGGATTCCATTTCCAGTCGGAGCGGGCGGCGGAGTCATTAATGCTGTTTGGCCAGGAGTCAGCAATTTTCTGGCGATGATCGGGTGTGTAGGTGATTTCAAAGCCGGGGATGTTCTTGCGGATTGCGTCTGCAATCTCTTCGGGTGAAAAGCTGATCGCGGCGATGTTGTAGCTGGTACGGATGCTGATATTTTTTTCAGGTGCGTCCATTAGATCGATGGTGGCTTTCACAGCATCGTTCATATACATCATCGGCAGGACACTCTCTTTATCAAGAAAACATTCAAATGGTTCTCCTTTCACCGCCTTGTGATAAATTTCTACGGCATAATCGGTGGTTCCGCCGCCCGGCAGCGATTTGTAACCAATAAGGCCGGGGTAACGAAGACTGCGCACATCCACCCCGAAGGAGCGGTGAAAGTAAGCACACCACTGTTCCCCTGCCAGTTTGCTGATACCGTATACTGTGGTTGGGTTGCAAGGGCTATTTTGAGGGGTATAATTTTTCTGTGCATCCGGCCCAAAGACGGCAATGGAACTGGGCCAGAAAATCTTTTCGAGTGATTTGTCCCGTGCGATGCTAAGCACATTCAGAAGTCCGTCCATGTTCAGTTTCCAGGCCAGGCCGATCTTTTTTTCTGCATTGGCCGACAGCAGAGCGGCCAAATGATACACTACGCTGATCTCGTGCTGCTCAATCACTTCTTCAATCTGGTCGCGGTTCATCACGTCCAGGTGTTCATAGGGGCCCTCTCCGATTTGTGGATTCGGGTCAGTAATATCGGTTGCCACCACATTGCCGTTGCCGTGGATGTTTCGGAGTTCGGCTGTCAATTCACTGCCAAGTTGTCCGCAGGCACCGGTTACTAAAATTTTACTCATTCGTATGGTTTATGCTGATTTGTACTCAAAATTCATCATGATATGCCACATTCAGGCACAAAATCATCGTTCATAAACTACGAAAAGTATTGATAATGATGGCAATGAATGTCTAAGAAACGGACACAGACAAATGGCAATGCTGAAAAAAGATCAGGAACTTAACTTTTTTGGATTGAATGAACGGAAAGTGCCGCCCCGATAATCCCTGCATGGTTGCGGCTTTCGGCGGGAACTACCTCCGTTTGCAGATCGAGAAAAGGTCTGTACTCCTCAAAATCTTTGCTTACGCCACCTCCTACAATGATAAGATCTGGCCAAAAGAGTGCTTCGATAAGTTGCAGATATTCATTCACCCTGCCTCCCCATTCTTCCCAGCTCAGCCCTTCATTTTCCCGGATGGAATTTGCAGCATAATTTTCAGCCGCTATACCCTGCATTGGGATGTGCCCCAGCTCTGTATTCGGTACCAACTGATGATTGTGGAAAATAGCTGTCCCGATTCCGGTACCGAACGCTGCCATATAAATAGTTCCGAAACAATCTTTTCCTGCTCCGAATTCTACTTCGGCAAAACCTGCGGCATCCACATCATTTACAAGATGAGTAGGGCAACCCGTTTTCTTTTCTATCCGCGCTGAGGCATTTACGCCAATCCATGAATAATCGATGTTTGAAGCTGTTTTTACGATCTCATTTTTTACTGCGGCCGGGAAGCCACAGCCCACGGGGCCTTGCCATTCAAAATGAGTGATAATCGCCTCAATTGTTTCGATCATAGGTCCCGGTTTTGGCGGTTGAGGTGTGGGAATACGATAACGATCTGTGACTAATTCACCCTTCTCTGTATCCACAATAGCGCCTTTAATTCCTGATCCGCCAACGTCAATTCCTAATATTTCCATAGTTAATGATAGTGAAGAAGATTTTAAATGAGAAAACCGGTATACTGGTGTTAAGCTGTTTTATACAGGGTAGTCAAGATAAGCCCGTCAAATTTGTTCGACTTAACTGAGAGCAGCACTTTATCTTCTTTTATCTTCAGGTTAAAAGGCGAAGCCAGTAAATCTACGCCACTTTTCTTCTTCAGCCTGATTCCCTGCCCCGAAATGATATCCACATTGGCCTTAAAATCTCCCTCCGGAATATGCTCGGTTACAATCAAATATCGGAAATTGGCCAGTTTGGGTAAAATAAGCTGAATCTCAGCATTCGATAAATGCTGGAGTACTTGTCGTACTATAGCACAATTTCCTGAAGGCAGGTCATCTGCTGCGATATCCAAACAATGGAATTCAAGCTTATCGTTTTTAAATTTTTCCTTATTACGATTTATGAGTTCTGCTACGATATCTACTGCAATATACTTTTGAGTATACTTTACCAGCTCTTTCCCTGCGTTAAAATCTCCACAGCCAAGGTCACACACTACAAGCGGGTTCTCAAAAGATTTTAAAAAGGAGGTAACAACCTCGATATATGGATCTACAATCTCAGGGTGATGTGATCCTGTACCTGAGTAAAAATCAGAATCGCTGCCTCCCCAAAGCTTCATATCGTAAATCTGTTCCATGGCATCTTTTGTCGGCCAGGGTACGTTTCCTTTTTTTTTACTATTCTGATGCTCACTCATTTGTACAGCTGGAGTATAATAAAATTTAGTATGTCATGGGGATCCCTTACTGTGCGATTTTAAATTAAAGTAAAAAACTGAGTTCGATTATTAAAAATCAGTCGAATCTGAAAGGGCTGATTAATTTTAACATGATGGCGTCGGTTCCAGGCTACATTACGTACACCATCGATGTTTTAGGTCCACAGCTTGATCCGGATGTGCTGAATTTCATTATTTTCATAGACTACAAAGAAATAACCTCAAAAATCCACTTTGAAAACACGAGATCAACAGAATGTTGCATTTCTGCAGTGGGCCCTTCCAAAAATGGGCTACCGATGGGCGGGATTTCGAAAGCCGAGAAACCAGGTGATGAAGCGTGTGTGGCAGAGAGCAGGAGATTTAGGTTTCAAGAGCCTGGAAGAATATCGTGCATACCTGAAAATCAAACCGGATGAATGGGAAAAGCTGGATGGCTTGATGAATGTGACGATCAGCCGGTTTTTCCGCGACCGAAAATTGTGGGATGAGCTATCGGAAAAAATTCTTCCTGAAATGGCAAAAAAACGTTCTTCTGACTCTGTTAGAATATGGTCAGCGGGATGTTGTAACGGTGAAGAACCATACTCGGTTTGCATTGCTGCAGAAAAATCCGGGATACACTTCCAGATCGATGTGCTGGCTGCTGACAGGAATCCTGAAGCATTGGGGCGGGCCAAAAAAGGTCACTATCCGCCAAGTTCACTGAAAGAACTGACAAAGAAAGAAAAGGAACAATTCTTTCACTGGAATGAGCAGATTCAACTTTTTGAAATTGATAAGAGGCTGAAGAAACAGGTAACCTTCGAGAAGCGCGACATCAGCAAATCCCTGCCTGATGGAACATTTGATCTGATTTTCTGCCGGAACCTGGTCTTTACCTATTTCATAGAGGTTGAACAGGAAAAATTTCTCAAAAATATTACTGAATTACTGAGTGATGGCGGCTGCCTGATTATCGGATCAAATGAATCATTGCCCGACTCAGCAAGCTTTCATCAAACAGACCGATCCATTTCGGTATACCAATACAAGCGGGGACGCGAGTTTTAATAACGCGGATTTTATCCTGTTATGAAGTATTTACAATTCCTGTGGAACCAACTTTCAGCGTTCCACAGACCATATTGCGCTGCTGTCAGTAGTGCGCCCCATGCCATCAAAGCGGCCGTGAATATAACCCCGGCTGCCTATGTGAGCTGGAACCAATTCGGGGTCATCACGTAATACAGCATCCAGGGACAATATAGCCAGTGGTTCGAGACGATTGTAATCGGCATTGAGATGGTTCGGGGACGGCAGGAAATACCCGTTATGATAGTGTTCTTCAATCATTCGGTCTGCTACGATACGTGCACGATCCAGGAACTGCTGATCTTCAGAGGAACGGTAAAGCTCCAGCAGCGCAAAAATCTCTTCGTAATCAGAACCCGGAGCATTCATATCCAGGGAAACTCCTTCTCCGGACCGCAGACCGATTTCACCAAGTCCCAGCCCTTTCGCAATGTTACGTGACATTTCCCAAAACAGTTCTTCACCCGTTAGCCGGTAAGTGCGGGCATATGTCATAAGAAATTCCATATCTGCATCCTGTGCTATCCAAACTGATTTTGGATCGCAATCATCACGACGGCAATAATAGCCGTATGGGATTCTATCTATTTGTTCAGCCAATGGCCTTAGATCGGTACCATCGGCCCACATTGGAATAAAATGATTTTCTTCCGGCAAGTAAGCTTGTTCTGCCAGGGCCCTCAAACCTTCTGCCGTTCCTTCTAAAAAATATGAACCAGTTTCCCCTAATAACTCGGACATTGCCAAAAGCAAAAAACCGTTCTGTACATAGATACTCTTAATCGTCCCACCCCAGTGGCGCCAGCCCTCGCGTGGCATATCGCCAAAAATTTCCTCACCATATAATTGAGCGAATTCGCTATGCGGGCCAAATTGATTGGCAGCACGATCTCCATAACTGGAATATGTATGCCGGACATCTGACATCGGTATGATCGGTTCATTGCGTTGCCTTGGCCGGCTGTACTGGTAAACGCCCAATCCAGTATCGGGGTGACGTGCATTCACATACATTCCATACAATCGCTGTGACCATTCAAGGGCTCCCTGCTCTCCATTGAACCCGTAAAGCATACCGGCAGCATACATCAGATCCGATCCTGCATTGATAAAGGTCAGTCCGTCACCCTCATAAAAAGGCTCGGGATTCCCGAATGGGTTGTCCCACAGATCTCCCATTTCCAGGTCCCATTGTCCATGACGGTTCATATCAAGCATTTCCCAATCAAAAATGTGGGTATTCCAAAACGCCCTGATAAAGCGTGCTGTTGCTTCTGGATCTGTTTCCCACATCAATTCATAGTATGGAAAGTTGTTTTTAAACTCATGCTGATTCGCATCAAATTGCCCTACAGGCTCCAGTGATTGCAAATCAATAAACTGGTGTCCGCCCCAGCGAAATAATCCACTTTCATCAACTAAGTGTTCAATATGATAGCGGATGGATGCTTTTGCGGCTTCCACATATTGTGAATTACCGGTCAGGTTACTGAGTCCGGCCAATACCCGGAAGAGGTTTTGCTGATTGGCCATATTGGAGATAATATATTCCTCTCCGTCATAACGCCATACCACCGGCTCACCGGTTTCTACATTCTGTCCGTCACTTAGCAAGGGTGTGTTTTCTCCGCTCCAGCGATCCATGCCCTGTTCAAGAACACGGTCTGCATAATCCCGTACCAGTTCGAGACGTTTTTCATCCTCAGCAGTATAGTAGGTATAACTGTTATGACAGCCCGTTATCACACATACCGTCAGCAGAAATAGAATTAATCTCATCTGATTTGATTTATATTCTCATGAGGTTCTATGCTCAATCATAAACATAAGAGAAAGAATCAGGACGAATTTCAACATGCCCAAATGAAGCAGCCTGTTAGAAAATTTAATTGAATTGCTGATTCCCGCCAAATACTTATTTAATTGACTTACCTGCACCGGCTTTTATAGCTGCAGAATAAGTAATTTTTCTAAATGATCGGATCAATCACTTCAGCGACTCCTTCCATCTGTTCACGTTCTTTGTCCAGAATCTCACGGGCCTGATCGGGCGTGATGTTGCTTTTTGGAGTAACGAGTGTTGTCACAATTCCTGTAATCATCGCCAAAGCAAGGGCCGGAAGGATGGGGTTGCCCCAATACTCGGTTCCGCCGTTAGTCAGTAATACAGCGGCTGATGCAATCGAACCGCCAATCAGAGAGGCGACGGCACCCTGCCAGTTGAAGCGCGGCCAGAACCGCCCCAAAACGCCGCAAGTAAACATTCCGCTCATAATGGTAGCAATCATGTTGGTGATATAGGTGATAATATCATCGGATGTGAGTGCCATCAGAAGAGCAAGCCCGACCACTGCAACAATTGAAATCCTGGAATAAAACACAACTTTTTCCCGGGCAGGCATTTCGCCCTTAAACATAACGTAAAGATCTCGTATGAGAATCGTAACTCCGGCAATCGCATCGGAGCTGGCGCTGGACATTGTAGCGGAGAGGCCCGCAATCAGCACAATCACACCGACATAGAGCGGCAGCACCTCAATGGCCAGAAAAGGAAAGGCAAAGTTCCGGTTGTCCAGTTCGGGGTTCAGAGCAAATGCAGCCATGCCGATGAGAGCCGGGATGAAGGAAAAAAGCAGGTAGATGCCACCCGACCACGCAAACGATTTTCGAGCTGCCGAAACGCTTTCAGATGAATAAATCCGCTGGCGAAAGGATGGCGTGGCAAGCACACCTACGGCAATGACCACCACCAGGGAGAGGGCATGAATTCCACCCACTTGCTGAATACCCAAAAAACTGGTGCTTCCATCAGACTGGAGGCTCAGCAGTGTCTCCCAGCCACCGGCCTGCTGCACGGCAAGCCAAGCCATCAGAATAAAACCAAAGAATAAAATAATCACCTGAATGGTGTCGGTCCATACCACGGCGCGATATCCGCCAATCACGATGTATATACTGAAGCCCAGCGCCACGATCACTTTTGCAAGATCAAGGTCAATATCCACTACCCAAGCCAGGTACATTCCCCCGCCCAGAATGTGTGCACCCAGCCAGCCGATGCATGCAAGAAAAATCAGAAATCCGACCACGTTTTTTACCAGACGATTAGCACCCACGTAGTAGGAGAGCTCTTCGCTCATCGTCATAAAACGAAGCTTTCGGATGGGAGCGAACCACCAGCCTGCCAAAAGTATACCGATGGCACCGCCCAGGCCGTAGAGTGCACCGCCCCAGCCGGTATCATAACCAAAGCCCACCGCGCCGATAGAAGAGCCTGTACCCACCATTGTAGCAACTGTTGTCCCCAGAATCAGAAAAATGGGAAGACCGCGGCCGGCCAGCAGAAAATCCTCCCCCGATTCCTGTTTGCGGGATACGAACCAGCCAAGCCAGATCAGAAAAAGTATGTAAACAGAAAAGGCAGTAAGAAATACAAGGCTGTTCATCTGCTCGGTTTACGTTGCGAAAACTTCCGCCATTCAGACAAATCAGTCATCTTTGTAGCAGATAAGGCCCACTTCCACCTTGCAATCGACAACCAGATCGGCAACGGAGCAGATTCGCGCGGGCGGATGGTCACCAAAGACCTCTTTGAATACTTTGTTGAACGACTGAAAATAGCGCGCATCGGTGAGGATAACGGTAACGTGAACTACGTGTTCGAGACCGTAGCCAGCATCACGCATGATTTCCAGACAGTTTTTAATCGCAAGGCGCGACTGTTCGATCACACCACCTTCAACGATTTCACCATCTTTCATGGGAGTTTGTCCGGATACATGGAGCCATCCCCCGGCTTCAACGGCTTTTGAAAAGGGGAGATGCTGACCTCCGGTACCGACTCCACCCTCTGAGCCAAAACGTTTTATAGACATGTTTTTTTTGTTTTTGATTGGGTTTGAGAGAATATGATCATTTTGAGCCATAACTGCCCAAAAAGGTTCGATCCGTTAAAAGATCTTATAAAATAAGGTAAAAAAACCCGCTACGGTTTCATGCTGATTTTCGCAGAAATTTATAGGTTATTCAGCATAGTTGTGAGCTTAAATTTGAACAACTAAATTCAGATTGTCTGACAGCTCTGTTTTTCCTTTTCATTCAAAGTCATCATTATTTTCAAAAAGTTGTTCAATTTCGCAATATACATTCACCGGCACGGCCGTTTGCTTTTTCACCACTGCTGTAGCTGAGCTGCCCGTTTACCCATACTTTTTGGATGCCTTCAGAGTGCTGTTTCGGATTTTCGTAGGTGGCCACATCCCGGACTTTTTTTGGATCAAACAGTACCAGATCGGCCTTGTAGCCGTCGGCGATAAAACCACGTTCCTTGAGGCCGAACTCCGTGCCTGATAGCCCACTCATTTTGTGGATGGCAGCGGGCAGATCAAAAAGGTTTAAATCACGGCAGTACCGGCCCAGCACACGCGGAAATGTTCCCCAGAGTCGCGGGTGCGGGAAGGGGTCTTCGGGCAGGCCGTCAGAGCCGATCATGGTTCGATCATAGCTCAATATTTTCTGCATATCTTCTTCACTCATACAGTGATAAACCGCCCCGGCCGGCATCAGTTTATAGGCGGCATCCAGCAGGGAAAGCTCCCACTCTTCTGCAATTTCAGCTAATAGCTTGCCGCTCTGATCAGGGTGCGGGCGCGACCAGGTGATAAAAATGTCGTTTTTATCGGTAACCTGTTTGGGATCCAAATTGCTGGAACTGGCGGAGTAGGGATAGCAATCACACGCAAATTTGTGGGTTTCGGCCTGTTTTTCCACATGCTTCAACACTTCGCTGCTCCGGCCCCAGTTTGCCGCTCCCGCACACTTCAGGTGAGAAATGATGAGCGGAACACGGCCATGTTTGGCGATGTCGAATGATTCGTTAATCGCATTAATGATTTGATCAAACTCAGTTCGCATATGCGTGGTGTAAACTCCGCCACTTTCAGCCACTTCTTCAATCAGCGCTTTTACTTCAGTGTCTGGTGCTTCGTAGGCGGTGTCGTAAGCGAGGCCAGAACTAAGGCCGATGGCTCCGTCTTTAAGGGATTCACGGAGCTCCTTACGCATCGCTTCAATCTCGTCCGTATTGGCAGGACGGAACAGGTCTGCCAGGTGATTGCTCCGAAGTGAAGTGTGGCCAATAAGTGCGGCTACATTTACAGATGGACGGGCTTTCCTAACCGCATCCACATAATCGGAAAATTTAGGGTAGAGAAAATCTTCGCGTTCACCCAGCAGGTTCATCGGGTTGGGCGGTTCATCACGGTTCAGTGAAACCGGGCTGGCGCTGATACCGCAGTTGCCCACAATCACAGTGGTGACACCCTGACTGATTTTATTTTCCATCTCCGGGTTTTTGATAACAGCAGTATCATCATGCGTGTGAACATCGATGAACCCGGGAGCCAGGCAGAGCCCGTCTGCATCGATCGTTTCACCGGCAGCAGTCTCGTTACCGGGAGGAAAAAGAGATAGTTTTCCGGTATCTGAGATGGCTACATCTATATGGCGGGCCGAAGAGCCGCTACCATCCAGTACCTGGGCGTTAAGGATTAGGGTTTGGTACATTATTTATATTATGAGGGGAAATTAATCTAAAAACGAAAAATGATACTCCTTAAGATGAGAATCAAATTTAATTACATCAGGAATTATCACTGATGGACTCCTCTGATGACATTTCTACACTTTTACAGATCACACGGCACTATACGGCTGTTCAGAGTACAGAAACTCTAACCCGGATATCGTTTTATTCGGTGCTCACAATAAATATGTTAAACGAATTGTAACCTTTTGATTTTAAATTCTTAATAAAACGGATTTGGAGTCTGTAAAAAAATTCTTGGTGTGAAATCCGTGCAAATAAGTCGCAATAGTACGAACGCTGCCAGGACCTGGCGGACGCTGGCAGGTTCTCAGTGTTTTTTTTACTAATGTAAATGCTGAACCAGCACTTTGCCAACCTGTTTGCCATTGAGCATTCTTTTAATTTCCTTCGGTAAATCACCGGGTGTTTTTATGTGGCATAAATTTTCAAGCACGGCAGGTTTCCAGTCGGCAGAAAACCGGTTCCAGATTCTTTTGCGGTCGTTCATCAAGGCAATGCCTGAATCGATTCCGGCCAGGGTTACTCCCCTGAGGATAAATGGAAGTACACTGGTTTGAAGTTCGTGACCCAGTACGTTTCCGCAGCAGGCCACTACACCGTTGTGAGCGGTTTGACGAATCACCGCATTGAGCATTGAGCCGCCAACCGTATCCAGTGCGGCGCTCCACCGTGAGGATAGCATCGGGCGGGCATCAACACCGGAAACCTCATTCCGGTGAAGCACCTCGCTGGCACCCAGTTTTTTCAAAAAATCTGTATGCTCTGTTTTGCCTGTGGCCGCGACCACGCGAAAGCCAAGATGAGCCAGCAGTGCAACGCCAAAAGATCCCACGGCGCCGGTTGCGCCGGTAACCAGAAAATCGCCAGAATCCGACTTGATGTTTCCATCCAGTATTTTCTCCGCACCGATGGCAGCGGTAAGCCCAGAAGTGCCGATCATCATACTCTCCAAAAGTGTAAGCCCGTGAGGCATCGGAATGGCCCAATCAGCAGGTACTGAGATGTATTGTCCGAATCCTCCCGGAGTATTCATCCCTAAATCGTAACTGGTTATAATCACAGAATCTCCTGGTTTGAAGCGATCATCCCGACTTTTTTCAATTACTCCTGCTGCATCAATCCCCGGTGTGAACGGATAGATTTTGGTGATACCTTTGTGACCGGTGGCGGAAAGGGCGTCCTTATAATTAAGAGATGAGTAGTGAACGCGGACGAGTAAATCATTTATGGGCAGATCGCCGGTTTGAAGGGTTTTGACTGTTTGAACAAACTTGTCATTTACCTCTTCGGCAACGAGAGCTTTGTATTTGGTTGAGTTCATAGTACCTGAGTTTCGGGGTTTGTTGCAGTTTTATACATCCGGATGAGTGAGTGGAAGCACCCATCAGGAAAAAAGCCGTTTAAACCAGGTGAGTTTTTTTTCATTGTAGGGCGGATAACGAATGTCTGGATCGGGCCAGAAACTCTTTTTTAGTACCGACTGTGGCCGGCTGAATGTATCAAAACTGGCTTTGCCGTGATAGGTGCCCATACCGCTTTCACCGACTCCGCCAAATGGAAGGTTGGGATTTCCCAGATGAGTGATGGTATCATTTACGCAGCCGCCGCCAAATGGTACGTTATCAAAAATTTTGTTTTGAAAATGTTGATCATCCGTAAAAAGATAGAGGGCAAGCGGGGAAGGCCGAAATTGCAGTCTTTCGATCAGTTCGTTTTCGTCATTGTAAGAAACGACCGGCAGTAAAGGCCCGAAAATTTCTTCCTGCATGATTACATCATCCCATTCTGCGTCCATCAAAGTGGGTTCGATAAAGAGGGATTCTGCATTAGTACTTCCGCCGCTCAAAACACGCCCGCCATCCATCAGTTTTTTCAGCCGGTTGAAATGTTCTCTGTTTACAATGCGTGTATAGTTTATACCGGGACGATAGTCATCCCGGAAAAACCCGGAGAGAGTTTTTTGTGCCATCTCCGTGAACCGTTTTTTCTGCGACTGGTGAACGGCAGCAAAATCGGGTGCCACACAGGTTTGTCCGGCATTGATTGTTTTGCCCCACATGATTCGTTTCGCACTCACCAGGATGTTTGCATCTTTATGAACGATTGCCGGACTTTTACCTCCAAGTTCCAGCGTAACAGGAATCAGTTGCTCAGCGGCGGCTTTCATCACGATTTTACCTACCCGTGTACTGCCGGTGAAGAAAATTTTATCGAATGGCTGTTGCAGCAGTTCTGTTGTTTCGGGAACTCCGCCTTCCAC